>Ga0209403_10002854_pt1 | contig 20126 bp, 22 predicted proteins | sample ArcticOcean_MG_C_8_FD_187440 | JGI IMG/M metagenome (GOLD analysis project Ga0209403, IMG submission 187440) | Marine microbial communities from western Arctic Ocean - ArcticOcean_MG_CB11_86 (SPAdes) (version 2) | ecosystem: Environmental > Aquatic > Marine > Oceanic | place: Arctic Ocean... | reverse complement strand
GGACGAAGTGCGCCACTTCCTGGAAGCGTTTGCCATCGAGAGCCGCATGGCACTCCACGCAACGGTTCTGGCAGGCAAGAACGACCACCACCGGAGTGAGGCAACGTTCAAAGCACTGGCACGCGCTCTACGGGCCGCTGTGGCCATCGACGACCGCAATCCAAACGCCATACCCAGCACCAAGGGCGTTATCGACTAGGGTGGGGCAGAGGTTCTAGAGGGCCTCTACCTGCACGTCGAACAGCTCGATCACCGGGTTGGCGAGCAGTTGCTTCGCCATTTCCGCGGCTTGGTCTCGCGCCGCTTTTTCCGAATCAGCGCTCAGTTTTACTTCGATGAGTTTGCCAACGCGAGCGCTCTCAACTTCATCGAAACCAAGCGAACCAAGAGCCTGCGCCACCGTGTTTCCCTGGGGATCGTTGACGGTTGGCTTGAGTCGGACTTCTACCCGTGCGAGGAATTCAGGCAACGCTAGAACGAGTTTCCAGGGACATTTTCAGGTGCCCGAGCGAGATATTCATTGATGAACGTTCGAACAGCGGTTTCGTCGAACTCATCCAGGTACTGAACGTGACGCCATGAAGTTAGTGCGATCTTCTTGTCCATATTGGAGTAAGGGGAGATCACGAACTGTGAGAAGCCTCTGGGGGCCATTTCTAGAAGTTGCTGGACCGTGTCATCGCATCCATCCGGGCAGTTGTAGTGGAGGCCGATTCCACCATGTTCAAGATTGTGCACCAGCGCCTCATCGGTGACCTCTTCCTGATAGTTACCCCATCGCACCGGAGCGCCGAAAGGAGATTCCTCGCTCGGTCCGGTTACGGGCCAGTGCCCACCTGACGTCGCGGGGCGGGTGATGTACTCATCATTCGTCGCACCGACCGTGATGTGATCTCGACCCTGGTCAGCCTGAATTTCTACTGGGCCACCAGTGTTCAACGTTGTGCTCACCTGCTGCGCGCTATTGCGACCGGATAGACCTCCAGGCACAAGAAGGCTAATGATGAACGCAGCGGCCAGCAGGCCACCAACGGTGAAGTAGATAGCCCTACGTCGGGCTTTCCTGCGCTCAGAGCGTTGACGGCGTTCAGCCCTGATTTGGCCTTTGGTCATTCCGCGTCGATTTGATGGTCGGGTCGATGCCATGTTTTTCCTGAAGACTCCGGGATTTGCCGCGCGAATACCCGCGGCGAGAATGTGTCTCTAGATTATACGAGTGCTACAACTCGATTGATTGCCCCGTCAGCCGCTCAAGTGCTTGAGAGTAGCGGTCAATGGTCTTTTGCACGATCTCAGGGGGCAGTTCAGGAGCCGGTGGCTCCTTGTCCCATCCCGAATCTGACAGGTAATCCCTGACGAACTGTTTGTCGAAGGCAGAGGGGGAATTGCCGGGGCTGTAATCGTTAATATCCCAGAACCGGCTCGAGTCGGGGGTCAAAACTTCATCGATGAGTGTGAGTTCCCCATCAATAATCCCAAACTCAAATTTGGTGTCAGCCAGGATCATGCCTTTCCCTCGGGCGTAATCGTGCGCCTCGGTGAAGACCTTGATGGACGTCTCTTCCAGTTTGCGAGCCATTTCAGTACCCACCATGTCGATGACTTCCTGCGCCGTCATCGGCTCATCGTGACCAACCTCGGCCTTCGTCGACGGTGTGAACAGGAATTCTGGGAACTGATCAGCCTCAATCATGCCCTCAGGCATCTTGGCGCTGTTCACCGTGCCAGATTTTGTGTACTCAGCCCACGCCGAACCGGTGATGTATGCGCGAACTACACACTCAATATCTATTCGCTCCGCCTTTTTGATCACCATTGAGCGCAATGCGAGCTCATCTGGCAAATCATTCAGCACACCGACGCGTTCGACAGACTTCATTTCCTCTGCATCGTACGCAGGAGCGATCATGTGGTTTGGCATGACGTCTGCAAGCAGATCAAACCAGAATTTGGACATGCGCGTTAGGATCGCGCCCTTGCCAGTGATTGGCGTTGGGATAACCACGTCGAAGGCTGAGATGCGATCTGTAGCGATCATCAGCATTCGTCCATCGCCCAGATCATATGTATCTCTAACCTTGCCGCGATATGTCAGTCCGGGAAGGTTGGTTTCGCTCACAGCATTCATCGGTAAATGATCCTCAATCTGTAGTTAGTTTGTCGCTAATTGTTTGGTCGAGAGACCAAGTTTTTCAAACGTGTGCCCAACGTGCTCAAGGAAGTACGAGTAATCGAATATCTCATTGAGCTGATCTTCTGGAACTGCTGCCCGAACCTGCTCATTCGCTCGTACTAAGTCCCTGAAGTCTCCGCCTTCATCCCACGTTGTCATAGCTGCTTTTTGAACAATCTCATAGGAGGTAGTGCGATCCAAGCCCGACTCAACCAGAGCTAGCATCACCCGTGGTGAGAAAATGAGACCGCGGGTTAACTCCACATTCTCCATCATCCGGTCTGTGTAGAGAGTCATGCCGTCCACAACACCGGTTAGTAGATCCAATATGTAATCCATGCCCAGCGCGCAATCCGGGAGAATCATGCGCTCGGCAGATGAGTGGGATATGTCCCGCTCATGCCAGAGAACAACGTTCTCCAGGGCCGTGACTGAGTTGCCTCTGATCAGCCGAGCCAGTCCGCAGATTCTTTCCGTTAGTTCTGGATTGCGCTTGTGCGGCATTGAAGATGAGCCTGTGCTCACGAATCCCGGCTTGCCAAACGGCTCTTCAAGTTCGCGTATCTCTGTCCGCTGCAAGGAGCGTATCTCTGTTGAGAACTTCTCAAGCGAACCAGCCAGTTGCGCCAGGGCGCTGATCAATGCGGCATGTCGATGCCGGGGCACAATTTGGTTGGAAACCGGGGCAGGGGAGATGCCGAGTTGTCGACAAACGGACTCTTCGATTGCCGGCGGAATGCCCGCGTATGTGCCAACCGGCCCAGATATCTTGCCAACAGAGACAAGATCACGAATGCGCGCCAATCCTGAGCGATGGTCTTCCAGTTCGGAGTACCAGAGCGCCAGTTTCAGGCCGAAGCTCATCGGCTCGGCGTGGACACCGTGCGAACGACCCATGCAGAGCACGCCAATCGTCTCTTCGGCGCGCTTCTTCACAGCAGCCATCAAGCGCTCAACTTCGACTTCGATTAGATCAACCGTCTCCAGAAGCTGGAGACTCAGGGCTGTGTCTTTCACATCGTTGGAAGTGAGCCCGTAGTGGATCCACCGACCAGGCTCGCCAATGCTTGGCGTGACGGCGCGGGTGAATGACACGACATCGTGCTTCGTCTTCTCGAAGTGCTCGTCATATAGCTCTCGAGAGAAGGTTGAGCGCCGTATCTCCGCCATGTCCTCTTCAGAGATGACGCCTTGCTCTGTCCATGCCTGACAGGCCGCGATTTCTACTTTCAGCCACAGGTCGTACATGTGATCTTCAGACCACACTTTGCTCATCTCAGGTCTTGAATATCTGGGTATCAAATTCCCGTTCCAGTTGGCGATTGTTGGGGGTTTCGAGATCGTACATATTCGGCCACATTCTGAAGTCCATCAAATGGGGTGGCCTCGATGCCTTCAGTCACACAGTACGCGAGAAGTCGTGAGCGAGCGAACACGGTATCCGCTGTTTGTGCGGCGCAAGTATCGGCCATCCTGCCATCGCCCACAAAGATCACTTCGTCCTTCTTCTGCAACGCATCCCGCATGGGATAGCACTTGCAGACCGCCCAGTTCTGGTTGCAGCGGGACTCATACGGCGGGTACTCGTATCCCGTGATCATGTCAGAATCTTGATCTGCGGTGATGGATACGGAGATAACAGGCACGTCGCGGTGCCCCGCAGACTCCAATGCTGGCTTGATGTAGATATCTACGCCTGCAGAGGCGACCATCACATCGTGTCCTCCCTCCCGAGCAGCCTCCAGGAGGTCTCCAAGACCATCCCTCATCGGGATCACGTTAGCTGCGAGATTCTTGATATCCGAGACTGCTGCCGTCAGCGCATCGAATTCCTCTTCTTGATACTGCTTGAACGCGGTTGTTCCTGAGTCGAAGCGTTTGCGGATTTCAGTTCGAGTCAAATCAACTCCCAACTCGCGCAAAACGATCTGGGCGCCATTCACTGAAGAAGCCGTTTCATCAAAATCAAGCACTATCAGCATTTTGACTAGGCGTTGTGGAGCTTGTCACGATAGGCGTCGATCTTGGCTTCAACAGCGGTGTCTGTGAGACCGACGATCTGGGCGGCGAGATGTGCGGCATTCATCGCTCCCCAGCTACCAATTGCAACGCAACCAACCGGGATTCCCGGTGGCATCTGGACGATGGCGTGGAGGGAGTCGATTCCGTTCATTTCGCTACTTGGGAGCGGCACGCCAATCACGGGCAACGTTGTGTGGGCGGCCACAGCACCGGGCAGGGCGGCGGCGCCACCTGCGGCGGCGATGATGACCTGGATGCCACGCTCGCGCGCGGACTTCACATACACTGCCAGTGCATCTGGCTTTCGGTGGGCCGATATGACGTTGTACTCATGCGTCAGGCCGTAGTCGTCCAATACGCCGAATACCGGCTCAATGAGAGATGCGTCGGAGCTACTCCCCACGAGTACGCCAACCTGTGGACCGCTTTCTGCCATTCGAAATTCTTCCCTTCGCTACTTTTCTGCGCGCTTTGCGATATCTGTTCTGTAGACAGCACCCTCAAAGCTGATCTTTTCGACCGCCTTGTAGGCGCTGGCACGTGCTTCGCTGATGTTTGAACCGCCGGCTGCCACAGCCAGCACACGACCACCCGCGGTGACTGTGCCATCATCAGTAGGCTTGGTGCCTGCGTGGAAGACGAGTGCTACATTGTTGGCACTGTCCACACCTTCAATTAGCTTGCCCGTTTCGTACTTCTCTGGATAGCCGCCGGAGGCCATGACCACAGAGACATAAGATTTGTCGCTCCAGGAGACATCATGGTGATCAAGTCGCCCCTCAGCCGCCGCCAGGCATGTTTCAAGCAGATCCGACTCAAGCCTTGGCAGCACAAGCGCACCGTCAGGGTCACCAAGGCGACAGTTGAACTCGATCACCTTGGGGCCTTGCGCTGTGACCATAACGCCACCGTACAAGATGCCGGTGAACGGACAGCCCTCAGCGACCATTGCTGCTGCAGCTCGTTCCATGATGGTGGTTCGCACCGTTGTAGCCAGTTCGTCGTCCCAGAATTCTGGGGGCGTGTACGCGCCCATTCCACCGGTATTCAGGCCGGTATCGCCATCGCCAATGCGTTTGTAATCACACGCAGAGACTTCGGTTGAAACGTGCGCCCCATCCACGAAGGCAAAGATGCTGACTTCTGGACCGATCAGGACCTCTTCCAGCACCACTGAGCTTCCTGCATCACCAAACTGCCCTTCAAACATTGATATTGCGGCCTGCATTGCCTCAACATGATCAGCCGCCATGATCACGCCTTTACCCGCAGCGAGCCCGTCGGCTTTGACCGCCACTGGCCCATTGGCACGATTGGACAGATACGCGAACGCCTCATCAGCGTTATCGACCCGTTTATAGTCGGCTGTTGGAATGCCGTACTTGGCCATGAGGTCTTTCGACCACACTTTTGACGATTCGATGCGTGCGGCTGCGGCGGTGGGGCCGAATGCCTTGAGGCCAGCTTCGTTGAATGCGTCTACAAGTCCTGCCGCGAGCGGAGCTTCCGGGCCAACGATGGTGAGATCGATGGCGTGCTCTCTGGCCGCCGCGATAAGCGCGTGGATATCGGAGTCTGATATCGGCAAGTTCGTGGCTAGAGCAGTTGTGCCACCATTGCCGGGAGCCGCGAAAATCTTGTCGGCACGTCTCGACTGAGACAGCTTCCACACGAGCGCGTGTTCGCGCCCGCCATTTCCAACCACCATGACGTTCATATGAGTGCTTCCCGGGTGATGTCTCTCATTCCCACTCAATCGTGCCGGGTGGTTTAGACGTGATGTCCAGCACCACTCGGTTTACCTCAGAAACTTCATTCACGATGCGGTTTGAGATGGTTGCGAGCGTGTCGTACGGTAGTCGAGCCCAGTCCGCCGTCATCGCGTCGTCACTTGTGACTGCACGAATGGCGCAGACACGATTGTACGTTCGCTGGTCGCCCATGACTCCAACCGTTTGTGTGTCCGTGAGTACTGCGAAGCTCTGCCACAGCCGATCGTAAAGGCCGTCCTTCTTGATCTCATCCATCACAATCCAGTCGCAATCACGCAACGTCTCGAGCTTTTCGTACGTGATCTCGCCAATGATGCGAATTGCCAGGCCCGGTCCCGGAAACGGTTGCCGGTTTAGCACTTCGGGCGGAAGTCCCAGCTCATCTCCGGCCATCCGGACCTCATCTTTGAAGAGGTAGCGAAGTGGCTCAACCAGTTCAAGTTTCATGTTCTCAGGCAGGCCACCGACATTGTGGTGGGTCTTGATCTTGACCGACGCAGAGTTCTCAGAAGATTCGGATTCGATTACATCCGGGTACAGCGTTCCCTGGCCAAGGAAGTCAACATTGCCCAAATGGCCAGCCTCTTCCTCAAATATTTCGATGAACTCCAGGCCAATTCGTTTGCGTTTCTCTTCGGGATCAGTGATGCCCTTGAGTCTGGAGACAAACCGCTCGGCAGCTTTTACGAATATCAGTTTCATGCCGAGGTGCTTCTGGAATACCTCCTGCACACGATCAGGTTCCTGGTGGCGCATCAGGCCGTTGTCAACGAATATGCAGGTGAGTTGATCACCGATGGCCTTATGTATCAATGCGGCTGTTACAGCGGAATCGACGCCGCCGGAAAGGGCGCAGATGACTTTTTTATCACCGACCTGTTCCCGAATGCGCCGGACCGTATCCGTCACAAAGTGTGGGGCAGTCCACGATCCCGCTGCGCCGCAAATTTCGATCACAAAGTTCTTCAGAATTTGAGAGCCCATCGGAGTGTGGGCCACTTCGGGATGGAACTGGATGCCGAAGAAGCCGTCATCATTGGACATTGCCGCGATGGGAGCGTTGTCTGTAAACGCAATCGACCGGAACCCGGGTGGAAGCTCTTCGATGCGGTCGCCGTGGCTCATCCAGACCGGCATTTCGGTGTCGAGATCGCCAAATAGACCGGACTCGCCGTCTCGCCGGATCACGGAGTGGCCGTACTCTTTGGCCTCCACCTCTGCCACTTTGCCACCAAGTTGGTGTGCCAGAAGCTGCATCCCGTAGCAGATGCCAAGTACGGGAACGCCAGCGTCGTAGACCCACCCCGGAGCTTGCGGCGCTCCATCGTCATACACGCTGTTGGGCCCCCCGGAGAGGATGATTCCCTTCAGGTTGAGGTGCTCGACCGCCTCACGTGGTGCATTCTGCGGGACAATCTCGCAGTAGACCTGAGCCTCTCGGATGCGACGTGCGATCAGGTGGCTGTATTGGGAGCCGTAGTCGAAGACCGCGATTGCCTCAAGCTTGTCCGTTGATTGCTCGCCTGCGGTGGCTCCGCTGGCCCGATCCTGAGATGCGATCTCCAGATATGTTGAGACTTCAATATCGCCGGTGGTCGCAACTCTTCGGCTATCGGTTTTCGGGTTCTGCTGGCCGCTATTTTCTGCTATTGGATTTCTCAGTGCCGGCAGGGCGTTCCGGCTGCTTCTCAATTAGGCTTAAGTAGCTAAGCTCAAATTTTATGTAATAAGCACCTCTTATGCGATCAACGTCTGATGATAATTCTGGAAGAGTTACACCGATTTACCATTCACATAGCCATTCACGAAGAAAGATACTCGAATGATTTCCGATGAAATCAGCGATGTAATAGATCAGGCCGTAGCCGTACTTCAAAGCGGCGGAGTAGTGATTTTCCCCACTGACACAGTCATGGGACTGGGCGTTGACGCCATGAATGACGTCGCTGTGTCCCGGCTTTTTGAGATCAAACAGCGTGAAGCCAACAATCCCTTACCCGTACTTATTCCAGATGAATTCTCGTTATTTGCGTTCGCGCCGGACGCGAGCTCTGTAGTCAGAAACCTGGCGCAAGCGTTCTGGCCCGGCGGATTGACTATTGTTCTCAACGCCGATCCAAAACTTGCCAGCTCCATTCAGAGCGAGAAAGGCACGGTGGGATTCAGAATCCCCGATCATCCCGTGGCACTGGAACTCCTTCGACGATTTGGTGGACCGATAACAGGAACTAGCGCGAATTTATCCGGCGAACCGTCCGCGTCAGACAGCGATGGACTGGATTCGCGTCTGGTTGATCAAGTGGATATCGTAATTCCAGGTTCTGGCTCGCCAGATGGATTGCCCTCCACCATCATGGATTGCACTGCAACGCCCCCCAGGGTGGCACGTGATGGTGCAATACCTACGTTTGAGATTCTTTCCGTGATACAAAAGCAGTGAACGATCTTCGATTCACTCATCGATTGTTCTTTTTACCTTCAACTGTGGCAACTGTGGAGACAAAATGACCAGCGCCGCCCAGACAATTCGTGAAGCCAACGACGCCGTAGAAGCATCGTTGCGTACATTCATGGATGATCGTGAACTCCCGCTCTACAAGATGATGGCGTACCACCTTGGCTGGGTCGATGAACTTGGCGAGCCATCGCATCGCACACCACAGGATCGCCTGCGAGGCGCAGTGGCATTCCTCAGTTCGCGGGCGTCCAGCGGCAACGCTGGTTCTGGCAACGCAGTCGCCGTCGCAATTGAACTTCTGTTCAACTTCACGCTTATCCACACTGACATCCAGGAAGGTAATCCTGACCGGATGTCTCGCCCAGCACTCTGGTGGGTGTGGGGTCCGGCTCAGGGCATCAACGCCGGAGACGGAATGCACGCTCTGGCTCGCTTGGTGATCTTGAATCAAGCTGATACGGGCGTTGATCCAGTGGCGATCTCTGGTGAATTGAAGATCCTTGACACCTCAGCGCTGCAATTTTGCGAAGGAGCCTATATGGATACCGTGTTCCAGGAACGGCTGGCAGTTGGCGTAGAAGAATATCTCTCTATGGTGGGATCCATCTCAGGATCACTTGTCGCAGGAGCAGCACAAATTGGGTTTAATGCTGGTAATTCAACCGATGAGAAACTCGCTGGCGGCCTGACTACCTTTGGACGCGATCTGGGAGTGATCTGGCGACTTCAGGAAGACCACGCCGCCATCTGGGGGACAGAGTCCATGGACGAGGGCGCTCAGGGTCGCTTGATCTCAAAGAAGAAGACGCTGCCGGTCGTCCACGCGCTGGAGACCGCGGAGCCGTCAACCAGACGCGAGCTGGGCAACATGTACGCCCAACGGGTGATCGATCCGGCGAACATCTCGCACCTTCGAGAAATCCTCGATCAGTCTGGATCTCAAGAGTTCACCGAACAAAAAATCTCAGATCACACAGATTCCGCATTCTCAGGTCTCGATTCGGTTGGTGTGGACGCGGAGATCGCTGATGCCCTGAAATCGCTTGTTGGCGATACGGCGAGAGGCTGATCCGATTACGCCCCCGAACCGCAAACGCAGCGATAGCAGTAACAGCAGTAAAAAGAAATCGATCCGGGATATTGATGTAAACGGGAAGCGAGTGTTCCTGCGCGTCGACTACAACGTGCCAACAGACTCATCCGGGGCCATAACTGACGACTCGCGTATCGCTGAATCGCTACCAACGATTCGTTACTTGCTTGAGAGGAACTGCTCAATCGTTGCGGCTTGCCACTTTGGACGCCCAAAAGGACAGGTCGTCGAGGAGCTAAGGGTTGCCGCGGTTCGGCAGCGCCTGAGCGACCTTATCGGGCAAGAAGTTGCAGAATTAGGCGGTCCGGCAGGTGTCGAATCGTTTGCAGCTTCCAGAACTCTAGAGCACGGTGAGATTGGTCTCCTTGAGAACCTTCGCTTTGATCCCCATGAAGAGGCCAACGACCCGGAATTCGCAACTGAGCTTGCCAATCTGGGTGAAATATTCGTGAACGACGCCTTTGGCGCAGCACATCGCGCCCATGCATCTACTGAAGGCGTGGCTCATCTGTTGCCCGCTGTCGCAGGACTTCTAATGTCGCGCGAGTTGGAGATGCTAGGCCGCGTGATCAGCGCACCGGAGTCGCCAGTGGTGGCGATAGTTGGTGGCGCGAAAGTGACCGACAAGATAGGGATACTTCAAAATCTCACGGCTCGGGTCGACTCCGTGCTCATCGGCGGAGGTATGGTTGCAGCATTTGCCAGGGCAAAAGGGTTTGAGGCGGGCAGGGCGGAGGTGACCGCAGAAGAATCCGAGGCCGCCAGTGCAATCCTCGCTGGCTCCGGCGCAGCAATATTCCTGCCGGAAGACGTGGTGACCGCACCATCATTCGATGAACACGCTCCGGCGACCGTTAGTGCGTTCAACGCAGTGGATGTCGACTCACTTATTCTCGATATCGGCCCAACCAGCGTGGAATCATACTCAAGAGAGATCGCCCGTGCGCGAACCATCGTCTGGAATGGCCCGCCCGGCGTGTTTGAGTTGGATAGCTTCTCAGGCGGCACTCGAGGTCTGGCCAACGCGGTCGCAGCAAACACAACTGCTACAACCATCGTGGGCGGCGGTTCGACTGCTGAAGCCGTGCGCAGCCTCGGTCTTGCGGACAAAATGACGCACATTTCCACGGGTGGTGGAGCGTCGCTTGAATTTCTTGAAGGTAAAACGCTGCCCGGAGTGGCGGCACTAGACGACATATAAGTAGAGAGAACGGAACGAATTTTGACTGTGAAGCCCCTCGTAGTCGGCAACTGGAAAATGAACCCGGAATCCGGGAATTTCGCTGAGTTGGCAACTGAGATATCTAACGAAGTCAGCGCGATCGATGCCGTCACCAAAGTTCTGTGCCCACCCGCAGTAGCACTTCAAGATGTGGCAATGGCGCTCGATGGAACCGACGTACACGTCGGCGCGCAGGACGGCCACCCGGAAGGCTCCGGCGCCTTCACAGGCGAGGTTGCGATGGGGATGCTCAAGTCGCTGTGTAGCCACGTGATCGTCGGTCATTCCGAACGCCGGGCGTTGTTTGGTGAGACTGATGAGTACGTCGCCCAGAAGGCCGTAGCCGCCATCGCCAACGGACTTAGCCCCATTGTCTGCGTCGGTGAGTCGCTGGAGATACGCGACTCTGGAGATGCGCTCACCTACGTTCACGATCAACTCGAAGGAAGCCTTGTCGGGGTCGACGACCCGAAGTCGCTGGTTATCGGGTACGAGCCAGTCTGGGCCATCGGAACCGGGCTCTCGGCACGCCCTGACGTGGCGGGTGAGATTGCGGAATCAGTACGCAACACCCTCACCGGTCTGTACGGCGAAGAAGCCGCGCTGAATGTCCCAATTCTCTACGGCGGAAGCGTCTCTCCCGAGAACATTGGTCCCTACATTGACCGACCTCACATCAACGGAGCGTTGGTTGGCGGCGCAAGTCTCAAGCCAGCGGACTTCGGGCGTATCGTGAGCCTCGTCGCCGCGATCAGAGGCTAGTTGCTTCCCCTCGTTGCAGTCGTAGGCCCGACCGCGGTCGGCAAAACGGCGCTCGCCCTCCAGCTTGCGCGTGAGTTCAACGGAGAGATCATTAACGCTGACTCGCGCCTGTTTTACCGGGGCCTGGATATAGGGACTGCGAAGCCGACGCCGGAAGAGATCGCGTCTGCGCCGCATCATCTGGTAGATTGCCTTGATCCAGATGAGTTGATGTCACTGGCGAGCTTTGTGGATCTGGCTCTCGATGCAATAAAGGAAATCAACGAGCGCGGTCGGCTGCCAATCCTGGTTGGCGGAACAGGGCAGTACGTCTGGGCGCTTGTTGAGGCGTGGGACGTGCCAAGAGTGGAGCCTGATCAGGCACTCAGGCGGGAACTGGAGGCTGTGGCGGAATCAGAAGGGCACGAGGCACTGGGAGCACGCCTGCGAGCGCTGGACCCAGAGGCAGCAGATCGCATCGACTCTCGCAACGTGAGGCGTGTTGTGCGGGCAATAGAAGTGGCGATCGCAAGGTCAGTGGCGCCAGAGCCACCTGAATCGGACAATCCAGCACTTGATGCGCTGCTGATCGGGCTGACCGCACGTCGTGAGTTGATATATGAGCGAGTCGACGGCCGCATTGATCAGATGATCGCGGGCGGATGGCTCGATGAAGTCAAAGGCTTACTGACAGCGGGTGACTTCGCTGCGTGGTCCGCTTCAAGCTCGATTGGCTACCGAGAACTCATCTCGCATCTCAATGAAGAGAGCACTCTGGATGAGGCAATAGCGCTCACAAAGAAGTCCACAAGACGACTCGTGCGGCACCAGTACGGCTGGTTCAAACTCAGCGACGAGCGCATTAATTGGAGTGACGTTGAAGATGATCCAACGGACGAGATATCAGCGCTGGTGCGGGGCTGGAGGGCCAACCTGGGCCAATGACACTTCGCTGTAAAGAACTCTGTCTCTACTATAGATCATACCAAAATATAACGCAAAACATATATTTACGTAGCCGAGTAAACTCTGTCGGCAGCTAATTTAGAAATTCAGGAGATCGAAACAACGTTGGGACTTCCATTCGCAAAGCTTCACGGCGCGGGCAATGACTACATAGCGATTGACGGTCGTGATCGATCGAGGGATTGGGGCGACTTGTCGCTTCGGATGAGCGAACTCCATTTCGGCGCTGGGTCGGATGGCATCGTCGTGGTGCTGCCTTCAGATCAGGCGCAGGTTCGGATGCGCATATTCAATCCAGATGGATCTGAGGCGGAGATGAGTGGGAATGGCGTTCGACTGTTCTCCAAATTCGTACTGGACCGGAAGATCGCAACTCCTGATGCCGGTGGTTTGACCGTGGAGACGATGGCCGGCGTGCGAACGATCCAACCAACAATGGTGGACGGCAAAATGACCTCCGCACGGGTCGCAATGGGCGCCCCCGTCCTGACGCCACGTGAAATTCCTGTCGATCCGAGTGCAACTGGTGATGTTGAACGCGTGATTGATCTGCCAATCGAAGCTGGCGGCCGTACGCTAAATGTCACGTGCCTGTCTGTTGGAAACCCGCATGCTGTACATTTCCCCGACGTGGACGTGGATGATTTCCCGCTAAATGAGATCGGCCCATTTGTAGAGAGCCACAAGTACTTCCCAAACAAGATCAATTTTGAGATCGCCAACGTCACAGACCGCGGACACTTGAAGGCTCGAATCTTCGAGCGCGGGGCAGGGGAGACTCTCTCCTCAGGAACTGGCAGCAGCGCAGTGTGCGTGGCTGCAAAGCTTCATGGATTCACAGATGACGCAGTTGAAATGAACGTCCCAGGCGGCACGTTAAATCTGGAGTGGGATGGCGTTGGAGAGGTCTTTTTGGAAGGCCCAACCGTAGAGGTTTACACCGGTATTTGGCCTGACTAGCTTTGCGAAACTCCTTGAACAGATAAGCTTGGCGCATATTTGAAACGCTCAAACGGAACATACACAACCCACCCCGCACCTGAACGAGCGGCGCTCGTCAGTGTGGAAATCCGCGGCAAGAGCACGGATTGGACACTCCGCGAGTCACTCGCAGAACTCGGGGACCTGACGCGGGCCGCCAACGCTGAAGTAGTGGCGCGTATTTCCCAGACACTTGTTCGTCCTACACGCACATATCTCGGAAAAGGCAAGCTGGAAGAGCTTGTAACGATCATTCACGACGAGGAAATTGACGTCGTGGTCTTCGATGACGAACTCGCACCGGCACAACAGAAAGCGCTTGAGGATCTTCTTGAGGTCAAAGTTATTGACCGAAGCACACTGATACTCGACGTGTTCGCTCAGCGTGCTCGCACCAGAGAAGGAAAGCTCCAGATCGAGCTCGCTCAGAGCGAGTACTTGCTGCCCAGGCTGGCCGGCCAGTGGTCTCACTTGGAGCGTCTTGGTGGCGGAATCGGCACCCGAGGACCAGGTGAATCGCAGATTGAGACTGACCGACGTCTGGTTAGGTCACGAATATCTAAGCTGAAAAAAGATCTGGGCAAGGTTCGCACTCAACGCTCCGAGCAGCGTCAGAACCGATCCAGTTCTCAGGCGGCAGTTGTTTCGCTCGTCGGCTACACAAACGCCGGCAAGAGCGCTTTGTTCAATCGCCTGGCATCAGGCAAGGTGACGGCCAGAAACCAGCTGTTCTCAACGCTGGATACAACGACGCGCCAACTGTACCTGCCGACCGGTGAGCAGGCCGTCTTGACCGACACAGTCGGCTTCATCCACAAGTTGCCTGCAACCGTTGTGTCTGCATTCACAGCCACGCTGGAGGAGCTTGAGTACGCAGACTTGCTTCTACACGTGGTCGACGTGAGCCATCGAGGGGCAATCGCTCATCACGATGTTGTGGAAGGCATCCTGGATGAACTGGGACTCTCCGCAATTCCGCGGATTCTTGTGTTGAACAAGTTCGACAGAGTTGCAGAATCTCCTGACGATCCACTGACGGACCGCGCCAAGCAGCTCATTTCCATGTCAAAGCACAGCGTGGTCACTTCAGCCGAGCTTGGCTGGGGTGTTGACGATCTGCGGGCCAAGATCGCCGATGCTGTTTCCGCAGGATTACCCGCTTCAACAACTGTCTAGCCAGGCCGGTCGAGCGAATCTCGTTCGAAGACTCTCTTAGCTCCAAACCGGCGCTCCTGCTACGTTTGCCAGATCGTATTCAGCAATCCTGGCACCGGAGTAATCGCGCATGTCTGTCTCACTTGAAACCCCGTTTCCCGCCCGTCCGTTTTTGAGCTGCTCCCCAGAACAAATGGTGATCGTTGATCAGTCTGACATGGGTGCAATGCTTACCGGCGGGGAAGTTGTTCCGTGGGCAACATTCGTCGTTGGGCCACAAAACGTATTGGAGTCCGCACCTTTGCGGGCTGTAGTTTCATCAAATAGCGTGGTGGAGGTTGAATGTTCCGATTGCACGGTTCAGATCGACTTCGGGCAGGAAACGGCTCGGCGAGTAATTGACGGCAGAACTTTTGCCTATATGTCTGATCTGACTGAGGCAAACGAAGGCGGAGGTTGGATAGCGATCTCGTAGAAGACGTTGTTTTTCCGCGGAGTGGTTCGATATCAACCCGTGTCGGAACGGCCGTCGTATGAGAATGTGTGGCCCAGCCACTAAAGAATCACTCAGGCGTAAGTTCGCACTAGATATGTTATGTCAACTAAACGGAAGTACTTTTGTTCGCAAGAGGCTCCACAGCCCGGATTTATAGAATTTACAGTGGGTCTTAGTACCGACAGAATTAACCAGCAATCGTCGGGTAGCATTGTCCATCCATGACTATTCATAATTTCCTAAACATACGCTTCAACCTGCGACCCATGATGGTCGGCACTGCCGGTATAGTTCTTTTGCTTGCTGTTGCCTGTGGCTCTGAATCCGCCGACGCAGGACCTTCTGCGCCTGGGGTTCAGGATGGAGTCGCCCAATCCGATGGCGAGATTGCAACGCCCACGGCGCTCCCAGTAATTCCAGCTCCAGACGAAGTCCCACCGGGATTGGAAGCCGTCTGGCAGGCCTACAGCCTTCTGGTGCGTGAGTACGTTGAGCGAGACAAGGTTGATCCGGCTGTTATGACCGAGGCCGCAATTCGAGGTATGGTCGACGCGCTTGAGGACCGTTACAGCGCATATATCTCCCCAGAGTCATATGCCGTTGAGAGCAACCGCTTGGTTGGCGATTTTCAGGGAATTGGCGCTGAGGTCCAGCAAACACAGGATCGCCAGCGGGTCATGATCATTGCTCCACTGCCAAACACGCCGGCTGAAGCCGCTGGCATAAGGCCCGGTGACGTCATCATGGCCGTTGATGGCAACGACACCGAAGGCTGGTCAGTCTTGGATGCGGTAAACCGAATTCGAGGCCAGGCTGGCACAACGGTCATACTTTCCATCCTTCATTTGGGCGATATCGACATAATTGATATTCCTATCGTTCGAGGCACCATCAAGCAAGACAGCGTTACTGGGCGGCTCCTTGAAGACACCAAATACGGCATTGCCAAGATCAACACGTTCACGGCCCGAAGCCGAGACGAACTGCGTGCTGTTCTTGACGAACTCAAAGACGATGATATTGAAGGACTAATCTTGGACCTTCGTAATAACCCGGGTGGGCTGCTAACGGCCACGGTGGATGTTGCCAGCGAGTTCCTGAAAGAAGGGCTCGTTACTTTTGAAGTTGATGGTCGAGGCAACCGCAAAGATTGGCGGGTTCGCGATGGCGGTCAATCACCCGACATTCCTCTTGTAGTGCTCATGAATGAGTTCTCAGCCAGTGGTAGTGAAGTTCTGACAGCAGCGCTTCAAGATCACGACCGCGCAGTGACTATCGGCAACACTACGTTTGGCAAAGGCAGCGTGAACACGCTCCGGGCACTCTCCAACGGTGGCGGTCTCTACATGACGTTTGCACGCTGGTACAGCCCAAACGGACGCCTGATCGAAGGCATTGGCGTCGCCCCCGACGTAGAGGTCGATTACGATCTAACACTGCAGTCAGCACGTCACGGGGCAGAGGACACTCAGATGGCCGCTGCGATCAAACAACTGGACTTCCAGACCGGAAATGTATCGGTAATCACCCCAGAGTAGATAAACTGGAGTTGTTATGGCAGTTAAAACCGGTAAATCTACAGGCGCAATAGCGCTAAATCGCCAGGCGCGACGCAACTATGAAATCCTCGAGACGTTCGAGGCTGGACTAGTTCTGAGTGGCTCTGAGATCAAATCGATTCGTGACGGTCGAGTCAACATCACGCAGGCGTTCGCCCAGGAACGCGGCGGTGAGATGTGGCTCGTAAACGCGCACGTCGCTGAATACAAAGGCGCCGGAAACAAGTTCACGCAGCACGAGCCAACGCAGGACCGCAAACTACTGCTGCGTCGCAAGCAGATACGCCATATGATGCGCGAAATGACGCAACAACGGATCACGGTAGTGCCGCTACGGCTTTTCATCCGTAACCACTACGCAAAAATAGAACTCGGCATCGCCAGAGGACGCCGTCAATACGACAAGCGAGCGCATGACGCCGAACGTTCAACAACCCGCGAGATCCAGCGAGCAACCAAGCTAGAGGCTCGGTAGGCTCCGCCCTGCCCCACCCATTCTTCGCGTTCCCTCCCTCCCTCGATACGACAAATTGAGCATCGTTATCACACGCAATCCCACGCCGTTGCCGCAGGCGTACAATTAACAACACTCTCTATGGGGACGCGTGGTCTCGACAGGGGGGGAAACCGCAGGACTGCAGGTCGAGGTGTCAGCCTCCTCGTAAATCCACTGACAAAAAAGTAATTGGCGAAAATGAATACGCCATGGCCGCTTAATTCTAGTAATTAAGTAAGGCCACGTTCCATTGACTCCTACCTTGGCGGGGTCAACCGGAGCGCCGAATAGTCAAGGTGCTGCCCGTCTGACGCCGATTCGACAGGCAAAAGATCATCGGCTGGCTGCTAGTTATGCTCTGTCGTGGGTGTACGTTAGCAGCGAGAAAACCTACCGGCGACTAAGCCTGTAGATGTCCGACCGGAACCCTTCCTGGACGGGGAGTTCGACTCTCCCCCGTCTCCACCCTGAACACAAATCAGCATCAACTCCCGGCCCAACAGCCGGGAGTTTTTCGTTCTGGAGAAGGGTTACGCCTGATCCCTCGCGAGCAGTCGCCACTTCGAAAACCGGTCTGAATGGGGGCTTGGGTTTGATGGCTATAATGCTCTTGGAGTCACTCAGATCGAAGTAGACGGCGTCGAGCATGCTCACCACGAGATCATGACGCTCAACCAGATTTGCTGCTGCCCACAAATCAGGTAGATTCTGAACCAGACGGCCAGCTTCTTCAGCCGAGTCGACTTCGGGTATCACCAGTGATTCAAGTTGAGACTCAAGGTCGCGTTTTTGTCGGTGGTATTCTTGCTCAGGGAAGAGACCATCAACGTAGGCAGTTCCCAGCCGCTTGAGCCTGTCTGAAACCCGGTCACGCTCTTCCCGCACCCTGGCGACCTCATCGTGGGCGGCTGATCCGCAAGAGAACCCGGTCGAGCCACTCAGGCTCCAGTTCAATCGCTTCAATTATCTGGCCAATTTGCTCGTCCGGTATCTGACACTGAACCGCCCCGCCATGAGAGGGGCACTCGCCGTGACTACGGGGCGCACGCTGTTCCCGGTAATACTGGTTCCCATTGTTATAGGTTTGTGCCCAGAGCGGCATTCCACAGTCAGCACAACGAATGATCCCTTTAAGCAAGTAAGCCCGGCTCTTCCTCCGACTGAGCGTCTTGGATCTGCCCGAATTCTTTTTCATGGTCAATTGAACCGATTCGAACAGGTCAGTACTGATAATCGATTTATGCGCGCCCGGGAGACGCTCGCCACGATGAACGACCGATCCTGCGTAGAACGGGTTGTGCAGAATGATTCGGACCGATGCGTTCGTGAATAGCCTTGGACCTGAGATCAGTTCCCCATCAGCCCCCGGAAGTCGCTTCGTGTTTCTAGTTCTGAAGCCCTGTTCATTCAGCAATACGGCGAGACTTGACGTTGTGGCCACCCCTGAAACATATCGCTTGAACAGGTCCGTCACAGCGCTGGCCTCATCGGCAATCAGATGTACGCCACCCGGGTGTTCTGGTTCGCACAACTGCTGACGCTGACCGTCCTTCCCGCTCCAGCACGATGAGTAGCCGAATGGGATACCGCCGAGATGCTTTCCCTCAATGGCACGCTGGCTCTGGCCCTTCCGGACGTGACTTGCGAGTGACTCTGAGAAGTACTCAGCAAAGCTGCCAAGCATATGAGTAAAGAGCTTTCCCTGCGGGGATGAGTAATCAATGTTCTCAGTGATCGAGACGAGCCCAACGCCACAGCGGGAGAGCCGTCCTAGCGACTCGAGGGTGACTCTCAGATTTCGGGACCAACGGTCGAGGGTGTGGACGACAACAGCGTCGAATACACCGTTCTCTCCGTCCTCAAGAAGTTGCCTGAACACAGGGCGCTTGTTGATGCTATCGACGTGAGCAGATTTACCCTTTTCACGGTAGACGCCTACCGGTGTCCAATCGCGATTTGCGCAGAGTTCCTGGAACAACCTTTCCTGTGCGTCCAGTGAATGGCCGTCGACCTGCCCAACGGTCGACACCCTGATGTAGGCGACCGCCCTCATCTAGTCGGCCTTCTCTGATCGATCCTTCTGCCTGGACGCAATGGAAAGAGCGACGCGAACGAGAGTGTCAAGGAAGGCTTCAATGATTGCTGCGTGGTGTTCACTTTCAAAGTTGGATTCATCATCTGTGGCGGCCAACTGTATGCGGCCCGGGGTCCCCGTCAACTCGCCTGCAATTGCTGGAGAAGCGGATGATTTCCCATCGGACTCGTGCTCACCGCGTCCAACGTCAGGCATCACGAAGGTCCATGCTGCGAGGCTTCAATCACCTACTGGATTTGCGGTATAACCAGGCAGATTGGTAGCCGGTACCCTGGCCTCCGCCGTCCCGATAGCTAAACTCCCACCCCATTTTCGAAAGTGACTGGACTCTTGAAGAGATATTTTCATCACCCAATATCCAGAGATTTCCCCCAAGATGAAGCCTGTCTCTAATCTCGAATCCGACACTCTTCAGAAATGCACCTATTTCTTCCTCATGCAATGGTCCCGCAGTCGGCTGAGGCTCAGCTGGCTCCGACCCTTCCTCATCAACGTTCTCTACGCGGTCATCTGCAGAGGGCATGACCTCAATTACGTCAGGAGGTTGTTCGTACCGTCCCGCCCGTCCATCAGTGAGAGCCCAGACCGTTTCGGCCGCAGCGAAGTGAGTTGATCGGAATAAATCATCTTCGGACAATGACTCAAATGAAATGATGGATTTGAGTCGCCGCAATCGCTTCGCCAACTCCCGTTGCAAATCTGATCTGGTAACTTCATCAGGTGAGTCTCCGTCCGCGTGAAGAAACGCGTTGCCCATGGAGACAGCCAGCTCAGGAAATCCCGCGAGGGAAGAGCGTTCTGACCTGCCCCCCTCAAACGAGTCCAGTTGAGAGTTGGAAACTGGGCTCTCATGAAGGGAGGCAGAAATGCCAAGAAAAGGTCACAGTCCTGAGAAGA
>Ga0209403_10002853_pt1 | contig 20129 bp, 17 predicted proteins | sample ArcticOcean_MG_C_8_FD_187440 | JGI IMG/M metagenome (GOLD analysis project Ga0209403, IMG submission 187440) | Marine microbial communities from western Arctic Ocean - ArcticOcean_MG_CB11_86 (SPAdes) (version 2) | ecosystem: Environmental > Aquatic > Marine > Oceanic | place: Arctic Ocean... | reverse complement strand
TGTGTCCTTGCCAACCGTCAGCGCGGCACGCGAGACGCTGCGTGCGGTAAAATCCCAAGGCAATGGCCATATTGATTCAAGCGCCGTGGTTACCGTGCTCGAAGCCATGGCCGATACCTCAGTCTGCAACGAATAAACGCATCACTCGACATAGGAGAACAAGAAAATGACAAAAACAAAATTAGTGCCCAAGAGCTGGATTCCTGCCGGCCCTTACAGTCTCGGCACGCAACTCGGAAATCTCGCATTTCTCTCGGGCCAAATTGCCACCGCCAATGATGGCTCGATTATCGGCGATACGGTTCAGGCGCAGACGGAAATCATCATCGATAAGATGGTCGAGATTTTGGATGAGGCCGGTATGACCTTGGACGATGTGTTGCAGACCACTGTCTATCTGCAAACGCTCGATGATTATAACGGCATGAACAAAGTCTATTCGGCGCGTTTCAAAGAAACGTTCCCGGCGCGCGCCACGGTGCGGGCAGACCTCGCCGGCGCCGGTTTGCTGGTCGAAATCTCCTGCATCGCCGGGCGCGACTAGGCTGTCGGTCGCCGGAAGCGGCCAATCCGGCCCAGCTAGCCAGCCGACATGAGTAACAAGTAGGTATGAGCAAAAAGCCGGTCTTGATGCTGACCCATGTAAGCGCTCGGGATGGCGGGCAGATTGCCGTCATCCTGGGTGCGTTGGGCTATCCGGTAGAAACGCGGCGCGTCAACAAGGGCGATCCGTTGCCGGAAGATATCCAAAAGTATGCTGGGTTCGCCTCTTTCGGCGGGCCGGTGAGTGCCAATGATGATCACGTGGATTATATCCGCGCCGAGATCGATTGGATGGGCCGCGTGTTGGCGGCAGATAAACCACTCCTCGGCCTTTGTCTCGGTGGCCAACTCATGGCGCGGGCGCTTGGCGCGCGGGTCGCGCCGCACTCGGAAGGGCTCTACGAGTTCGGTTATTTTCCGATTACGCCGGTGGGCGAGAGCGATGATTTAAAAATGACTGCGCCGTTGCAGGTCTTTCACCGTCACGGTGAAGCGTTTGAACTGCCCGCCGGCGCCCGGCATTTGGCCACGCGTGAGACTTACCCCAACCAGGCGTTTCGCTATGGCGCTGCCGGTTTTGCTCTGCAATTTCATCCCGAAGTTAACGATGCGGTGCTCAACTCCTGGCTCAACTGCCAGCCGCCGCCGGTGGATTTGGGCTATCCGGGCGCGCAGAGCGCTGCCGAGCAATTCTCTACTCACGCGTCTCACCAGGAAGCCATGCATGGCTGGCTGCATGATTTTTTGCTACACTGGCTTGCCCTCGGGCTATAAATCTTAAGTAAATTATGGTTAATATGTTTCTCAGGCAATGTAATCTCTTGCGTGGGTCGTAGCTTTAGGGAGAGCCAGGGGTATGATTTTTCGTCAGCTATTTCATCAGGAGACGGGCACCTATACGTATCTCCTGGCGAGCCGGCCCGGCGGCGAGGCGATGTTGATCGATCCGGTGGTGAGTCGTGTGGATCGTTACATACAGCTCCTGGAAGAGCTGGATCTCAAGCTGGTGAAGGTCGTCGATACCCATGTCCACGCCGATCATATTACCGCCATGGGCGAGCTTCGCGACCGCACCAAATGCGTCACCGTCATGGGCAGTGAAGCGCCGGTGGATGTGGTTTCCATGCGCGTCAATGATGGCGATATGGTGTGTATTGAGGGCATCCAACTTGAGACGCTTTATACGCCGGGGCACACCATCGATTCCTATTGCTTCAAGATGGCGGACCGGGTGTTCACCGGCGATACCCTGTTGATCCGGGGCTCCGGGCGCACTGATTTTCAAAGCGGCGATTCACGCTCGGCCTATCACTCGATTTTCAACAAGCTGCTCACCCTGCCGGATGAGACGCTGGTCTATCCCGGGCATGATTATAAGGGTGATACCATCAGCACTATCGGTGAGGAGAGGGCTTTCAATCCGCGCCTTCAGGTCGCCAGCGCCGATGAATATGCCGATATCATGGATAATCTCAATTTAGCCAATCCCTCACAGATGGACGTTGCAGTGCCGGCCAACATCGCCATCGGCCTCGGCCAGCAGGATGAAGCACATCCCGATTGGGCGCTTAGTGTTGGCCAATTGATGGCCTTGCAGGAGCGGAGCGACATCGCCCTGGTGGATTGGCGCGAAGACAGTGAGCGCGCGAGTTACGGCCAAATACTAGGCTCCATCCACGCACCTTACGGTGCGCTTGAGACGCTGATCGGGCCAGGTGGCCTGTTGCGTGAAATGGCGGCGGCGGCGGATAAGCAACTGATCTATTACTGCGCTTATGGTGAGCGCTCGGCCATGGCAGTTCATGCCTCAGAGGAAAACGGCCTGGCCAATATCCGCCATCTGATCGGCGGTATCGCCGCCTGGATCGAGGCCGGCGGTCCTGTCCAGAAGGACTGATTAGCTGAATAATATTACGCCGCGCAGCCAAATGCGCTCAGACACTCCAGGCGCCGGTGAACTTATTGACCTCGAGGGTTTTAACAATATCACCCTCCGGTGAAACAGTATCCGCGCGCAGAAATTCTTCGCCGTGGCTGCGAATGGCGCCGACGGCGCGGTTGCTGCGACCTTCCTGGCGGAAGCGCTACTCTAATATTTGCCTGACATCTTCCGGCGACAGTTCTTCCTTGGCCGGCGTGACATAGGTGAACAGGTCATAAAACTTGATCATCCGCCATTCTGGCCCATAGCGCTGCCAGCACCTTGACCTTGATCAAGCGCGCTTTTGTTCGGCCCTTGCCATGCCATGGCGCTGGGTCAACCAAACGCCGGCGAGAATAATAATGCAGCCTGCGGCCTGTAGGGGCCCGAGGGCTTCGGCCAAAATCAACCAACCGAGGATTGCCGCGATCACCGGTTCGCCGAGAAAGGCGACGGCGGTGAAGGAGGCCGGCAAATGGGCTATCGCATAAGCCGCGAGCCCTTGGCCAAGCACATGCACCAGGAGGGCGAGGCCGATAATCATCGCCCAGCCGAACAAACTGTTGGCAACGAAGCCCTCGCCGGTGAGGAGCGCCGCGAGCAGCAGCCCCGGCAGGCTGAATAGGCCGCTCCAAAACATGATGGCGCCAGTCGGCAAACCGGCGCGGAGATGCTTGATGGTAAGCAGGTAGGAGCCGAAGAAAAACGCGGTCACGATGCCGAACATGTCACCGAGAAAATCACCTCCGCCAAACGCCAGCGACGAGCCCAGCAAGCAGGCACCGCCAATCAGGGTGACGGCAAAGCCGACGAGAAAGCCGCGCGAGACCCGCTCGCCGAACAGCAGCCGGGCGCCGATGATGACAAAGATCGGCGAGGAGCAGGCGAAGAAGGTGGAGTTGGCCACATTGGTGAGGGTGATCGACCAGTGCCAAAACACCAGATCGCCCGACCAGCACAGCCCTGAGAGGGCCAGCACCAGCCAGTCGCGGCGCCCGATCCGGGTTGGCTCCCGATGTTTGCCCGTGACGCCATTGCCCGCAAATTTGGGGCGGCGCTCAAGCGCCAGCCAAAGCACCAGAAAGGGTAGGGCGAAAGCGATGCGGAAGAGGGCGGTGCTGTTGGGGCCAAGCTCGGAGAGACGCATAAAGATTGGCGCAAAGCCGACTCCCGCAACGCCGAGCGCGAGCGCGACCATAGCCAGGCGTGTGGGGGGGCGAAAGGATGTGGCGGTGATGGCGTTCTCCTGAGGCACTCGAATTTCTTGCGCGCCTGTCGGATTGCGCGCGAAGGAAGCTTATCGCCTGCGGGGTGCGGCTGACCAGCCTGCTATGGGTAGCGTAGATATGGGTGCCGGGCGGCGATCGCAGCGCTTGCCTCACCCCCTCGGCTATGTTGCCATGGCGGCACTGCAAAAGGGGGGATTCGATGAAGCTCGGCATGTTTATGATGCCTGTCAATGATCACAGGCGCGGCACCCATACGGTGCTTCAAGAAGATGTTGAGGTCGCGGTTGAATGTGATCGTCTCGGCTTTGATGAGTTTTGGGTCGGTGAGCATTACACTACCTTGTCGGAGCCGGTGTCCTGCCCGCTGATATTCCTCGCCAATCTGATTGCGCGGACCGAGAAGATTAAGCTCTGCACCGGCGTGATTAATTTGCCGCAACGCCATCCGGCCCAGGTCGCCGCCCACACCGCCATGCTGGATCATCTCAGCGACGGCCGGTTGGTGATGGGTGTTTCGCCTGGCGGGCTGGTGAGCGATTTTGAGATTTTTGGCGTCACCGACCTCACGGTGCGGCGCGAGATGGCCGGAGAATGTATCGATACGGTCTTGAAGCTCTGGGCCACCAAGCCGCCATATAATATTTCCGGCAAATATTGGAACATCCGCCTCGATGAACATTCCTATCCGGATCTTGGCGTCGGCGAGCTAATCAAGCCCTATCAACAGCCCCATCCGCCGTTGGTTGCCTCAGCCATGAGCCCCAATTCCGGCAGCGTCCATACCGCCGCCATCAAGGGTTGGGGTGTGATCTCTGCTAATTTTGTGCCGACATCCACCATCAAATCCCATTGGGATGGTTTTGTTTCTTCATGCAAAGAGGTCGGGCGTATACCTGAGCCCGCCGATTGGCGGGTTGCGCGCACCATCTTCGTTGGCCCTGACGATGCGGAGGCCATGGCCTATGTGCGCAGCCCCGATAGCCCCTTCGCACATTATTTTGGCTATCTGGTCGAGCTCATCAAACGCGCCGAGTTCCACGCCATCATGAAGGAATCGCCCGACATGCCAGATGACGCGTTGACGATGGAGTATGCCTGCGAAAATTTTATCATCGCCGGCAGCCCGGAGAGCGTGACCGAACAAATCCTCGCACTGCGCGAAGAGATCGGCCCGTTCGGCACGCTCTTGATGACGGCAGCGGATTTACAAGGCCCGGCGCACCGGCCGAAAATGCTCGCCTCCATGGATTTGATGGCCAACGAGGTGATGCCGCGCCTGCGCGCCGCGCTCGGCGACGGGGCGGGTTCCTAGAGCATGTCACGCTCGCATGCGCTTAACCGAGGTGTCCTATCTCTTTGGTGTTTAAGCAAATCCACGTCGCAGGTGGTTCCATCTGCTCGGGTTTTGCCTTTGCTTTGGCCACGTCGCGTTTCCTCGTCATTCTTTAAGGGTTAGAATTCCGGGAGTCTACACGTCTAGAATTTAGTCCACCAGGGCTTACGACCATTCAGCCCAACCATGGGAATGCCGGTCATCATCGACGCTGCATGGGTGAGCGAGCGCATGTCGTTGGGGTCCAGGTCCGCGACCTTGTTCTTGCCGCAGGAGCGGGCGAAGAGCTGGATTTCCATGGTCATGGCGTTGAGAAAATTGGTCACCCGCTCCGCTGCTTCTTCCACATCGAGACGCGCCATCAGCTTCGGTAATTGCGTGGTGATGCCGACTGGGCAGAGGCCGGTATGGCAGTGCTGGCATTCATAGGGCGTGGTGCCGAGACGCTCATAATCCTCGAGATATATCGGCGCGTGACAATTGAGCGCAATCATCGGCGCGGTGCCAAGATAAACCACGTCGGCGCCCAATGCCAAGCATTTGGCGGCGTCGGCGCCGTTCTTGATGCCACCGCCGACGATCAGTTTGATATCGTCCTGTTTGCCCATGTCGTGCAGCGCTTCAACCGCTTCGGCCACGGCGGCAATGGTTGGAATGCCAGCATGATCCAGTTGGACCGCCGGCGAGGCAGCGGTGCCGCCTTCCATGCCGTCAAAGACAATGGCGTCGACATCGGCCTTGCAGGCTATGCGCACATCATTGGCAATGCGCGATGCGCCAACCTTGATGGAAATAGGCACTTCGTAATTGGTCACTTCGCGGATCTGCTCAAGCTTCATATAGAGGTCATCGGCGCCCATCCAATCGGGATGGCGGCAGCCGCTGCGCTGATCAACGCCGGGCGGCAGGTCGCGCATCTTGGCCACTTCCTCGGACATTTTGAGGCCGAGTAGCACGCCACCGGTGCCGGGCTTGGCGCCCTGGCCGGCGCCGATTTCGATCATGTCGGCTTTTTGCAGATCATAGGGATTCATGCCGTAGCGGCTCGGCAGATACTGCATCACCAATTTAGAGGAATGCTGGCGCTCCTCCGGGTGCATGCCGCCTTCGCCGGTGCAGGTCGAGATGCCACAATTTGTCGCGGCAATACCCAGCGCCCGCTTGGCGTTGACCGACAGCGCGCCAAAGCTCATGCCGGCGATCATGATCGGACGGTCGAGCACGAGCGGACGGGAGACCCGCCCTTCGCCGATCACCACTTTTGTATCGCAGCGCTCGCGGTAGCCTTCAAGTGGCATGCGCGACAGGCCGGCCGGCGTGAATACCAAATCGTCAAAGCTTGGCAGGTCCTGGCGTTTGGTCGCCTGGCCGCGAATTTGATAGCGCCCAAGCTCGGCCTTCTCCTGAATTGCCTCGATTGTATCGGGGCTCCAGGTGCCGCTAAAGGCAGGTGGTCTTTGAAAGGTATTGCTCATAATGCGTCCTTCCAGGCAGCAAAATCATGCTTATTAAAATTCCACAGCGAGCGATCGGATTGCAGTTTTTTGAAGGCTTTCGGTGCCTTCATCTTATGCTGCTCCAAGAGCGTCAATATCGCGTCCAATTCACCGTCTTCGGGGTCTACCTGCTCCACGCCGCTGCCTATTTCATCGGCCTCGCCGCCGAGCCAAATCTGGCCCTGATACATCGAATCACCCAATCCCTTGGCGGCGTTGCCGCATATGACAAGGCGCCCATTCTGCATCATGAAGCCGGACATATAGCCGGCATTGCCGCCGATGATGACATCGCCGGATTTAAGGTAGACGCCGGAGCGCGGCCCGCTGTCACCTTTGACGATGACACGTCCGCCGCGCAGCGAGGGAGCAGCAGAGGAGGCGGCATTGCCATGCACGACAACTTCACCGGCGAGTAAATTATCACCCACGCCCCAACCGGCGGTGCCGTGAATTTCCGCCGTAACGTTATCGCAGAGGCCAACGGTGTAATAGCCGACATGGCCGCGGTAAATGAGATGGATGGGCTTCAGAATACCGACGCCGATATTATGACGTGCCTGGGTATTGAGGATTTCAACTTGTTTAACGCCATCATCCGCCGCTTTGCGGATGAGATTGTTGACTTCACGTGTTGCTTTATCGCTGCAATCAATCGCGAGCGTTTCTACATTTTCCATATATGCACCTCGCCTGCGCCCGGTTCCCATACTTCCATATCGGCCAGCACACCTTCGCGTAAGCTTTGCGGGTCGGAAGAAAGGGCGACAAGCTCATCCGTTTCTGCAACCACCGCCGGTTTGGCGGCGTAGCTGTCTTTGACCAGCGCGAAGCAATCATTGGTGACGGCGATATAGGTGAAGCAACCGTCGAGCTTTTCGATCGAAATGTTGAGCGCATCCTCAAACGATGCGCCGTTCGACATTTCATCGATCAGCATGATGGGGATCACTTCTGAATCATTCTGCGTCGTGAACTCATAGCCTTTGAGGGCGTAACTTGAGCGCAAATGATGGTAATTGGTGATGTGGCCGTTATGCATGATGGCGAGATCTGAATTGGCCCGCGCCGTCAGCGGTTGGCCGTTGGTAAAATCGATACCGCTCTCGGTGGCGTAGCGCGTGAGGCCCATGGCGAGGCGGCCGTCATAGGCTTTGAGATCAAACTGCGCATCGAGATTAGCAACGCCGCCCATATGTTTGAGCACTTCCAGATGGCGCCCGACGCTGGCCACGCTGATGCTCGGGTCGAGCGCTTCAATGGCAGCAACCAAATGCGCTTCTGCGCCCGAATAGTCGATCACGGCGCGGATATAACCTTTGCCGTCTGTCGCCTGTCTGATCGAACCAAGCTCGTCCAGGCGTTCCAGCACCCGCGCGCCGTCGCTCGGATTGTCGCAATTGACGCCGACATAGAGCTGATTGCCATCATTGGCGTGCCACAGAGTTACGCCGGTTGAATCGGGGCCGCGCCGATAGATGCCGTCGAGAATGCGATAAGCAATCTCGCCGGTCTTCTGGCTATGCGTCTCCGTCTTGTAAAAAATGCCGCCAACGCCGCACATGGTTTTGCTCCTGCTTAATTATGTCTTTGCTATGTTACTGGGCCGTCGCTGAGCAAAGAAGTTCACTCTTATGGGCAATCCCCTTTTCGATACCACAATTGGCTGTGTCAAACAATGCGCTGAGCCTGTAAAACTGGTCATACCAGAAAATAGACATAAATTTTAGATGGCTATTTTATTCGGCTGGCGAGCATACTACATTGGCGAATTTATCGGCTTTCTTAACCAAATAGGATATATTCCATTACACTCTGTAGGGGATAACTTTAAGGCTGCAAAGTTCGGGCAGCGCGACATTACAAAACAAAGCCAATTTGTGAAGCGTAAATTAAATCAAACTGTTGAAGGGTAGGACGGCATGGCGAAGACGAAGTTTCACGACATTGGGGTCGAAACCGGTGTGGTCATGAAAATGCGTGATGGCGTCGAGCTTCAGGCGGATGTTTATACGCCGAAGGAAAGCGGCGAATATCCGGTTCTTCTGTTGCGCTTGCCCTATGATAAAACCATTGCTGAGGGCCAGGCCTTCATGCATCCCGAATGGTATGCTCGGCATGGCTATATTGTCGTCTCGCAGGATGTTCGCGGGCGCGGCGCCTCGGACGGAGAATTCCAACCCTTCCACAATGAGTGTGATGATGGTGTCGACACCATCAAAGCCTGCGTCAAGCTGAAAAAATCAAACGGCAAGGTCGGCACCTATGGCTTTTCCTACCCCGGTTACAATCAATTGATGTCGGCGACGAAACGGCCGAAAGGCTTCACCACCATGGTGCCAGCGCTGACCTCAGACGGCATCTATGATGATTGGACCTATAAAAACGGCGCTCTGCACCAGGCCTTTATCCAGGGCTGGTCGGCTTACCTGTCGCTCAATGAAGTGTTCCGCAAGGGCAAGCCGGCGGACGTGCGCCCGGCCATTCAGCGCCTGACGGGCATGTGCAGTTCCTACGACCATTTGCCGATCACCGACCACCCGGATTTACCCAAGAAATTCAACAGCTTCTACTATGAATGGCTGAAGCACCCGAATTATGATTCCTATTGGAAAAAATGGCAGATCTCGGATCGCTACGGCGAGATTGATGTGCCGGCTCTGCATATCGGCGGCTGGTACGATATTTTCGTCGAAGGCAATATCCGCAACTATCTCGGCTTACGCGATGGCGCTAAAACCGAAGAGGCGCGGGCCGGGCAGAAGCTGGTAATTGGCCCCTGGTATCACATGCCCTGGACCCAATCCATGGGCGAGATGGATTTTGGCCGCCAGGCGCGTAATCACACCGATGAGCTGATGATGCGCTGGTACGATCACTGGCTGCGTGGGGAAGACAATGGTGTTATGGACGAGCCGCGGGTTTCGGTCTTCGTCATGGGCGCCAATAAATGGCGTCAGTCCGAAGAGTGGCCGTTTAAGGGCAGCAAATTCACCAAATTCTATTTTCATAGCGGCGGGCAGGCCAATTCACTTAATGGTGACGGTGGCCTCAGCCGCCGGCCGCAGGAAGACGAACCCTATGATATCTATGTAAATGATCCGTTTTACCCGGTGCCGAGCATGGGCGGGCGCAGTTGCTGCCTCGCCTCTCTGGCGCCCATGGGGCCGATGGATCAGCGCCCTGTGGAGACGCGCAATGATGTGCTGGTTTTCGACACGGCGCGCCTGGCGCAGGACGTCGCCGTCATTGGGCCGATAGACGTGACGCTGTTTGCATCGTCCAGCGCCGATGATACGGATTTCACCGTCAAGCTGGTTGATGTTTATCCGGATGGCCGCGCTTTTAATATTGTCGATTCCATTCAACGTGCCAGCCATCGGGAAAGCAGCGAGAAGCCGAGCGCCATAGAGCCCGGTAAGATCTATGAATATAATTTCCGCGTCGGCAGTACGGCCATTCGCTTCGCCAAGGGGCACCGCATCCGAGTCGAGATTGCAAGCACCAATTTCCCGACCTTCGAGCGCAACCTCAATAAGTTCCGCAAGAAACGCGATGGCGGCTATTTTGATGGCCAGGTGGCGACCCAGCGCTTTTTCCACGATTCGGAGCACCCGTCGCACATCACCCTGCCGATTGTCCCATCGGGCTAAGCCTTGGCGGAGCCGCTTGACCGGCTTTTAAGGCTGCAGTAATCTGGTCAGACCAGTTGGCGCCAAGGGAGCGGGGCATGGATAGGCAGGAGCGGGATCAGGATGTACTGCCATTGCGCGGTAGCCTCGGCGAGGCAGCGTTTGAGCGCTTGCGGGAAGGCATCGCCGGCGGCAAATGGGCGCCGGGCGAGCGCCTGCCGAGCGAACGTGCTTTGGCCGAGCGCCTCGCTATCAGCCGCCCTGCTTTGCGCGAGGCGGTAAAGCGCCTGGAGGGCGCGGGGCTGATCGAAATCCGCCCGCGTCGCGGCCTCTTTGTCCGTGTCGCTTCAATCGATGGCCTAGGCGATTCGTTCGAGCGATTGATTGGTACGGATTTTGATCGGGTCAATGAACTGCTTGAGCTCCGCCGCGTGCTGGAGCACCGCTCAGCCTACCTTGCAGCGGAATATGCCACGCCGGCGGATATCGCCGATTTGGCCGATATCTTTGCCGAGATTGAGCGCGATCTGGCGGCAGGCGGCGCGGGCGATGAAGCCGATGTGCGCTTTCATTGCGCTATCGCCAAGGCGGCTGGCAATACCGTGCTAACCCATTTGATGGCCACCCTGCACGGCGCGTTAGCCAAAGCCTCACGCCTCCTGGCCTCGCGCTTGATGGAGAGCAGTCATTACCGTACCGGCATGTTCGAGCTGCATGTCCGCATTTTTGATGCCATCCGCAACCACCAACCCGAAGCTGCCGCCACAGCCATGGACGCCCATTTCGATTTTGTCCTAAGAGAATTCTCTCAATACCGCGCCCGCGCCGGCGAGCAGTAAGCGACCCACCACCCACCCAGGTTACCAAAATTTACGTAAACGGCAGCACGAACCGAAATGCGCCCAGCATTTCGGCAAGGGCGTCCGCCCACCCGAGTTAATACGAGGTAGCCAAGCGCGCGGATGCGCGCGCCCGGCGCTTGAAGGCTGAATATAAAGAGCAGCCAAGACGACGGATGTGGTCTCCCGGCATCTGAGAGAGAATAAAAAAAGAGGCCGGCGCGCTGGCCGACCTCATCTCCCGCAATGTAGTGCTTTTTTAAAACGGCTTCGGATCAATGAAGCGCTTGAGCACGTTTTTCGTCATGCGTGATACGTTGTTCTTATAATTATTATGCGCCAGGCTGCCGGCCCAGGCGATCGAGCCGGTCGACCATACGGCGCCGCCATTTTGCGTCTCGTGGAAGGTGATATCAGCTCGCACCAGCTCATTCTCATGCCCGCCCTGGCCCGGTGTTGAAACCAGAATTTCCTCGCAAACCACCAAGTAGATATCGGTATGCTCAACCGAAGAAGCGACGACATAGGTATCGGGTGGGGTGCCGAGAGCGCGATCAGCGCGATCCAGTTCCAGGCCCGCAGCGCCGTTACCGATCAGGCCGAAATCGCCAATTTTCTCGTCCTTGCCGATACCGTTAAAGATGAACTTTACCTTCGCCTTGTGACTGTCGGGATTGCGTAAGTAATAGGACGAGATATCGAAGCCCTGGGCAGTGAAGCCAACGCCGAGCAACTTCTGCGGCGCCCGGCCGTTGCGTCGCCATAGGCCGCCATATTCGCCCGAGAAGCTGAAATAATATTCGCCCGTGCGCGCTTCCCAGGTGCGGATACCGTCCTCGTTACGCCTGACCTCGATCACGCCCGGCACTTCACTGTGATATTGGATACGCCAGTACCAGCCATTGGCGCCAAGATACATCAGTCGTCCGCCGCGCCGTTGATAGGCGTCCATGGCATCCCACATTTCGACCGAGTGATATTCCGGATGGGTGCTGCTGACGACGACGGCGTAATCCTCGATCGCCGAGAGCCCTTCATAATGCAGGTCCTCATCGCTGATCACGTCATAATCGATTTTCATCGCCTCAAGCCAGTCGGTGATGTGGGTGTCGGCGTTGAACTGCCAGAGGGTCGATTCTGTGGCGCCGATCCACATGCGATGCTTGGGCCGCATGTTGAGGATCGGGCGCAGGCGTGAGGAATAGCAGATGCCCGAGCCATCGGAATGGGTGTCGTAGCAGGAACCGCCGTATTCGCGGTGCTCATTGAGGAAGATATTAAACTTATCAAGCTGCACCAGACGCCCGGCGAGAAGCTGGCCGACCGGCGAATCCGTATTCATATGTTCGTTGGCATAGGCCTGATAGCTGGCGCTCGGCATGAGATAGAGCACTTTGGCCGTTGGCTTGCCGCGTGGTGCGCGCACTGCGAAGGGGATATGGTCTTCATGGTCGCCGGCCCGCAAACGTGCGGCATAGACACCACTTTTGAGGCCCTTGGGAATGGTCAGTTCGAAATCGACCTCCCAGCCGGCGTCATAGAGGTCATCGTCATGGAAATGAATGGCACCATATTGGCCGGGCGCGTTAGTCCAGTTCATTTCCTCGCCGGTCCAGTTCCAGCCGGTCATGGCGCGCGCCGGCAGATTGGTGATCTCGCCGTGCAGCAGGTTGGGCGACATATCGCTGATTTTCTGGCCTTTGATATCGGCGCTGAAATCCCAGGCGCCGATCACCGAATTGGCGAGCTCGGTAGTCACCGGCCAGGTCTTCAGGCTTTCCATCTCGGTCGCGTTCAGCACCCGATTGGTGATACGCGGGCTGTCGATCTTGCCATTGTAATGGCCGCCGCAAACCGTGCGTCCCTTGTCGACCTTGGTGAAATAGCCGCCCATGGTGAGCGGCGCATCATGTTTGGCAACGCTGCCGACGGTCGATTTCCTGCGCACGACCGCTCGGTCGCTGGTGGTCGCATAGCCATGCAGCGGCTCTTGTACCAGGGTGACGTTCTTGGTCTTGGCGTCGTAGCTGGCGCCGACGAAATACCACTCATGGGCAACCAGTGGTTTGCCGGTGCTCATGGTTTGGATCTTGCCCTTGCCATTGCCGAGGCAGAGCGCGAGCGAGCCATCCTGTTTGGTGATGATCAGCGCAGCGCCGGCCTTATCACGGTCGCGCCATTTGGAGATCAGCGCCTGGGTGCCATTCTCCGGCGTGGTCGGCCAGATGAAGGCCTGCATGGTGAAGCTTTCGAGGTCGTCAAGCATGTCGCTGGCGCCGATTTCAACAAAGGAGCCAGCATGGATCACCTGCTTGCGGCTCTTATAGTTGCCGTTGGCGGCGGTCTTGACCAGTTTCTCCTGGTAGCCCGGGCCGTCCGGGTTTTCGTCGCCGCAGATGAGGCGAACGATGTCCGCGCGGTAGCGCTTGCCTTCCTCGCAATTGACCATGAAGTTTATGGTCTCGCCGGGAGCAGCGCTGATTTTGTCGGCATAGCCGGTGATTTTCATCATGATGATTTCATTCCTTGACGATTGCCGGCCTGGCGATTGCAGGCCCCGGTTCAGGCGCCCGCCCGCGAGGGGGCGTCGTTTTATGGTGAAGAGATAAGCGTTTTAGCGCGAAGACCCCTAGCTTAAGGTCTCGCCCCGTGCCTGCTTCCAGCGCAGCTTGAAGACATACCATTCGGCATCTTCGAGCTTGGTGAATTTCTTGCTGAGCACTTTAACCGGCTTGCCGCGCACGCCTGAGGTTTTGGCGAGTTGCCATTCCCGATTGGCTTTGGTGCAAATCAGGCAATGCTTGTCTTCCATGGGCAGGGCACGAAATTCGTTGAGGATCACCTGCAGGTCGGAGCTGTGATGACCGATTGGTGTTTTGCGGAATTCCTCGATTGCGCGGCTTTCGACTTCACTAGGCATTTTTTGTCTCCCGTTGCTTTTACGACTAATCCTGCCGTTTAGCTTACCATTAGAAATAACGCGGTTACCACTAGACTCATTAGATATGTTTTATCGCGCCCTGCCTTAGAGGCGTTTCGCGGCGCGCCTCCGATGGGCGATCAGGAATATATAGCCGGCAAAGAGGATGATTACAGAGCCATAGACCGAGAATGCGCCCATCGTCGGAATCATTGGCGTGTAGCCGCTGCTCATTTTGGTGTAGAGCCATTCGGTTACGGTGCTGTCGGCGCCGGTGGTATATGTCGAGAGCGAGAAATTGCCCCACGACAGTAGGAAGGCAAACAGCCCGCCAGAAAAGAGGCCGGGCGCGAGGGCGGGGAGGGTAACCTCCCAAAAGACCTGCCAGCGATTGGCGCCAAGATCGTAGGCCGCTTCCTCCTGGCTGACATCGAAGCCATAAACCTGGATCGAGATCACCAGGGTGACGATCGGCGCAATCCATACGAGATGGGCAAAAACCGCCGCCTCCCAGGTTGGCAGCACGCCGATATAGGTGAACCACAGCAGAAGCGCCAGGCCGAGCACCGCCTGGGGGAAGAAGATCGGCAGCATGATCAGGCGCTGATAGAAAATGCGCCCTTTCCAATCATAGCGGGCGAAGGCCAGCGCGCCGAAAAAGCCGAGCACCAAAGCAATAAGAGCCACGCAGCCGGCAACATATACTGAGGTAAGGTGCAGGTTCTCAGTCAGGTTGGCATTGATGGTTTCGTCGTACCATTTGAAGCTCCATTCTTTCATCGGGAAGCGGAAATAGCGCGACTTGCTTAATGACGAAACAATGACGGCGGCAATGGGCAGAAAGAAAAACAGCAACACCACACCGGTCCACACCCCGATCAGGCTATGGACCCAACGTTTCTTCCTATCTTCCATTGTCAGCGCCTCCCCAACAATCGGTCGAGGTCGAGACGGCGCATGACATAGATCACCAGGGTGCCGGTGATGAGGATGGCAAACATCGAGATCGCGGACCCAAGCGGCCAATTCTGCGCATAGGTAAATTCATGCTGAATGGCGTGGGAGATGACGACTATATTGGCGCCGCCCAACACTTTGGCTTCCGATATGGCGCCGACAGCGAGCACAAAGGTCAGCAGCGAGCCAATCAGAATGCCGGGCATGGCCACTGGAAGCTCGATCTCGCGGAAAATCTGAAAGCGATTGGCGCCGAGATCGCCTGCCGCATCAACTTGATCCTTGGGCACCAGGGAGAGGCCGAGTGTGGTCGGAAACAAAGTGTAGGGCAGATAGACATAGACCATGCCGAGGAGGGTGGTGCCATTTGAATAGAGCAGGGTGCCGGTTTCCAGACCAAACAATTCCTTGGCGGTCCCGGCAAAAATGCCGCCGCCTTTCAGCAGTAAAATATACCAGCCGAACAGACGGACATTTTCAGAAACGAACAGCGGGATGACCAGAAGCAGCATGATCGGCGCCGCCCAGCGGCCAAATACCTTGGCCAAGCCATAGGACACCGGATAGGAAATTAGCAGGCAGCACGCCACGGTGGCTGCTGCTAGGCCGAATGACCACAGGAACGAGATGTAATAGCTCTCGGTGAGGATGTGGACATAATTTTCGACGGTCCATTCGCCATGAAAACCAAAGGTGCGCTCGGGCAGGAAGCTAAAGCCGAGCACAATCACCAGCGGGCCGACAAAGCCGGCAAGGAAGAAAATCAAAATTGGTGTCGCGGTAAGAAAACCGGGTTGGCGCAGCCAAAGGCCGAAGGATTGCAGCGCAGTGGGTTGCGGCAGCAACGGCGGCGGCGACATTTTGTCTATAGTTGTCGCCATGTTAGTCGCCTACCAAGACGCTGTCTTTGACGTTCCAGCCGATGATAACGTCATCATCTATATTGCCCTGATAGGCCTGCTCGCGTAGCTTTTCCACGACCAACATCGTATCGCCGACGCGCACATGATATTGCACCCGAGAGCCCATACCATATTCGTTAAACAGAGACCCCTTAACATGATTGTCGGCCTCCGACGGGTCATTGAGAAAGCGCATGGATTCGGGGCGGACAACCAAATAGCCAGTTTCGGAGCTATCGGTAGAAGCCGGTGCTGCCAGTTGCATGCTCAACTCAGCGCAATCATATTTGCCGTCGGCGCTGCGGCGCACGGCCAGCGTATTCACTTCACCCATGAATTCCGAGACGAATTTATTGAGCGGCTGGGTGTAGATTTCGTCGGGCGTGCCGACCTGGATGAGATGCCCGGCCTGCATAATGCCGATGCGGTCACTCATCACCATCGCCTCTTCGAGAGAATGTGTGATGTACATGAAAGTCTTGCCGGTTTCCCGGTGTAAATCTTTCAATTCCACTTCGAGATGCTTGCGCAATTGGTAATCGATTGCCGACAGGGGCTCATCGAAGAACATGATGTCGGGATCGGAGGCAAGGGCGCGGGCCAGGGCCACGCGCTGGCGTTCACCGCCGGAGCATTTGGTTACGCTCTTGGCGTAATAATCTTCCGGCAGGCGGACGATTTTCATCAACTCCATGGCGCGCTCGCGCCGCTCGGCACGCGGGACGCCCTTCATTTTTTGCGAAAATTCGATGTTTTGGCCGACGGTGCGATGATTGAATAGCGCCAGGGATTGAAACACCATGCAGGTCGGGCGCTTGTTGGCGGAGACATCATTCACCCGGTTGCCACGCAACAGGATGTCGCCGCCGGTTGGTTTTTCCAGGCCGGCCAGCATGCGCAGTAAGGTTGTCTTGCCGCTGCCCGAAGGCCCCACAATTGTGAAGAATTCACCGTCGACAATATCGAGTGACACATTATTAACGGCCAACAGTTTGCCGAACTGCTTGGTTACACCCTTGATTTGAAGAATGGGGGTGTCTTCGCCCATATACTCAGCTCCCGGTCATGAAGTCGTGATTATGAATGGCCAAGAATATCGGCGCACTTTGAGAGTGGTCTAATTCAATAGATTGATTTATGCGAGAATAGAGCCGCGCAGACATGGTGCCCGCGCGGCTCATCACTATTTTCCCAACCGCCAGAATTTTTGGCGTTAGAAAGCTAGGATTTTTCTCTCAAGGCTGCCGTGTAGATGTCATAGAGCCGGTTATAATCGGGCACGACATCATATTCGACCGAATGTTCGATGCGATAATCGAATTCATCCCACTGGAAGGAATTAAGCTCTTCCTTGGAGAATTTGGCTAGCACTGCCGGATCGGACAATTGGCCGACAGGCAGCAGGAAGCCGCCGGCGGTGCCGACATAGTAAGAAGAATCCGGCTGTAGGATATATTCCATCCAATCGAACGCTTTGGAATGGAGTGTCGGGTTGTTGACCACCGAATTGAGCTCAATCCAGTTGATGCCACCCTTGCCGTCGGCCGGGCCACTCCTCGGCGTGACATGATAGAGATTGTCGAGGCCGTCAAGGCGTGCTCCAGAAACGGTGTAAGTGCCGCCGCCGAAATAAAGATCAATTTCGCCGTTGACCAAGGCCAGATTGATGCCGACCATATCATCGGAAATCATCTTGGCGCCATTGATCCAGGCGCGCGCGGTTGCCTCGAATCGGGCAACTTCAGCATCGCTTTTCATCTTGAACGGATGGAGACCGGCGCCCATGCACATATGCATGATGTTCCAGTTATCATAAGCGAGGATGCCGTAGCGACCCTTCATGTCAGGATTGTTAAACAAATCCCAGCCTTCGTCCTTGCCCATTTCTGCGGAGATAACATCGGTATTGACGACGAAATCGAACGTATCCACACGTTGGCAGACACCGAGGAGATGCTCTTCGTCCTGGCTCATCGCCCATTTGTAGGGCGGCTTGAACATCGGCAGCATTTTGTCGAAATAAGGCTCGAAGCGGGCACGGTCGAGCTCAACGATGAGATCTTCCGGCCACATGATTTCACGCGCCCAGGGATTGTTCAGATTGATGACGTCCCAAATTTCGGTTTGCCCGGCGCGCAGTTTATTGACCGAATCCGGATCGGACGTGTGCAGCTCATATTTGATGTCCGTTGCATGCTGATCGGTAAAGCCGTCAAGCACGCGTGTATCCACATAGCCATCCCATGTGAGCATGGCCAGATCACGCTCGGCGGCGGACAAGCCGCTCGGCAGCGCCATGCCGGCGCCCAACGCCGCGGCACCTGCGCCCATGCCCTTAAGCACATTGCGTCGGGACACACCCGAACCACGCAGCGGATCACTGTTGACCAATTGTTTTAGAAGTTTCTCGTTTTCCATTATAGTCTCCTGTTGGTATCGTTGACTTAATTGTTCCGGTAAATTTTATCGTCTTTGCGCATCGTTTAATAAGCGGGCCTTTTCAGCCTTTTATTTTCATGCAAGCGACACAAAACCCCTTCTCCCCATTGCTGGCGCCGGAGAGTAGACGCAGATTGAAGCATAAATGACTGCATTGCACACGTTGATTTCTGTTATCTCTATATTACGCTTTGCTGCGCTTCATTAATTTACCAATTCATAAACGCCTGAACGCTCTCGTCTGAAACAACGCCGCGCGCCACATCCGCCAGCGCGCGATCAATAATATCGAGCCCTTCTTCAATCTCTGCCGCGCTTACATTAAGCGGCGGCGTAATTTCCAATACATTGGCTGCAAGGCCCACATAGAGAAAATTAGCGCCCAATTCATAGGCGCGGTAAATCACTTTTGCGGTCGTCGTGGCGCTGACCGGTGCGCGTGTTTCGCGCGAAACAACCAAATCGATGCCGATCGCCAGGCCGCGCCCGCGCACGTCGCCTATAATCTCATGCTGTTCCGCCAGCTTGGTGAAACCGGCCCGCATTTTGGCGCCCATGGTTTCAGCATGGGCCGGCAGGCCTTCATTGATGATGGTATCGAGCACGGCTTTACCGACGGCTGTACACACCGGGTTGCCGGCGGTGGTCTGCATGGCAAAAGCCGGCGCGTGATCCAGAATGGCTGCGGGGCCGACAATGGCTGAGATTGGCAAGCCGCCGCCAAGGCCCTTGCCGAACACGGTCATATCAGGCGCAAGATCGTCATGCTGATAGGCAAGCAACTTGCCGGAACGGCCAAGCCCGACTTTGACCTCATCCAGCACCACCAAAATGCCATGCTTGTGGCAGCGCTCCTGAATAGCTTGCAGGAAACCTTTGGGCGGTACGATCAGGCCACCGTCGGAGAGGATTGGCTCGATGAAGATCGCCGCCACTTGCTCCGGTGGGCAGGTGGTCTCGAATTGATAGTCGAGCATGGCAAGCACGTCATCGGCTGAGAATTTTGGTCGGTAGGTATCCGGGTAGGGCAGCAATACCAAGCCGGGGCGCGGCAGACTGTGGGTCATGGCGGTATGGCCGGAAATGCTCATGGAGCCGGCGAGGCAGCCGTGATAGGAGCCGATAAAGGAGATAAACCGTCCGCGACCGGTAGCTGCAGAGGCGACGCGCATGGCAGCGTCGTTGGCATCTGAACCCGAATGGCCATACCAGACCCGCCGATCCCCCGAGCCTGGCGTTATCGCCAACAGGAGCTCCGCCAGAGCCGTCGCCGGTTCATTGGGGATCATCAGGAGGCTGGCGCCGGCCATATCGCGCGCCGATTCGGTCAGGGCTTCGACTACTGCCGGGTGGCCATAGCCTAGGCTGGCGGCGGTGGCGGACGCGGAGAGATCGAGAATTCGCCGGCCATCCTCTTCGCGCAGATAAGAGCCGCTGCCGCCGGTTGCGGTCAGCGGGTTGAAACGCAGCGTTTGGATTTGCGCTATCGTCTCTGCGTCACGCGCCGCCAACGAGTTTTTGTCGACGCTCATTTTACTGCTTCCCTGCCGCTACGCTCGTTTCCAATTCTCGGCGAGGCTTACTTAATGCCCTGATGCTTGGCTTCGGCGATGATCGCCTTTTCCAGCGTATCGACGCAGGTATCGAGCTCTTCTTTGCTAGCGATAAAGGGCGGCGACATTTCCACAGCCGTGCCCTCCTCGCCGATCAGCACACCCATATCACGGCAGCGGTGCACGATGCGTTTGATCGTACCGTCCTTAAAGGGTGCTTTGGTTTTTTTGTCGCTTGTAAAATCGACGCAAGTCCACATTCCGAGGCCGCGCACGTCGCCGACTATCGGCAGGTCGCGCAGGCGCTGCAACTGCTCAAGGAAATATGCCCCATGTTCGGCGCTCTGGCGGATCAGGTCATTTTG
>Ga0209403_10002847_pt1 | contig 20158 bp, 18 predicted proteins | sample ArcticOcean_MG_C_8_FD_187440 | JGI IMG/M metagenome (GOLD analysis project Ga0209403, IMG submission 187440) | Marine microbial communities from western Arctic Ocean - ArcticOcean_MG_CB11_86 (SPAdes) (version 2) | ecosystem: Environmental > Aquatic > Marine > Oceanic | place: Arctic Ocean... | reverse complement strand
CCGATTGGTTTCTCAGTTCCGCGTAACTGCTGCTATATCTACGGCTGCAGAGATCCAGTTGGAAGAACTCTCCCGGGAGGGGTGCAAGCCGCTGAGGCAGGAGGTTTCGGGAGCGCAGCGCGCCATCACCGCCCCTGCTTGCCAACAAGATTTCTTATACTAAACGCGGCTTTTTCGGAATCCACAGATGGTTTCGTAGGCGTTGCGGATTGCGAGAAATTTTTCCTGGGCTTGCTGCGTGGCCTCCGGAGATAAAGTTCGCATTAGTTTGTCGGGGTGGTAGCGGGATATGAGCTTTAGGTAGGCCCGGCGAATTTCACCGTCGGCTACTCTTGGTTGCAGTTGCAGTACTGTGTAGGCGTTGCGCAGCGAGTTCGGGCGCTGGGTGAGAGCGTTGTCGGAACTGGCCAGCACCTCGGCACAAACTGCGAGAAATTCGGACTTGTCGTAACCCAAAGTTTCTGCGACTTCTCGTAACAACATTTTTTCCCGTAACCGCATTTCGCCCTTGGCGTAGGCATTGCGACACTGGATCTTGAGAAAGAGATAAGACAGTTCGCTGCGCGCACCGATGTTGCTTGCCAGTTGCTTTACGTCCAGCACCACATCTTTGCTTACGCGCTTGCCTTGCTCGAAATAACTGATAGCGAGTTGGCGCCGCATGCCATCGAGGCCCATCTTCTGCATGATTGAGCTGGCGAAGTTTACTTCAACTGCGGTCACCAGGCCGTCCAGCTTCGCCACCCGCCCCATGACACCAAACAGTGCCGATGTAAGCAACTGTTCGGTACGGCCACCTGTGGGCACGACGGCTACGGCGCTCGGGCATGCCGGCTCGCTATCGCTGAGTCGTTCGAGAATGGCTTTCTGGTAAGGCTTGTTGGTAAAGAATCCCAGCATGACCTACACTCCCGCGACCGTGCCCGCTAGGGCATTCACTTCCTGCAGTCTTTCCGGCGTGCCGATGTCCATCCACACGCCTTGATGCACTTCCCCACTCACTTGATTTTCAGTCATCGCTGACTGCAGCAATGGCACGATCGACAGTGGCTGGATCGAACGCCCACTGAATAAGTTTCTATGCAACACACTGATACCGCTGAATGTCAGTTTTTGATCGCGGGCGGTGTGATCTTCATGCACCCTGCCGTTGTCATCGATGAAGAAGTCGCCATAGGGGTTGTGATCGGTATTCTCTACCAGTACCAGATGCGCGAGCCGATCCTTGCCGTCGACGGGTTGCAGTCGAGAAAAGTCGAAATCCGTCCAGATATCCGCATTCACTACGATAAAACTGTCGTCCTTCAGTTTGGGCAAGGACTTGATTATGCCCCCCGCTGTATCCAGACGAATTGGCTCTTTGGAGTAGGTTATTTTTATACCGAATCGAGAGCCATCTCCTACCGCCGACTCTATCAATTCACCCAGGTAAAAGTGATTGATGACAATACCGGACACACCCGCCAACACCAGCTTTTCAATCTGGTGTTCGATGAGAGGCTTGCCTGCCACTGTCAGCAGTGGCTTAGGAAGGTCGGCGGTGAGGGGCTGCATGCGTTTGCCCAAACCAGCCGCTAAAATCATTGCGCGCATTACTTATTCCACGGTAATTTTGATATCGCTATCGGTAGTACTGCATTGCTAAACCAGTCCCGAAAATGTGCCAACTCTGGGTAGTGCTGGCTTACATTCAAAAAATACTGGATAACCAGAGGAATATCGGCCAAATACTGGGATTTTTTATCCCTGATACACAATCGAGCGAAGATACCCATTACCTTCAAGTTGCGCTGCAGGCCCATGAGATCGAAGTCTCGAAGGAATTGCTCAGTAGTCGTAGCGGGTATTGCCGCACTAATCTGTGCCTGATCGAGGTAATACAGGGCCCATTCCCGGACCTGCTGCGGTGACCATTGGATATAACAGTCCCGCAACAGCGAAACCAGGTCATAGGTATAGGCACCGCTGACTGCATCCTGAAAATCAATTACGCCGGGCCCGGCAGCCTTACCGAAGACTGCAGAATCGAGCAGCATCAGGTTACGGGAATGATAATCACGATGCACCGCGACACTGGCCTGGCCCAGGGCGGCATCTTCAAGAAAGCGTAAAGTGGCTGCAATGAGCTCTCTGTCTTCGGTAGCCAGTTGCAGACACAGGAACTCCTCGCAGAACCACTCTTCGAAAAGCTGCATTTCCTTGTGCAGTTTGCGTCTGTCATAGGGGTCAAGTCTCTCACCTTTAACCCCGGCCTGCAGCCTGACCAAAGTATCTACGGCTTGCCGATACAATACTGTGGTTGCCGCGACTTCACCCTGCTCCTGCAGACGCAATAGATGCGGCAAGTAAAGCCGATCACCAAAGTCATCAAGCAGCATAAAGCCCAGCTCATAGTCGACAGCCAGCACTGCGGGCGTGGTCACTCCGGCGTCACGAAACAGCTCCGCTATGCGCACAAAGGCCTTACTGTTTTCAGTTGCCGGCGGAGCGTCTACGACGACAATACTGCGCTCGCCTGTGCTGAGCCGAAAATAGCGGCGAAAACTGGCGTCAGCACTGACGGATTCCAATTCCATTGTAGTTGGGGCTGCACCGGGCATGAGCTGATCCAGTGCCAGCTTGGCCCACTGCGTTAATTTTTGTAGTCTTGTGTCGTCCATATTCGATGCTTTGCCCGATTTCGAAGCAGAATTTCTGCTTCTCGCTGCAACTACCCCTATGTGTTGGTATTGCCCTGTATCTTTGAATTAGCCAATGTCTTCGAATTACTCAATATCTTTGCATTGACAGGGCAATGAATTATTATGCCCGTGTTGGCCGGCAGGGCCAGCACCGTCTTGCAATTCAACCAGTTAGTCGGTTCCGTATTCGAATTGTTTAAGATCACATTTGCCAAAATTATTGAATTTTCATCCGACCCGCTCTTATATGCCGTTTAAGAAATGCCCTCTCTCCGCGTCCATTGCCCGCATTCCTTCAATTGGATCGGTGTCTGGAGTGTTGACTGGATTGCTGACTGGATTGATGTTGTCATCAATTTCGCAGCATTCCTATGCCCAGATTCCGCAGACTAGCTGTCGCGCCAATGCTGCCGGTGATGGCTGGATTTGCGTGACCACGGAGCCTGGGGGCACGGTGCCCCTACCTGCGCCCCTACCCGAGACCGACGCTGAAACCGAGGCAGCGCAGCCGGAAGTCGAGCCTGTGGACGAGCCCCCAGCCGTGCTGGAAACCGACGCGGAATCAGCCGCAGCGACAGAGCCAGGCATCGACTCGAGTAGCGTCGTTATCCCCCCTGGCAGCACAGACGCAGGCGCAGCTAATCGCGCTGGAGAATCCGAGCAGATCGCGCCAGCTGTCAGGGCTTTTGCCGCCGGCGACGATCTCGACTGGGTGCCCCGGGAAGCGATGACCGTGGAGCAGCTCGCGACCCTGCAGCCAAACTGCTGCGGCGCATTCGTAGACCCCGGTGGCGTGGAAAGAAACGCGGATAACAATCCGCAAGACACCGCAACCTTCTTCAACACGTCAGCCGGTATTCAACAAATATCCCCCAATCTGATCACAGTCGACGGCGATATTGTTGTGCAACAGGGTTATCGGCGCATGCAGAACAACGACATCACCACCATAGATCGGAATGGAAACACCGTGTTGATGCAGGGAGAGGTGGTGTTCCGCGAGCCCAACGTACTGATTCAGGGTAGCTCGGCCTTTATCGACAACGATGAAGGCACCAGCAGAATTGAAAATGCCCAGTACGTGCTGCACGACATTGGCGCCCATGGTCGCTCTGGCAGTATTGTCTATACCAGCGCTTCGGGTCTGGTAAGCATAGAAAATGGTGAGTTCAGTCGCTGCGAGCCCGAAAGCAATTTTTGGCATATAGAGGCCAGGAACATAATACTGGATCAGCAGCGCGGCCGCGGTTATGCCCAGGCTGCACGTTTGTATGTTAAAAACGTGCCCGTGTTTTACTATCCGTTTACGCTGCAATTCCCCCTGGGCGATGAACGCATCTCTGGCTTCCTGGCGCCCAGCACCGGCTCGACTCGCAGCGGTGGTGCCGACTTCGAACTGCCCTACTACCTGAACCTTGCGCCAAATTACGACGCCACCATTTCACCCAGATTTATTTCTGATCGAGGCGTCCTCACCAGCACCGAGTTTCGTTTCCTGTCACGAGGCTCCATGAACACTCTGAACATGTCGTATTTGGGTGGCGACAAACTGTTCGACCCCGATACTGTCAATATCCCCGGGTCCGACTCGCCAGCGGCGGAGGATCGCTGGTTTCTAGGCTATGAACACGCTGGCAACCTGAGCCGCAACTTGAGTACTTTCATTGACTACAACGCGGTGAGTGATGATGACTATTTCTATGACCTGGGCAGCAATGGCCTGAATACCACCAGTCGCACCCATCTGAATCGGCAGGGCCAGCTCAGCTTTCGCTCCGACTACTTGCGGGGAAACATCAACGTACAGCGAACCCAGATCATCGATCCTCTGTTTACCGAAGGTGGCCAGGCAACTCCTTATGATCGCCTGCCCCAGTTAAATTTTCAGTCAGATGCTTATCTCGCCGCTGGCTTTCGCGTAGGTCTGAGTGGACAGATCACCGCCTTCGACCGCAGCCTGGATGAAGACTTGTTCAGCCCGACCCGTATCGAAAATGGCGCGCTGGTGACGGGAGAAAGGCTTAACCTGGAGCCGGCCATCAACTGGTCGCTGGAAACACCAGGCTGGTTTCTGCGGGCGAATGCCAAGTACGTGTATAAGGCGTACACGCTGGAAGATCAGGCTATCGGCACACTCGATGATCCTGATCTCGGCGTCGCTGTCTACGGCTTCGACAGTGGACTGATATTCGAACGCACTATGTCCAGCGGCTATACCCAGACCCTGGAGCCACGAGCATTGTATTTATTTAGTGAATTTGAAGAGCAGGATCAGCTGCCGTTATTCGACACGTCTGAATTGAACTTCAGCTTCAGCCAGCTGTTCCGTGACGACCGCTTCAGTGGCGGCGACCGGGTAGCGGATGCCGACCAGGTCAGTGTCGCCCTGACCACGCGTGTCCTCGATCCCCTGGGCAGGGAGCGCGCGCGACTTAGCATCGGCCAGATCAAATATTTCGACGACCGCCTGGTGACAATGAGGAGCCCGTCACAAGCATTTGTTCCCCGCCATTCGACGCTCGCTACCAAATCCGCTCTCGCCGGTGAGTTTGCCTACTCCTTTTTGGAGAATTGGCAGCTGCATGCAGACGTACAATGGAACCAGGAGTCGGAAGAAATTGACGAAGGCAGTTTCGCCCTGCGTTATCACGGTGACAACAGTCACCTGCTTAATCTCAGCTATCGCTTCCGTGGTATTGCCCTGAATCCCAACCTGCCTGCTTTCCCCGGTACCGGTGCAGCAATCGACACCCGCATAAAACAAACCAACTTTTCAGGCGTTTGGCCACTGAATGAAAAGTGGAAACTACTGGGTCGTTGGAACTATGATCACAGTAATTCGCGCAATCTGGAGAGCTTTGTCGGCATCGAATACAGCAATTGCTGCGCAACTATTCGCCTGATTGGTCGAGAATGGGTTGACGAAGACGAATTGTTTCTTCCTAATATCGAACCCAACAGAGGAATTTTTGTCCAATTTACACTGAATGGGCTGGGAAATATTACCGGCGGTGGTGTTAGCAGCCTGTTACGAGATGGTATTTGGGGATTCAGAGAGCCCGATTATGAATAATTTGAAGATGCACGAGATGGCCGCTATCGGCGCCAGCGCCGAAGTTAAGCGGCTTAGCAGTTGGCTGGTGGTGGCCTGCATGAGTCTTGGCTTCATGGCAATCAGCGATTATGCGTTCGCGCAACGGGTTCAGCTGGATCGGATTATAGCCATTGTCGACGAGGATGTGGTATTGCAAAGCGAATTTGACTCACGCATTACGGAGCTCAACCTGGCGGCTACTCGCGCCAATCAACCTGTGCTCGAGGGCGATGAATTTCATTCCGAATTGATGGATGCCCTGGTTCTTGAAAACCTGCAAATGCAACTGGCCGAGCGCGTGAGTATTCGCTTCGATGACGATGCCATTAACCGCCTGCTTGGAAACATGGCTGAAAATAACAGCATGAGTTTCGATGAGTACCTCGACGCGCTACGAGAAAATGGTATTTATCTACAGACCCGGGATCAGATTCGCAAACAGATGACCATACAGGAATTGCAACGAGCCCTGGTCAATCGCCGCATCTCCATCAGCGATCAGGAAATTGAAAATTTCCTCAATTCGGAGATGGGCAAAGAAGCTATTGCCGCCATCTATTTCATCGATCACTTCCGCATCGTTTCCGGCGCTTCGGATTCTGCTGAAGTCAAAGACAATAAACTGAAATATGCCGCCGACCTCACAGTGCGCATAATTGAAGGTGAAGATTTCCTTACGGCTCGCACCGCCGCACAAGCTGCCGGCAGATTTGAAATTGATGGCACAGAATTCGGCTGGAAAAAAGCCGACGAACTGCCACAACTGTTTGCTGACATCGTCACTGACATGAGCATTGGCGATGTAGAAGGACCCATTGAAGCGGGCAATGGATACCATCTTATTAGTCTCAGGGGTAAGCGTGGTGGCACCGATCAAATGGTTGAGCAATCTGATATACGCCACATCATGCTGGTGCCGAACGCAGTTCGCACCAAGGAACTGACTCGGACTGCCATCGAAAGACTGCGCCAACAGATTGTGGACGGTGAGGAGTTCGCTACATTAGCACGGCAAAATTCTAATGACGCTTCCTCGGTGGTTGCGGGCGGCGACCTGGGCTGGATTAACGAAAACGGCATGCCGCCGGAGATGAAAGTGGTAGTAGATGAGCTGGAGATCGGAGAACTAAGTGCAGTGTTCGAGTCCACTTCCGGCTTTCATATCGCCGAGGTCATGGGGCGCAGAGTTACAGATCTGAGCCAGGACTACACTCGCAGCCAGGCTGAAAATGCACTTCGCACTCGCAAATTCGACCTTGAGCTGGAGAACTGGTTGATTGAAATCCGGGAAAAAGCATTCATCGAACTGATTGACTAAAAGCTTACCGGAATCGACCGTGGTATATCGTATCGCCCTCACAGCCGGCGAGCCGGCCGGAATTGGACCGGATCTTTGTGTCCAGTTAGCACAGCGTCCGCCGGCTGACGTTGAACTGGTTGCGGTTGCCGATCCGGTGCTACTTACAGATCGCGCGAACGCACTCGGTTATCCTCTAAACCTCAAGGTATTCGACCCTTGCCTCCCGGCCAGCGCTACTCAAGAAGGCGAATTGACCGTGTTACCGGTGACCTTGGCGGCAAATGTAATCGCCGGCAAGCTTGATCCTGGCAATGCCGGCTACGTGCTGAACACCTTAACCACAGCCATGGACTGTGCCCTGGCCCACGAAGTGGATGCCCTGGTCACGGGCCCGGTGCAAAAATCAATTATCAATGACGCCGGCATCAAATTTACCGGCCACACTGAATTTCTGGCAGATTATTGTCAGCAGCATCTGACTGTTATGATGCTGGCGACGCCGGGGCTTAGAGTGGCGCTGGTCACCACTCACCTGCCGCTGGCGGCGGTGCCCGGCGCCATTACCAAGACCTTGCTGGCAGACATTATTTCGATTCTGCAGCAGGACCTGACGCAGAAATTTGGTTTGCAGCATCCCCGCATTCTGGTTTGCGGCCTCAATCCACACGCCGGAGAGTCCGGGCACATGGGACGTGAGGAAATAGAAATTATTGAGCCGGTGTTGGAAATGAAACGGCGAGAGGGACTCGATCTTATCGGGCCGTTACCGGCGGACACCCTGTTTACTGCAAAGTATCTCGATACTGCCGATGCCGTGTTGGCCATGTATCACGACCAGGGTTTGCCGGTACTAAAGTTCAAGGGTTTCGGTAACGCCTGTAATATCACTCTGGGATTACCCATTATTCGAACCTCAGTAGATCACGGCACCGCATTGGATCTGGCGGGGACTGGTAAGGCCGAGAGTGGTAGTCTCTACAACGCCGTGGCCGTTGCAACCGAGATGATACAGCATTGGAAATCAAGGTAGCGCGTCAGCTACAGGCTATTCGCGAGTTCGGGCAATGAACACAAAAAACAAGTCTGGTGTGATTTTCAGCAATGGCATGCAACATCGTGCCAGAAAGCGATTTGGTCAGAATTTCCTGCATGATCGCGGCATCATCGAGCGCATTATTCACTGCATAAATCCCCGGGCGGGTGATCATCTACTGGAAATTGGTCCTGGCCAGGGAGCGCTGACGGAATATCTAATTGAGTCCGAGGCCAGATTAGACTGTGTAGAACTGGATCGAGATCTGGCCAGCTTTCTTACTACGCGCTACAGCCGCAATCCAGGCTTCAGGCTCTACCAGCAAGATATCCTCAAGTTCGACCTGGGCACGCTCGACGCCGCCGACCATGGTTTACGCGTTATCGGCAATCTACCCTACAATATTTCAACGCCAGTGTTGTTCTATCTGCTTAAATCCTATGAGCTCATAAAGGACATGACCTTCATGCTGCAACTGGAAGTGGTGCAGCGTCTTAGCGCGCAGGTGGGCAACAAGAATTACGGTCGCTTGGGATTGATGTTGCAATACTTTTGCAAGGTTGAGCATCTGTTCGATGTGCCTGCCTCGGCATTTTCGCCGCCACCGAAGGTCAGTTCGGCGATCGTGCGACTGACTCCCCACAGCAACTTTCCCGTGCAGGCTCGCAACATAGAAAACCTGCAGATCGTCATTCGAACTGCCTTCAATCAACGCCGCAAGACCCTGAAAAACAGCTTAAAGGCGATTATCTCAGAGCAGAGTCTGAAAAAATTGCCGCTGGATATCACTCTGCGGCCAGAAAACCTCAGTCTCGCTGACTATGTCATGATCAGCGACAGCTTACCGGGTTAAAGACTGAGTTGGTTAGATGAACTACCACCGACCCTGGCGGTGACGATGCTATACTGAGGCCAGCATGAGCAACTACGTCATCGGCGATATTCAAGGCTGTTACAAGTCGCTGAGAAAGCTTCTGAAAAAAGTTCGCTTCTCAGCTGACCGGGACACATTATGGTGCGTCGGTGATCTCATAAATCGCGGCCCGAATTCCCTCGACACCCTGCGTTTCCTACAGGACATTGACGATGCTACCAATATTGTTCTGGGCAACCACGACCTGCATTTCATTGCTATCAACGAAAATTGCTCCCCGACACATAATAAGGGCGCACTGGAGAAACTGCTTAAGGCCAGCGACTGCCAGCAGCTAAGTGATTGGTTGCGAACGAAGCGCCTGGCGTATTACCAAAGTCTCGATACCCGCTTTGGCATCATGAACTTTCTGATGATTCATGCTGGAGTGTCACCGCAGTGGTCTCTGCAGAAAACGCTAAACCTGGCAGCTGAAGTAGAATACGCTCTGCAATCGCCGGACTACAAAAAATTTCTACGACACATGTACGGCAACACACCAGATTTTTGGTATAACAAATTACAGGATCTGGATCGGCTTCGGGTTATTACTAATTACCTTACCCGGATAAGGTTTTGCGACGAAATTGGCCGCTTAAATCTGAGCATCAAGGAAGGACTGGATGCCGCGCCCCCTGGTTTCAGCCCCTGGTATAAGCATGAAAAAATAAGTTCGAAGGCGACGATTTTATTTGGGCATTGGGCTGCGATCGAGGGCCGAACCGACAGCGAGCACGTGCACGCACTGGATACGGGTTGTGTCTGGGGACGAGAACTCACCTTGATGCGCCTGGAAGACCAGAAACGTTACAGCGTTCCCGGTTAGAATGTGTTTAATCCAGAGCAGCTCTGAACAATGGAATGATTGTTGTATGGAAATCTATCTCGTAGGCGGTGCAGTCCGCGACAGCTTACTCGACATTCCGGTCAGAGATAAAGACTGGGTGGTTGTCGGTGCCGATGCGGAACAGTTGCTGGCCTTGGGCTATCTTCAAGTGGGGAAAGGCTTTCCGGTTTTCCTGCATCCACAGACAAAACAGGAACATGCGCTCGCGCGCACGGAAATCAAAACGGCGCCGGGTCACACTGGCTTCGAATTCGATACCGCAACGAGCGTAACCCTGGAGCAGGATCTGGCGCGTCGGGATTTGACCATTAACGCGATAGCGCAAGCCACGGACGGCGAAATTATCGATCCCTATAACGGTCGTCGTGATCTGGAGAAGCGCATTCTGCGCCATGTCTCTGGTGCCTTCAGCGAAGATCCCCTGCGAGTTTTGCGAGTAGCGAAATTTGCTGCCCGTTTCAGTGACTTGGGTTTTGAGGTGGCGCCGGAAACCATGACTCTGATGCAGGCAATAGTCACCAGCGGCGAGCTTGATGCCCTGGTCAAGGAACGGGTCTGGCAAGAAATAGAAGAAGCAATGGGTGGGCCCGACCCGGCCAGGTTTATACAAGTGTTGCGTGACTGTGGCGCACTCAAGTCTATCCTGCCCGAAGTTGACAGCTTGTTCGGCGTACCGCAACCTGCCAAATATCACCCCGAGGTCGACACCGGTGTTCACATCCTGATGTGCCTGCAGCAGGCCTGCAAACTCAGTCTCGACCCGGTGGTACGCTACGCGACACTGGTACACGATGTTGGCAAGGCCATTACCGATAAAGACAAATGGCCCAGCCACCATGGCCACGAATCCCTCGGACTTACATTGCTCGCTGGTATAAACACTCGCCTCAAGGTGCCGAATGAATTTTCACAACTGGCGGCACTGGTGTGCGAGCACCACAGCAAGCTTCACCGCATCACCGAGTTGCGTCCATCCACTCTACTTAAGCTGTTGCTGTCGCTGGATGCAATACGCCGACCGCAGCGGCTCGATAAATTCCTACTCTGCTGTGAGGCAGACGCCAGAGGTAGAACTGGTCTGGAGCATCAGGACTATCCCCAGCGCCAGTATTTGCTCAATATTCTTGCGGCCTTGCTTGATCTGGATATTGCCAACCTACTGCAGGAGGCTGAGCACAAGAAACTGCAAGCAGACCCAAAACAGCTAATCGAACAGCATCGCCTGCAGGCGATCACGGACCAAGTGACAGCAATGGCACAGGGAGATTAACGCCGCGTGACTGATCGCAAAGTCGTGTGCATCACCGGCGCCGCAAAGCGCATTGGCGCAGCTATAGCGCGGGACTTCCATACGCAAGGGTTTACTGTGATCGTCCACTACCATCGTTCCGCTGCTGCCGCAAAAGATTTAGTGATGGAATTTAATCGTATCCGAGCCGACTCCGCCCATGCCTTGCAGGCGCAGTTAACAGACTCCACCCAGGTAGAAGCGCTGAGTCATCAGTTGCTGGATGTCTACGGCCGTCTCGACGTGCTGGTCAATAATGCCTCGTCATTCTATCCGACTACGCTCAGTGAAGTTACCGATGCCAGCTGGGACGATCTCATCGACAGCAACCTGCGCGCAGCATTTTTTCTCTGCCGAAATTTAAGCGCTGAGCTAAAGCGGACCAAGGGCTCCATCGTCAACATTGTCGACACCCATGCCGATCGACCTCTGCGCGGCCACTCAATATACAGTATTGCCAAAGCCGGTCTGAAGGCGATGACGAAATCGCTGGCACTGGAGCTGGCCCCTCAGGTGAGGGTCAATGGTGTGTCACCTGGCGCCATATTGTGGCCGCCGGTACTGGAAGACGACGCCGATCCGACTGTACCTGCGGCCAGAGAAAAAATTCTCCGTGAAATCCCCCTGGGCTGCCTGGGAAAGCCAGAGCATATTGCCGCCGCCACCTACTTTCTTGCTGTCCAGGCCAGTTACCTCACCGGACAGGTAATCAAGGTCGATGGAGGCCGTAGTCTCATCTAATGAAGGGAAGGGAAGGGAAGCGTGTAGAAAGTATACGGCGCCTTTCATCCAGGCAACCGCGCTAAGATAATGAATTCCAATACTCCCATGTCCGTGTTCGACATGGACGAGCAAATCATCAACTGAGAATTAGTAATCTGCTCACTGGTCTGCCCAATCGAAATCCAGCGGCCAGAGTCGTTGACTGTCTTTGTCGAAGTCTGCCCAGAGCCTGGAGAAACTGACTCCCAGGGAGCTGTGCAACTGCTCGGGTAGTAATTCCGCCAACGGCCTCAGCACGAAGGCATTGCGGCTAATCTCAGGTCGCGGCAGCAGCATGCCACAGTCCAAGCCAGTCTGCTCGCCAGACTCGTCGCGGTAGGTGAGTATATCGACATCGATAATGCGGGGAGAAAACCTCGGTCGGGATCTGTCCCTGCCCATGCTGTCTTCCAAAGCCTTCAAATAACTGGCGACAGCGACACGGGGCTTATCGGTCTCAAGCACCACCACAAGATTGAGAAAATTGTCGCCTTCGAATCCTATTGCCTCGCTTTCGTAAACTCTTGAACACCTAATATTACGGAATTCAGCACGCAGGCTTGCCACCGCGTGACGAATATTTTCGGCAGCGTCGATGTTACTGCCAATACTGAGAGAGAGAACGGCCACCTGTCATTTTACTCGCTTAAGGAACTCTTGCACCACGTTCGATGATCACACCCACATCTTTCGATCCGGTTACCGCGCCAGGCTTGCCGACCCGCAGTTTCAGCCAGGGCACATCAAATTCTGCCAGCAGAATATCTGCGATTCTTTCGGCAAGGGTTTCAACCAGAAAGAAATCCGAGTTCTCGACAAAGTCGATCAGGCGTTTAGACACGGCTTTGTAATCCAGCACCTTGTCGATACTGTCGGTGGAGGCCGCTGCGCGAATATCCGTTGCCAATTCCACATCGAGACTGACTACCTGTCGCTGTTCTCGCTCCCAGTCGAAGATACCGATGATGGTCTTTATTTCCAATTCGCGAATATAGACTATATCCATTAGCTGCCCCTTGCAGTTTTATTACGCATGCAGTGTTCCCGGTCTTGTAATGTTCTGGTTGGTTCTGTGTGCCAGCAGTTCCTGTTAAACAAGCAGATGTCTGCCATGAAGATGTTATGGATAGAGCTAACACCGCAAAATCCTGGCTGACGTGTAACTAGACAGCCGACAATGTCTCCAGTGACCAGCGCGGGTTCGCCTGTATCTGCAGATCGTCCTGCTGTCCTGCCAACAGACGCTGACAGCCGGCAAACGCAATCATGGCGCCGTTGTCTGTACAAAAGCGGGGCTGGGCATAGAACAGCTTAGCACCGGCAGTGGCAGCAGTTTTCTCGAGCACCTCGCGCAATTGCAGATTGGCGCTGACGCCGCCAGCGATAACCAGCGTTTTCATGCCAGTTTGTTGCAGCGCTCGGCGGCACTTGATCGCTAATGTGGCTATCACGGCGTCTTCGAAGGCCCTGGCGATATCGGCTCGGGTTTGTTCATCGAGGCTGCCATCATGCTGCTGGTCTGCAATCGTATTGCGGGTATAAGTCTTTAAGCCACTGAAACTGAAATCCAGCCCCGGGCGATTCGTCATCGGGCGTGGAAACACAAATTTACCCGGCTCTCCCGACTGTGCCAGCCTGGCGACATTTGGACCACCGGGGTAGGACAGCCCCAGCATTTTTCCGACTTTGTCGAAAGCTTCTCCGGCAGCATCATCCAGCGATTCGCCCAGTAATGTGTATCGACCAATGCCGTCCACCTGTACCAATTGCGTGTGGCCGCCCGATACCAGCAGCGCCACGAACGGGAAGTCAGGGGCAGTGGACTCAAGCATGGGTGCCAGCAAATGTCCTTCCATGTGATGCACGCCAATCGCCGGCAGATTCCAGCCCATGGCCAGTGCGCGGCCAACCGAAGCCCCCACCAGCAAGGCGCCAACCAGGCCCGGACCTGCCGTATAGGCCACTCCTTCCAGCGCCCCGGTATCAATTTCAGCGCGTTCGATCACCTCTCGCACCAGTGGCAAGGTCTTGCGTATATGGTCACGGGATGCCAGTTCGGGAATAACACCTCCGTATTTCGCATGAATGTCGATCTGGCTGAATAAACAGTCCGCCAGCAGGCCTTGCTCGCTGTCATAGACGGCAACTCCGGTGTCATCACAGGATGTTTCAATGCCCAGTACAATCAATGGTTTGGCTCTCTGTTTCGGTCTTAGATGTTGGCTGGTGGGTTTTTGCAGGAGCAATCATGCCAAATTTCCTCGAATATCCCAAATCAGAGATTTTTTACCGCTTTATTTCCCTGGGATCGGCGGATTTCTTTGCAATTGGCTTGATTGGCCTATAACATTAGCGCCCCTGAAATACCCTCCAGCTGCGATGCAGTCTGACAGGGACAAAATTAATTTTAAAGGTAGGTATTTTTTTCCATGCCAATGGTTAAATTGAAAGAGAATGAGCCTGTTGATGTGGCACTGCGCCGCTTCAAGCGTTCATGCGAGAAAGCCGGCGTTCTAGCCGAAGTACGTCGCAGAGAATTCTATGAAAAGCCGACTTCAGTGCGCAAGCGCAAGGGTGCTGCTGCAGTTAAACGTCATCTCAAGAAACTGCAACGAGAAAACAAAAAAAGCGTGCGTTTGTACTAAAATCTATCCCAAACCTTGTATTACTCTGCGACTAAATAGCCATTCGGTCGCTCCTGCTATTCGGAACGCACATGTCTGACAGCGCCCTCAAACAACAACTGACCGAGGCCATGAAAGATGCCATGCGCGCCAAAGATAAGGCTCGCCTGGGCACCATTCGTCTCGCCCTGTCTGAAATCAAGCGGGTGGAAGTGGACGAGCGTATCGATCCAGACGATACCCGGGTAATAGCAATCCTCGATAAGATGGTCAAGCAGCGGCGCGAGTCCATTCGCATGTTCGAGGATGCGGGTCGCACCGAACTTGCTGATCAGGAAAAATTCGAAATAGGCGTCCTGCAGGAATTTCTACCCCAGGCACTCAGCGCGGCTGAGCTGGATGACATCATCAAGGCAGCCCTGACCGAAACCGGAGCCGAGAGTATGAAGGACATGGGCAAGGTCATGGGACTGGTTAGACCACAGGTCATCGGTCGCGCCGACATGGGCAGCATAAGCGGTAAAATTAAAGCGTCCTTGAGTTAGAGGCCGCCCTGCCCCAAAACCTCTTTTTCACCGATCGAACCTCCGTCTTCAGCGTTCGAATCTCCGTCAATTTCTCGACCAAACCAGGACACATCTGAATCCCTGCGAAAATATATTCCAGAAATTGGGTACAATCGCTGAGTAAAATCACTGCTAATTCCGATAAGATTCATCTATGGCTGGACTCATCCCGCAAGCATTTATCGACGACCTCTTACACCGGGTCGATATCGTCGATGTCATAGACAAGCGGCTCACACTGAAAAAAACCGGCAGAAACTACTCTGCCTGTTGCCCCTTCCACAACGAGAAAACACCTTCCTTCAGCGTTCAACCTGAGCGTCAGTTTTACTACTGCTTCGGCTGTGGCAACGGTGGTAATGCCATCGGCTTCGTCATGGAATACGATCAAGTGTCCTTTCCCGAAGCTGTTGAGTCCCTGGCCGGCGACGCCGGCATCGACGTGCCACGGGAAGAAAGCAAGGCAGCCGCCAGGAAGCAGTCAGAGCACGCGAAGCTGCTGGATACCATTGAGCGAGCCAGCAAATTTTATCAGTACCAGATCCGTCACCACGACAACCGCCAGGCCGCTGTAGACTACTTGAAGTCTCGCGGCGTTAGCGGCGAAATTGCCCGCGACTTTGGGATCGGCTACGCCCCGCCGGGCTGGGATAATTTGCTCTCTGCGCTGGGCACAGATGCTAAAGAGCAAAGCTCTCTCTTCAAAGCCGGCATGGTGATTCAAAAAGATCGGGGCAACAACCAAAGCAACGACGCTACAAAGACCGAGCCAGAGCAAGGCACTAGCAAGCAGACCGACACCCACTATTATGACCGCTTTCGTCATCGCATTATGTTTCCCATCAGAGACAGTCGTGGCCGCACCATTGCTTTTGGTGGCAGGGTGCTGGGCGACGACAAACCCAAGTATTTAAATTCACCTGAAACTCCAGTGTTTCACAAGGGCTCCGAACTTTATGGCCTGTTTCAGGCCCGCAAGTCCAGCCCCAAGCTCACGCGCATCCTCATCGTCGAGGGCTATATGGATGTTATAGCTCTGGCGCAGATGGGCATTCGCAATGCGGTCGCCACCCTGGGTACAGCCACCAGCGCCATCCACCTCAATCGGGTATTTCGGTTCGTGTCCGAAATTGTGTTCTGTTTCGATGGCGACAATGCCGGACGTACGGCGGCATGGCGAGCATTGGAAGCTTCGCTGCCGTTGCTGGAAGATGGTCGCCAAATAAAATTTCTGTTTCTGCCCGAGGGCGAGGACCCCGACACCCTAGTGCGCAAAATTGGAGAAGCCGAATTCAGAGCGAAAATAGAGCAGGCAACTCCGCTGGAGAATTTCTTCTTTGAAAAGCTTTCTGCTGGTCTGGATATGGATTCCATCGAAGGTCGGGCCCGCTTGAGCAATCTCGCCAAACCACTGATCAAACACTTCCCGCGAGGCGTCTATGCGCAGTTAATGCTGGACCGCTTGTCTGAAATCCTGGGAGTGGACAGCGTATCCCTCACGCAGTTAATGGCAAGCAGCCCGCCTCTACCTGAGGCAATGGATGGCCCACCGCCACAGCAGGGGGCGCCCGAATACATGGGTGGCCCGAGCCCCGGATTTGCGCGGCGCAGTCGACAAGCATCCATAGCCGGATCAAATCTTGCCGTCTACCGAAAGCCGGCCAGTCTTAAAGCCATAGAACTGCTTCTGAGACACCCGGAGATCGCTCTCTCTATTGAGGGGGATCTGGAGCCGCTGGACTCGGCGGAAGACGAGAGCCGCAAACTGCTGCTGTCTCTAATCAGATTGGTACAGAAGGAACCAAAGACCGAGACCTTCACACTACTGGGCTATTGCTATGGCACCAGCCTTGCCAGCCAGCTCACCCAGCTCTTGAAAAGTGAGAAAATCACCCCAACTGAAGGGGTGGAGAAGGAGTTTCATCAGATTCTTGACAGTATATTGTCAGATATAAGACACAAGCTGGAACTGCTACAGCTGAAAGACAAGTTGAAATCCCATATTAATGCGGCGAGTAACGGCGAAAGATAGAAACTCAACGGCCGCTATAACAGTCTAAGATTATGAGCATAATGTATTACAACTCTGCCGCTAACCCTATATAATGCGCGGCCCAGTTTTATTCACCCATTCATTGTCTGGCACTCGAGCCAGGGGAAACGAGAGTTCATGGCCGAAATAATAGCACCTCAGTCGAGTCTCAAAGCCTTGATTGCGAAAGGTAAGGAACAGACCTATTTGACCTATGCACAGGTCAATGATCACTTGCCTGAATCTATCTCCGACCCGGATCAAGTTGAAGACATTATTCAAATGATCAATGACATGGGCATCAAGGTGTTTGAAACAGCTCCTGATGCGGACGCGCTGCTGCTCAACGAAGAAGCCGATACCGATGCCGATGAAGTTGCAGCGGCCGAAGCTGCCGCTGCACTGGCAGCGGTAGAAAATGAAGCTGGCCGAACCACCGACCCGGTACGCATGTACATGCGGGAAATGGGGACAGTCGAGCTACTGACTCGTGAAGGTGAGATTGCCATCGCCAAGCGTATCGAAGAAGGCCTGCGCGAGCTAATGAAAGCTATGGCGCTGTTCCCGGGTACCGTTGAGCACGTTCTCAATGAATATGCTCTGATCGTTGCCGATGAGCGTCGCCTGATTGAACTCATGACCGGTTACCTTGACGCTGCCGATGTCATTCCGGTGCCGCCTCCCGTCCATACCAGTCCGGGAAACAAAAAAGATGGCGACGACGATGAGTTACCAGTAGGTCCGAACCCGGAAGAAGCACGCATTCGGTTCACCGAGATTCGAGAGCAGTATGAACTCGCCAGCGCAGTGGTTGCCAAGCACGGTCGTAACCATGCCAAGGGTGCTGAAGAACTGGAAAAACTGGGTGACCTGTTCAAGTCCCTAAAACTCACTCCAAGACAGTTCGAACCCCTGCTCAGCCATATCCGTGCAGTGCTTGCGCGGCTGCGTCGTCATGAAAAAACCGCCATGAGCTTGTGTGTACGCAGCGCCAAGATGCCACGCAAAGATTTCATCGCCAGCTTTCCTGGTAATGAAGTTAATGAGAAGTGGATCGATCCACACATTAAGGCTAAACAACCTTACTCTGAGTTACTGGTCAATGTGGAAACTGAAGTACTGCGGGCACAGAGAAAAATACGCCTGCTGCAAGAAGAGTGCTTTCTTACGGTTTCAGAAATTAAAGACATCAATCGACAGATGTCGATTGGTGAGGCCAAGTCCCGGCGTGCCAAGAAAGAGATGGTTGAAGCTAACCTGCGTCTGGTTATCTCCATCGCCAAGAAATACACCAACCGCGGCTTACAATTTCTCGACCTTATCCAGGAAGGCAACATAGGATTGATGAAGGCGGTAGACAAATTCGAATATCGCCGAGGTTACAAATTCTCCACCTATGCTACCTGGTGGATTCGTCAGGCCATCACTCGCTCGATCGCCGACCAGGCCAGAACCATCCGTATTCCGGTGCACATGATTGAGACGATTAACAAACTCAATCGCATCTCTCGCCAGATGGTACACGAGAAAGGCCGTGAACCAACTCCGGAAGAGTTGGGCGAGCGCATGGAGATGACGGAAGACAAGGTACGTCGCGTACTGAAGATTGCGAAAGAGCCAATCTCCATGGAAACCCCAATCGGTGATGACGAAGATTCACACCTTGGTGATTTTATCGAAGATGCCACCGTCGACTCGCCGGTCGATTCATCCATCGATGCAGGCCTGCGAGAAGCCACCAAAGCCGTTCTCGGCAGCCTCACCGCCAGGGAAGCGAAAGTGTTGAGAATGCGATTCGGCATCGACATGAACACCGACCACACACTCGAAGAAGTGGGCAAGCAGTTCGATGTAACCCGCGAACGTATCCGCCAGATCGAAGCCAAGGCCCTGAGAAAACTCAGGCACCCTACCCGCTCCGATCATCTGCGCAGCTTCCTGGACGAATAAGCGCCTGGACTGGCTTGGAAAGATGGGCCGCCTTATAATGCGCCCCATCGCATTTCTGGCTGCTTGAATTGGCACTTTGCCCGATGAAAATGTTCTAGCGATGCCTGTTGTTTGCAATCGAGGCGCAGTGATTGTTGGCCAATAGTACACGACCGCCGAGAAAATTCGGGCCGACAGCTAAGTTGGATAAAGAGCCGGAATCATATTAGCTTATTTTAAAAAGAACAGAGAACAGAAAACGTTTAGAATACAGTTAACTATATTGCTTCATGATTTTCAGCAATATCCCCATGTAAGCAGTACCTAAGCACATGGGCCTATAACTCAGCTGGTTAGAGTAGCGGACTCATAATAGGTTGTTTTAAAAAGAACAAAGAACAGAAAAACGCTTAGAATACAATTAATTATATTGCTTCATGATTTTCAGCAATATCCCCATGTAAGCAATATGTAAGCACATGGGCCTATAACTCAGCTGGTTAGAGTAGCGGACTCATAATCCGTTTGTCCGGGGTTCGAGTCCCTGTGGGCCCACCATTTTTCAATTCGAATTTATATAATTCGTTGTAAACGCAACAGTAATCCTCTACATTACTGTATAATAATGAATTGAATCAATAATGCCGGAACAACACTCCCTTTTAGAAAATCATAAATCCCTCCAGCTCCTTCCTTCCGCAAAGGTTAAGCAGCAGGACAAGGTCGGCGTACACTCTTGGACGAAATTCTATGCTTCTTTCCCTGAAAGCTTTGTAGATTATGCTATAGAAGCAATGCAAATGGGGAGTAATGATACTTTATTAGACCCATTTGTAGGTGTTAAATTGCATCCAAAATTGAGCCATTAACCCCGCATATTTGCATTGAATATTGACACACAAACAATGGCGCTAGGCCCCGGATCTATCCAATTTGGCCGGGTCAAATAATTCTGCAATTCCCGGGTCAATTTTCAGTGCAATTCAACACTGTGACCTTTCCCCTGAGTTAGTACCACTCGCAGGATGAGAAATTCATTTTAAGCTGCTCTTTCCGCAAACACCACTGGTGGCAAATAACCCAATGAGC
>Ga0209403_10002845_pt1 | contig 20162 bp, 20 predicted proteins | sample ArcticOcean_MG_C_8_FD_187440 | JGI IMG/M metagenome (GOLD analysis project Ga0209403, IMG submission 187440) | Marine microbial communities from western Arctic Ocean - ArcticOcean_MG_CB11_86 (SPAdes) (version 2) | ecosystem: Environmental > Aquatic > Marine > Oceanic | place: Arctic Ocean... | reverse complement strand
GACATTTCGCGACGCGCATCCCAACGTGCCAGTCTTTACCGCCGCGATCGACGATCACCTCAACGATCACGGCTATATCATTCCGGGCCTGGGCGACGCCGGCGACCGTCTTTACGGAACGAAGTAAGGCAGCGATCGGGTTCGACCAAAGGGCTGTTCACAAGAATGGAGCGGGCGCGGCAGGGTTGATTAGCCGCTTTCAAAGACGACTCCGCGGGTCATGCCGTGCAGGTCCGGAAATTCGATTGATCTTTGCAAACAGCTGAATTCGAGTTTCTTTTCAGAGCGAACATCCTAGAAGTCACCGCACATTCCGGCACAGGGCCAGCACGGGTCCAGTGACGGCATAAGTTCCTTCAAGGGTTTGGCCGTAACAGCCCTGCATTTTTTTTGCACTCTTGCGGCTGCAGGACAGCGCTGGACGATGCTCTTCGATGCCCTCCTTCTGCCGCTTTTCCATCGCTTGAAGCGTCGGCGGAATCCCGCTAATTCGCGCCTCCTTTAATCTGGATCATTACGGCGTCACGACAATTTCCTCATGCTTCATGAAGGCACAGGCAGACGCAATTCGGGCGCCGGGATGGGAGGATTTTCCAAATCGCAATAATCAATCTAAATCGGATCGAGCGGGCCGCGAATCTCAACCGGGGAGAACTGTTTCGCTTCGGGACGGCTCTTTTGTTCATCATCGGCATCATGTTGATCACCATCGTCCGTTCGGAGAACGGCACGTACGGGGTTCTGATGGTCGTCGCCGCCATGATCGGTGGTTATATGGCCATGAACATTGGGGCGAACGACGTCGCCAACAATGTCGGCCCCGCCGTCGGCTCGCACGCGATCACACTTGTCGGCGCCATCGTCATCGCAGCCCTGTTCGAGGCCAGCGGCGCCTTGATCGCCGGTGGCGATGTGGTCAGCACGATCAAGAAGGGGATCATCGATCCTGATCAAATTGCCAACCGCGATACCTTCATCTGGCTAATGATCGCTGCCTTGCTCGCCGCGGCTTTGTGGTTGAACGCGGCGACTGCAATCGGGGCGCCGGTCTCGACCACGCATGCGATCGTCGACGGCGTGCTCGGCGCCGGCGTCGCGGCCGGCGGCTGGGAGATCGTCGATTGGGTTAAAGTTGGGTGATTTCACCGCTGCTCGGTGGGCTGATCGCCGCCGCTTTCCTATATCTGATCAAGCGGACGGTCACCTATCAGGATGATGTGACGGGCGCCGCGAAACGGATAGTGCCGATACTGATCGCCGTCATGGCCTGGGCGTTCACGACCTACCTGATGCTCAAGGGCGTGAAGCACATATGGACAGTTTCCTTCGGCATGGCGGCATTCATCGGACTCGGTGTCTCCGGTGTCGTTTATCTTTTGGCCAGACTGCAGATCGAGAAGCTGGCTGACCGCTTGCCGAAGGAGAAACAAAGCATCAATGAGCTATTTACCATCCCGTTGATCTTCGCCGCCGCCATGTTGAGCTTTGCCCACGGCGCGAACGATGTCGCCAATGCGGTCGGACCACTGGCGGCCATCAACGGGGCGATCGTCGGCGGCGAGGTCATTGCCAAAGCGGCAATTCCGGTCTGGGTCTTGCTGGTTGGGGCGATCGGCATTTCGCTCGGACTTGCGCTGTATGGGCCGAAACTGATCCGCACGGTCGGATCCGAGATCACCGAACTCGATCGGATGCGCGCCTTCTGCATCGCCATGGCAGCGGCGATCACGGTGATCATCGCCTCGCCGCTGGGCCTACCGGTTAGTTCCACCCATATCGCCGTCGGCTTCCTGCGGGAATATTTGAAGGTGCGATACGCCGGGATGCTCGAGGACATCCGCGTCCATCACCAGGACGACAGCCCCGAAGTTGTCGAGGCGTTCCTTGAACGCTTCGAGCTGGCGAACGTAACGCTCAAGGGCGAAATGCTGCGCGAACTCAAGCAGCGAAGCGGTGACAAGATTTTGCACAACAAGGAACGCAAGGGGCTGGGTCGGATTCATCGGCTGGAACTGGTCAAACGCTCGCTCCTGCTGCTCATCGTCGCGGCCTGGCTGATCACCCTGCCGCTGTCGGGCGCGATGGGGGCCATGTTCTTCTTCATGCTGAGAGGAATGCTGCTGCCATGAGCGAAATTCCGTCATCCTCCGACGGACCTATTCTCGCTGCCGTCGACTTCTCGGAAGATTCGCGGCTGGCCTTGATCTGGGCGGCGCGCCAGGCACAGCTCGAAGCCGCGCCGCTCGTCATTTTGCATGTCGTACACGACCCAGCCGCGAGTCCCGGATTTTATCATAAGCCGGACGAGGATTGGTTGCGCCCGATGTTCGATGTCGCCGAGGAAATGATGGCGGCGTTTCATGCCAAGGCCACTGCCGACCATCCGGAACTGTCTGCGCTGGCTCCGGCAACCATCCGGCTCGGCTCGGTGGCCGAACGCGTGGCGCAACTCTGCGGCGCCCCCGTCGTCATCGTGAAGGCGACAGGGTCGGAAGCTGCGAGATGAACGAGGGACTGGACGGATTCGCGCTCTCGGCGGGGCTCGTCGGCGGCCTCGCCCTCTTCCTGTTCGGCCTCGACATCCTGACACGGGCGCTCAAGTAGGTCGCGGGTGATTACATCAAGGCCATGCTCGCGCGAATAACGAGCAACCGCTTTGTCGGCCTCGCCACCGGCGCCACGGTGACCGCTATCATTCAATCCTCCTCGATCACCACCGTGCTGCTCGTGGGCTTCATCTCGGCTGGACTGATGTCGACGTCGCAGAGCGTCGCGGTCATCCTCGGGGCGAATATCGGCACGACGATTACCGCGCAGATCCTGGCCTTCAAGGTGACCAAGATCGCACTGCCTATTCTGGCTGTCGGCTTCTTTGACTCCTTATTGGCCAAGCGCGAAGACTGGCGACAATACGGCCTCATCATCCTGGGATTGGGGCTCGTGTTCTTCGGGATGAGCATCATGAGCGATGCGATGAAACCCTTGCGCACCTACGAGCCATTTCTCAATTTCATGGTGTCACTCGGGAATCCTCTGCTTGCGGCCTTAATCGGCGGCGCCTTTACCGCCATCATTCAATCCTCTTCGGCGACCACAGGCACCTTGATCGTGATGGCTGGACAGGGACTGCTCGGACTGGAGGCGGCGATCGCCATCGCACTCGGAGCCAATATCGGCACCTGCGTGACGGCGATCCTGGCCGCGCTCGGAAAGCCCCGCGAAGCAGTCCGCACGGCGCTCGTCCATACCCTCTTCAATATCGCCGGGGTGTTGATCTGGATCGGTTTTGTCGGTGAATTGGCCGAGTTGGCGCGAATGATATCGCCGTCCCACGACGACTTGAGCGGGCTCGCGCGAACTGCGGCAGAGACTCCGCGCCAGATCGCTAATATTCACACCTTCTTCAACGTCGTGAACGCCGCCCTCTTCATCGGTTTTACAACGCAGATCACCCAGCTGGTCGAATGGCTCGTCCCCGACCGTCCGATTGAAGTGGACGAAAGCTCTGCGCCAAAGTACCTCGACGAGCAACTTCTCGACACACCATCGATCGCCCTCGACGTCGCCCGGCGCGAGATTTTGCGGCTTGGGAACCTCAACCGCGAAATCCTCGATGCCATGGTCCCAGCGGCGATCTCAGGAACTCGCCTGCAACTCAATCAGTTGCAGGCAATGGATGAACCTATAAACATTTTGCACCGTGAGATCGTCGGCTACCTGCGTAAGGTCAGCCTGACCAATCTCTCGTCGCGCCAGTCGGACCTGCTGATCGCCCTGATCAAAATCGCCAATGATCTCGAGTACATCGGCGATCGGGTTTCCAACGATATCGTCGCATCGGCGCTAAAGCGTATCGATGAGAATGTCATTATCAGCCAACAGACGGCGCATGCGATCACTGAGTTGCACGGCAAGGTCTTGGAAGCGCTGAATCAGGCGTTAAGTGCGCTCGATCAGGAAAACCGCGACATCGCAAAAAGCGTTCGCGCTATGAAGCGCGGCCTGGTCCAGATGATCGAAGAGATTACGCTTCACGAGATCGAACGCCTGCAGGCTGACGAGCCTCGGCGGCTGGTGACCTATGCCTGCGAGATCGAATTGATCGAATTGCTGAACGATATCTTCAAGACGATCCGGCGCATCGCTCGGACGCAGGTCAGGGCCTACAAGGCCACGCCCGCTGACGCGGAGCCGAACGAAGAGGAGATGACCGTCTAAAAGGCCGTGAACCTGAAAGATCGAATCAGGAGAAGCCCATAAACTTGTGGCCGGGACGAGTGGTTCGAAGCAACCGGGCGCAAGGTGTGCCACCAACTTGTTTGGCGAAAAGTAGCGCCGGGAACAGATAGCGGAAGGCAGACGTTATCTTCAATAACGACAAAGGTGTTTTCCTTCTCAACGCCGCGTACCCGCATCACTACCGGTTTTGACAAACAGCAGTAACGGAAAAGCAAGGCAGGCCGTAATCGTGTAGAGGTAGAAAGCATTGATGTAACCGATCATCGAACCTTGCCGGTACATTTCCCCCGACAAACCGATCAGGCCTTCCCGCTCATCAACATTCCATATCCCGGCGATTCCCGGATAACGGAAGAGTTCGTTGAACACTGTCGCGAATTCAGTAAGGCCGGCATAGCTCGTGATCGTTGAGGTGACCACCAGAGTCACGCTAATTGAGATAAAGATGGAACTACCCACGTTCCGCAACATGTGGAACACGGCCGACCCTTCAGCGAAATCCCGGCTTGAGAGTGATGAAAACGCGATCACGGTCACAGGAACATAAATAATTCCGAGAGCGAACCCCTGAACGAAATTTGTCCAAAAGACATCCCAGAGTGTCAGGTTCATGTCGAGCTGCATCATACCCAGGCCGGCGATCACGTGGCATGCGAACCCGACCCCGACCGCGAGTCGTGGACTAAATTTGGTGAGTGGTATGACCAACGCGAATGATAGCCAGTTCCCGAGCCCGCGGGCAGAAAGCAGCATGCCAATGGTCGATTCGGGAAAATCCCTTAGGTCCTGAAGCAACGGCGGGAACAGCACCATCGGTGTTATGAACAAGGTACCGAATAGAAAACCGAACAGCAGGCCAAGGGCAAAATTGCGGTTGCGGAGCAGGCGCAGATTAAGGAAGGGGTGCCGTGCGGTCAGGCTGTGGACGAGGAATATATAGATAGCGAGGCCTGCAACGCAGGCCTCGATAATGATCTCCGGGGATTCGAACCAATCCAGGCGCAAACCCCTGTCGAGCATGAGCTGGAAAGAACCTATAGCGACGATCAGCGAGAGGAATCCAATCCAGTCTAAACGCTCGGCGCGGCCGCGCCACGCTTCAGTCAAAAAGATGCTGCATCCAAACCAGGCAAGAACACCGATAGGGGCGATCAGGTAGAATGCCCAGCGCCAGTTGATCGCCTCTCCGACATAGCCACCGAAGACCGCTCCGATGACTGACCCCCACACGGCAACGAGACCCCATGACGTTACGACAAAGGCATGTTGCCTCCGGGGAAAGACGTCCAAGAGGATGGCCTGAACCAACGGGAACATCGGAGCACCGAAGAGACCTTGAGCAATGCGCCACATCACGAGTTCCGGCAAGCTGTCCGACGCGCCGCACAAGACTGTGGCGACGGTAAACCCGACAATGCTTGAAGTCATGAAACGGCGACGCCCGATCTTTCCCGCTATCCAGCCAGTCAAGGGCGTCGCTATTGCAACCGCAATGATATGGAAGGTGACCACCCAGGCGACCTGGTCCTGAGTGGCTGAGAGCGCACCTTGGATTTGAGGCAGGATGACGTTAACCACCGTCATCGCCATCCCGAAGATGAGGGTCCCGAGTGACAGCGATACCAAGAGCATCACCTGCCGGAAAAGCGGGAGGGTCTCGGCTTCACTGGTGGTCGCGGTCATAGAGGTCCGTCAATGGTCAGAAGGCACGTCTTGAAAACATACAAGCCGCACAAGGCACGGCTCGTTTAGGACCTGGCTGTCCTCAATTTGATCGCCACGCCGATCACCTCCTTTGAATCCGCTATCGGAGCGACGCAGTAACAGATTGATAGCCGCAACACCAAATGGGTTTGCACGTGGGCGTTCTCCTGTCCGAAGAAATAGAGTGTAGTAGAGCCAATTCCAGCGATTTTCCCACACTCGGCGCCATCGACCGCGCGCGCCAAAAATTTCTCCAACTGGCAGGATTACTGCGGTTTTGAAGGGTGTGAAAATGGAGCGGGCGATGGGATTCGAACCCACGACTTTGACCTTGGCAATCGAGAAATTGCCGCGTCCGAGAATTACACTTCAGTCCACTCCTGTGCGCTCGAATGCACCGGAGAGCGCGGGCCTTCGACTACCGGATTCAATTCCTAATTTGGAATACAACGCACCAGCGCGAAATGTCGCGCAATCCAGTGGAGGCAGGAGGCTGTAACCACGCGGCATCAAGAGCACATCTGGCACTTCCGCTTTGGGCCACTTGCCGGACGTATCGGAGGGACCCGCATATGGTCTGCTTTTACCCGATACGGACGCTCCGAGGGCGATAATGAGAGACTCAAGTCGGCGCGAAGGACCTTCGAAATCGTCGATCCTTCTTCAAATGCCATTCCCGGCTCATCGCTTCACTTCGAGTTTCATACCGTTCGGCATACAACAATTCCCAGTGCCGGCCAGCAGTTGAACGCGCGCCCTTGCCAGAATTATGTGCTCTGAGGCGTTGGTCGAGATTGGACGTCCAACCCACATACGTACGGAAGCCGTCAGGTCCGGTCGTGCCAAGTAAGTAGACGAAGCAATTCGTCAAATTAGCTCCTCGGCTTCGCGCGTTCGCCACGATCTGATCCGATCGCCCTCACCCAAATTGCGGCAATTTTTTAAGCCAGCTTCAGTGCCAATGTCTGCTTGGCCCCCAGGTGCGGACCTCGCGGGCGATGCCCCCGTTCGTCTGCTTGTGACCCATGTCGGACGCTATGAATACCCGCCAAACTCTATCGATTGTGGCATTTCCTTATCGGGAGAACTCGTACTTCCGCGGTTCGTCGCAAACGTAAATGGTGTAGTCCTGGTAAAATTCCTCTCGGCCACGTCGCCGAGCCTCTAAATGGTCCGGGTGATCACGCCACGCCCGAAGATGCTCAGGCGACTCCCACTCTTGGATGGAAATCTTATCCCCATCGTCACCGTAATAGGTCTTGCTCGAAATGAAACCTGGCTGCTCTTTAGCAATCTTCCAGATGCGTTCGTGCTCCGCCTGATATTCGTTGGCAACTTCAGGACGGACGCGAGCACGAAATATGGCGACAAGCATTCTATTTAATCCGCCGTGTCGAGTTGAGTCGGAAGATTGTTATTGTAAGCAACCGTGGGCAACAAAGGCGAGCGCACCTGGACAGTCCTCGACGCACACGCTGAAAAGAGAAGGCTAAAGCTCGAACAGGCGCTGGCAATACCGTGATCTGGCTTATGGCGGTCCCAGGCCCTGGAGGTAAGCCCCCAGCTTACCGCTTCGGAGATATGTCGCTTCTTGGCTACTAGCGGACGTACCGAGCATGTCGAAAGTTAGTCCGCTTTCGCGCGGAAAGCGGACTATCGAGCTTCTCACTTTCGCCATGTGCCGATGCCCGTGGTCGAGCGTCTATTGTTCGCATCATGGCCGAGAAGAGGTGCTTCGTGACCTTGCCGGCGGGAATCATAGAAGTAAGCGCCTAACGCCGGTGGCGACTCGGCGACGAAGATAAGTCGAGCCTTGTGAGGCTGGAATTTCTGAAGAAGAGGCAGTTACCACACTGGTATCCGCGCTTGCGTCCTCACACCCTGATCTCCACGAAGTGCGCGATGCCGCTGAGGCTATGTTCAACTGAGAGCTTCCACTTCCCGCAACAAAGCGGAAATCACATCGGACTTATAACCGAGAGGTAACCACGGGCCTTCGGAGCCATTCTGCGACTTCACGAACTCTGCTCCCACGCATTACCTAGAAGCCACAGAAACCGCGGCTTTCGGCCGTCTTCAAAGTCTGGAGAGAATGGAGCGGGCGATGAGATTCGAACTCACGACTTCGACCTTGGCAAGGTCGCGCTCTACCCCTGAGCTACGCCCGCATTCCTGGGATATTGCTTACCGCTCTGATCGCGGCGAGTGATCATAACCATAGCCGGACGGGACGCAAGCGCCAAGCAGACGGCATTGGCCGGCAACCCATCACCAATCGGCGATCCCAATTGCTTGGATTCCCGGCTCATGTTGGCTATCGTCGCGGCCGCCCCGTCAACCCGAAATGGCTCGATCATGCCCGCCACCGAACAGGATTTGATGACCCGCTTCGCGGAACTCAACATTGAATGCACAACCCACCGCCACCCGGCCTTATGGACCGTGGAAGAGAGCAAACAATTGCGCGGCGACCTTCCGGGCGGCCATTGCAAAAGTCTTTTCCTGAAGGACAAAAAGGGAGTGTTCTATCTCGTTGTCGCCCTGGAAGATCGCGAGATCGACATGAAGCGGTTGCGACGGCCGATCGGCGCCGCGCAACTCTCCTTCGGGCGGCCCGAGCTGTTGATGGAATTGCTCGGCGTGATTCCGGGATCCGTCACGCCGTTCGGCTTGATCAACGATACGGAAACTCAGGTCCGTGTCGTTCTCGATCACGGAATGCTGGAACATGATCCGCTGAACTATCATCCGTTGACCAATGAGGCCACGACGGCAATTGCGCCCGACGACCTGGTGACATTCATCCAAGCCTGCGGCCATGAACCGCAAATCCTCGATTTCAAAGAACTGGAGGCCTCTGACGGCACGCCGGTCTGACAACTCCGGACTTGGCGTACGACGAGCGTGCTATCATATTTGATGAATCACATTTAATGAGTCACAGGGCCAGTTGGCTATGTACCGAATTTATTTGCTCACAGGACTGAAGAAACACCATGGAAGAGATCATCGGGGGTGAAGGGCTGGCTGGCCCTGGCGGCACCGGCACACTGGTCAAGGAAGGCGATACGGCTTCGTTCGGCGAGGATGTTATCCAAGCCTCAATGGAAGTGCCCGTCATTGTCGACTTCTGGGCACCCTGGTGCGGACCCTGCAAACAACTTGGCCCAGCCATCGAGAAGGTGGTCGGAGCCGCGGCCGGTGCCGTAAAATTGGTCAAAATAAATGTTGATGAGAATCAGCAACTGGCCGCCCAGCTACGAGTACAGTCCATTCCTGCCGTATTCGCCTTCAAAAACGGTCAGCCGGTCGACGGATTTGTCGGAGCGCTGCCGGAAAGCCAGATCAAGGCTTTTGTCGAGCGGCTAGCCGGCGAAATCGGACCGTCTGCCGTCGAAGAAGCGACGGCCCAGGCGCGGGCGCTTCTTGAGGAGGGTGATCTCGCGAGTGCGGCGGGATTATTCGGCGAGGCGCTAAAGGCGGAGCCGGGAAACCCTGACGCCGCGGCCGGGCTCGCAAAATGCTACATGGCGAACGGTGATCTGGAGCGGGCGCGGCAAACCCTTTCGGTGGTACCGCCAGAGCATCAGAACCACCCCGAAGTCCGTAGCCTGGAGGCAGCGCTCACACTGGCGGAGAATTCCGGAGACATTGGCGATGTCCAGGAGCTCCGCGCCAAAGTCGAAGCGGACCCAACCGACCATCAGGCCCGATTTGAGTTGTCGGAATCGTTGTTGGTTGCGGGACAGCGGGAAGAAGCCGTAAACGAGTTGCTCGAAATCATGCGCCGTGACCGCAACTGGAACGAAGAGGCGGCACGCAAGCAACTCATTACACTTTTTGAGGCGTTCGGCCCGACCGATGAGTTGACGCTTAGCGGTCGCCGCCAAATGTCATCACTCCTGTTCTCGTGATCACGCCCCCTGTCGTTGCGGTTGATACGCTTTCTGCGACCATTCCGGTCTTCCCTCTATCGGGCGCACTGTTGCTTCCGCGCGGCGAACTCCCCCTGCACATTTTTGAGCAACGCTATCGGGACATGGTGCGTGACTCAGCATCGAGCCACGGTCTCATCGGCATGATCCAACCCGTTGACCCGGAGTGGACGGTGGAACGGCCTGACTTGTATGGGATTGGCTGTGTAGGACGAATGGCCGGCTTGAGAGAATCAGATGACGGCCGGTATTACCTAACGCTGATTGGTCTATGCCGATACAAAATCATCGAGGAGCTTCCGATGGCGAATGACTACCGGGAAGTAATCGCCGATTACGATGGATTTCTTCCCGATCTAGATCCACCGCCGCCGTCGGGGACGGACCGCGAGGCGCTGTTCTCCGCGCTGAAGAACTATTTGGATGCACGCGATCTCGATACGGACTGGGCACAGATTAACGATGTCGAGGACGAGACCCTCATCAACGCCTTGGCCATGATGTGTCCTTTCGATCCTCGGGAGAAGCAAGCGCTCGTAGAAGCGCCTGGGCTTGCCGAGCGCGCGGATGTATTGATGGCGCTGTTGAAGATGAGCGGATTGGCCGCCAGCAGAGAGGCCCCGAGTTCGATCCAATGACTCGCGTAAATGTAACCTCTATACGAATCCGATGAGATACCGGAGCAATCGATGAGCGACAAGGAAAGTACGGTCGATCCAAAATTACTCGAAATTCTCGTCTGCCCACTGACCAAGGGTCCGTTGCGTTACGATCACCAGGCTCAGGAACTGATCAGTGACCAGGCGGATCTTGCTTATCCCATTCGCGACGGGATTCCCATCATGCTGGTCGATGAAGCCCGACACCTCGATAGCGATGACGCCCCCTTAAGTCAGCCGGTGGACAATGAGTGATCAGACGGAAAAAGCCCCGCGTGCGATAGAAGTTCGGCTGAAGAAAGAGGAAAAGACCCTCGAGATTGAATTTGATGACGGGAACATTTTCCGCTACCCGGCCGAACTGCTGCGGGTCGAGAGCCCATCCGCCGAGGTGCAAGGCCACAACCCACATCATAAGGTGACCGTCGCAGGAAAACGTCACGTCGGCATCCTCGGCCTCGAACCGATTGGCCACTATGCCTTGCGGATCAAGTTCGACGACCAGCATGACACGGGCATTTATTCATGGAGCTACCTCCATGAACTGGGGCGCGACCAGGTCGGGATCTGGCAGCGCTTTATCGATGCCCTCGAGACAAAAGGTCTCAGCCGCGATCCGTAGAGCAGATCGGGTTCAGTTGGAAACGCTGCCGATCTCAACTCAGCGGAACTGTCTCTTGCCGCGAGATGCGACCTACAACGCAGTCCCATTCAGGAGGCGCGGCAACTTGCCTACCGTTCCCCGCGCGTGGCGCATGAAGAAGCGCTTTAACGGCGGGACGCGATTGACGGCGGCCAATCCAACATCACGCGCCGCCCGGATGGCACCGATGTCGTTAGAGAACAAACGGTTGAGCCCGTCGGTAACGGCGAGAAGCACCATGGAGTCGAAACGCCGCCACGTCTCGTAGCGGGAAAGGACGTTGGCGCCGCCGATATCGAGGCCAAGGCGGGCGGCATCGATCACGACCTCCGCGAGGGCCGCCACGTCCCGGAATCCAAGGTTGAGTCCCTGTCCGGCGATGGGGTGCATGCCATGAGCCGCGTCACCCACCAGGACCAATCTTTGACCGATGTATGACTCGGCATTGTGCAGCGAAAGCGGATAGCACCAGCGAGGTCCGACCGCCTCGACATAGCCAAGGAAATCGCCGAAGCGCTCCCGCATCTCCCCGTTGAAGGCGGGCTCATCCAATTCGATCAATCTGTCGGCGGTGGCTGATGGCTCGGTCCAGACGAGTGACGCACGATTGCCCGTCAACGGCAAAATCGCGAATGGACCCGCGTCGAGAAAACGTTCGTGCGCAACGCCACGGTGGGAACGGTCATGTGCCACCGTGCAAACAATTCCCGACTGTTCGTAGGACCAGCCCTGCACACCGATGCCAGCCGCCTCTCGTACCGGAGAATTGCGTCCATCGGCGGCTACCGCAAGATGGCTGCCGATTTTCAGACCATCGGCCAGATGGACAACGACACCGCCTTCGGTCCGATCGAGCCTATCCAATTCTGCCGGTGCAAGAAGCGTGATGTTGGTGATGTCTGAGATTGCGGCGAACAATCCTCGCCTCAGATGCCGGTTCTCCAGCATGAATCCCAACGGACCGTCGCCCAGTTCGCGATGGTCGTAATGCAGGAACATAAGCGAGTCGCCTTCGCTGACCCGAATGTCGAGAATAGGTTGCGTCTCCGTGGCCAAATGTTTCCAGACGCCAATGGCGTCCAGGGCGCGGTAACTGGCATAAGCGATGGCCGAAGCCCGCCCGTCGAATGGCACATCGACCATCGTCGCTGGGCTTACACGGTCAATCAGTGCGACGCGCAATCCAGCTCCCCCCAACGCCACGGCGAGCGTAGCCCCAATCATGCCACTGCCCACGATGATGACGTCGACGTCCAAATCAGGTTGTTTGCCGGTCGTCACAGACATGAATCTAACATTGCTCTCCAGGCATCTGGTGTCCAGTCGCGGCATTGACGCCCGATACCATCATTGTGAGGCAAAGTCTGGGCGGGTACTCTTTTGGAATGACAGATGCATGGCACGAGATGACCGCCCTCGAACTGGGGGCGGGAATCGCGAGCGGCGACATCGACGCGGTCGATCTCGCCGAACATTTTCTCGACCGGATCGAACAGGAAGATCTGGATCACAGCATTTATATTCGGGCGACGCCTGAGCGGGCCAAAGCGGAAGCCACTGCGGCCCGGGACCGCGCTCAGAACGGTTTGCGCCGCGGTCCGCTCGATGGCGTCCCCATGTCATGGAAGGATTTGGTCGCGATGGCGGGCGAGCCCACGACCGCCGGCTCACCCTTGTTTGCGCAACAACCCCCGGCGACCCATGACGCGCTACTGCTCTCCCGCGCGACCCGCGCGGGCATGGTTTGTCTTGGCCGCACGAACTTACCGGAGTTCGCGTTCTCGGCCATGGGGATTAATCCGCATTTCGGGACGCCGGCAAATCCGTTCGATCCGGTTACCCCGCGCGTCCCCGGCGGCTCGTCATCCGGTGCCGCCGTCTCGGTTGCGCGCGGGCTTGCCCCGGCGGGCATTGGCTCTGACACCGGCGGCTCGGTGCGCGTCCCTGCCGCCTGGAACAACCTCGTCGGTCTCAAAACAACCGCTGGAGTTCTTCCGAACGTTGGCATTCTGCCGCTTGTCCGCGACCTGGATACCGTAGGCCCCTTGACCAAGGACGTCGCCGACGCGGCCGCCATCTTCGCCGTGTTGTCGGCTGATGAGCCCGTCGATCTGGTAGGCGCGTCCGTTAAAGACGCCCGCTTCCTCCTCCCGGAAATGCTGTGGAGTGACGTTGACGACGATATCTCCGCCGTGATGGACACCGCGATCGGGCAATTGGAATCCGCGGGTGCCCAGATCATTCGTGAAGAGGTTGCTGAACTCGACGAGGTGACGAAGATTTTTCTCACGTTCGGCGACCTGTTCAGTGCGACCGCCTACGCAGAACTCCGCGAGAAGGTCGATGCTCAGCCTGACCTCGTATACGACCAGATACTCCGGCGTCTTCGATTGTCCGTCGGCGCATCTGCCGTCGACGTACTTCATGCCTGGATGGAAATCGATCGCTGCGCCCAGCAATACTATGCCCGGGTCGCTCCCTTTACGGCCGTGTTATGCCCGACGACGACCATTTCGCCACCGGCCATCGCAGACGTGGATACCGACCCCGAAGCCTACGCCACTGCGCAGCGGCGTATCCCGGTCAACACCCGGACCGGAAATTTGCTGCGGCTGTGTGGAGTAACAGTGCCGGCCGGATTTTCCGGCGGGCTACCTGTTGGCTTGATGGTCTACGGATTACCCGATCAGGATCGATACATTCTCCGCGTCTCCAAAGGTGTCGAGCAAGCGATGCGCAACGCTTAACGCATTGCCTAAAATTCGTGTGCATTGAGTAGATCGCCTAGTAGCTAGAAATATCAACTGCGGTTAACGCCGATAAGGTCCGTCCCGGCCTCCGGTTATGTGGGCCCCAGTGTCGCCCTTGCCATCGGCCTCATCGCTGGTGTGGTCTGTTTTTGGCGCGCGCCGAGGTTTAAGCACAAAGTTGGGTATGACGACTCACTCGATGTCTTCGCAGTTCACGATCTCGGCGGCATTACCGGCGCGATCTTGACCGGCGTGTTCGCCGCCGAAGCAATTGGTGGTACGCCAGGCGCCCTCGAAGGAAATGTCGGCCAAATCGGCACTTAGATCTACAGAATCATTGCCACAATCGTTTATTGCGCCGTGGCATCGCTTGTTCTTTTCAAAATCATCGATGCCGTGGTCGGCCTTTGCGTCGACGAAGAGCAAGAACGCGAAGGCCTGGACATCGCACTCCACGGCGAAAGCGTCACATAAGCTTCGCTTCCCGGCATCCCTCCCGCCCTGGCGCCCGGGGCAGCCTTGTGCTGCCCGGGCGCTTTCTATTTTTTGCACAGGCAATCAAGGTCAGGGTCCGGAACAGCAGATTCTACCCCTTTTCCTTACCCTCAAATGTCAATATCCTGTAGGTTCCAGTGGGTAAAGTGACCAAACCTTGTGGTACATCCGCACATTTCTTCGTTGCGTATGATCGCGGATGCTTGTACGCCAATCGGGCGTCACCTGGATTTGTTTGCGTTTTGTACTCATTTTGAAGAGATCACAACGCCTGCGATATGCTCAACAACAGACTCGACATTCTGGGCGATGGTCCCTTCCGCCGGCTGGCGTTACTTATCGAACCGATGACGCCCGCAGCAAATCTGCCGCCTATCAACCTCTCCATCGGCGAGCCACAGGTAGGTTGTCCTGGCTTGGTTGGTGATGTGATCGAGGCCCATCGTCATCTTTATGGAAAATACCCACCTCCGCGCGGGACACCGGCCTACCGCGAAGCTGTCACAGACTGGTTGAATTGGCGATACGATCTGCCAACGGAGCTGCTCGATCCCGATCACCATGTCGTTCCCGTGTCGGGGACGAAAGAGGGCATGTTCATGTTGGCGCAGGTCGCGATCCCGGAACGGGTAGGAGCCGAACGGCCACTCGCGTTGCTCCCGAACCCGTACTACCACACGTACGCTGGCGCCGTGGTGGCTGCAGGTGCCGAACCCGTGTTCGTGCCGGCGGTGCGAGAAACCGGCTTCCTGCCCGACTTTGGAGCACTTGAACAAGGTGTTCTGGATCGCACGGCGCTATGCATCATTTGCTCACCCGCCAATCCGCAGGGAGCCGTCGCGGATACCGCTTACCTTCGCAATCTCATCTCTCTGGCGCGAAAGCACGATTTCGTTCTTTTGGCCGATGAGTGCTACGCCGAAATCTACTCGGACTCCCCGCCACCTGGGGCGCTCGAGGTGTGCGCTGCTGACGGGGTGCTCGACAACGTTGTCGTGTTCCATTCGCTCTCCAAGCGTTCGAGCGCGCCGGGACTACGCGTCGGCTTCGCGGCCGGTGATCCGGATATCGTCGAGAGCTACATGCGTCTCCGCACTTATGGCGCCGCGGTCATCCCCTTACCAATTGACGCCGCCGCGACGGCACTCTGGCGGGATGAGACCCATGTGGAAAAGATCCGAACAGGCTACCGCAGACAATTTGATGCTGCAGAATCGATTGTTGGCGACCGTCTGGGATTCTACCGGCCAGCCGGCGGCTTCTTTCTGTGGCTCGAAGTGGGAGACAGCGTCGCCGCAGCAGAAGCCTTATGGCGCAACGCCGCCATTAAGTTGCTTCCGGGAACCTTCCTGGCACGGGATGTGAACGGCGACAACCCAGGAGCCGACTACATCCGGGTTCCGCTCGTTCACGATATTGAAACCACAACTGAGGCACTTGAACGCATCGTCCAGACTTTATAACCAGCGCGAACCCACCATGACTCAAACCACGAACACCCACGGCAAAGCACCGATCCTTCCTGAAGGGCTAAGTGATTTCATGAGGCGCCGCACCGTTGAGACGGCGGGGCTGGTACTCTTGCTCGTGGCCATTGCGTTCGTGCTGTCGTTACTCACTTACGCGCCTGACGACCCCAACTTCAACCATGCGACGGCAAAAGCGCCCGAGAACCTATTGGGGGTACCCGGTGCATACGTCGCCGAATTCTCATTGCAAACGCTTGGCATCGTGGCGGGATTGTTCGCCATCGTGCTCGTGTCCTGGTCTTGGCGGCTGGTTTCCGATCGCCGGATCCCTCGCTTTTGGCTCCGCCTGACCCTGCTGCCCGTCGCCCTGATTCTCGGTGCGGTCGCCATCGCAAGCGTACTTCCTCCCGAGATATGGCCCCTCACCGTCGGACTCGGCGGACTGATCGGGAATATCCTGGGCGACCAGATGGTGGAAATTGGCCAAACATATCTGCCCGCCGTTCCGCCCATCCTCTACTCGATCGCGCTGGGTGTCTTCGGTCTGCTCGCCTTCCTGATCAGCATGGCTCTTTCTGTCGACGAATGGAACGCCATGACAAGGTCGGGGGGAGTTCTCATCGTGCGAATGTTCCGGACGATCAACACGCTCGCGCACGCCGGAGAGTGGTTGGACACCCGGAAGCAGTCGCGGACGAAGCTCGGCGATTCGCTCAACCGGCAAGAACCCGTGTTCAAGCGTGCCGCCAAAGATGATGCCGATGCCTTGGCGCACGAGGACCTCACAGAAGAGTCCAAACCCGTTCCGCAGTCAGCCAAATCGTCACGCCGTGTCCAAAAGCGTCTGGCTAAGCCCAAACCAAGCAAACGCGCCGATGCCGAGCGTCAACCGGCGCTCGATCTGGTTCCGTCCAATGAGTACCAACTCCCCTCACTCTCGCTGCTCTCCACGCCGCCCGCGAGCAAATCATCCCGGGCAATCAACGACGACGCACTCGAGCAGAATGCGCGCCTTCTGGAATCTGTCCTGGCGGAATTCGGCGTCAAAGGGCAAATCAGTGAGGTCCGCCCCGGTCCAGTGGTGACACTCTACGAGCTTCAACCCGCCCCCGGGACCAAGACCTCCCGCGTCATCAGCCTTGCCGACGATATCGCGCGATCCATGAGCGCTATCTCGGCACGTATCGCGGTGGTGCAGGGCAAAAACGCAATCGGAATTGAACTTCCCAACAGTGATCGTGAGGCCGTCCACCTGCGGGAACTACTATCCTCCGCGGCCTATGAGAGCACGGCAGCGAACCTGACCCTGGCGCTGGGCAAAGACATCGGAGGGAACCCGGTGATTGTTGATCTAGCGCGTATGCCGCATTTACTCGTCGCCGGAACGACCGGTTCGGGAAAGTCGGTCGGCATCAATTCGATGATCCTTTCGTTGCTGTATCGGCTCCCGCCGGATCAGTGCAAGTTGATTCTCATCGACCCGAAGATGCTTGAACTCTCCGTATACGATGGCATTCCCCACCTATTGACGCCTGTCGTTACAGAAGCGGGCAAAGCTGTCGTCGCCCTGAAATGGACCGTGCGGGAAATGGAAAACCGTTACCGCGCCATGTCGCAACTCGGGGTTCGAAACATCACAGGCTACAACCAGCGCTTGGCTGAAGTCATCGCCAAAGGAGAGCAAATCAAGAGAACCGTTCAGACAGGATTTGATGCCGAAACGGGAGAGCCCGTGTTCGAAGACCAAGAACTCGATCTCCAACCGCTCCCCTATATCGTCGTCGTGGTCGATGAAATGGCTGACCTCATGCTGGTCGCCGGCAAGGACATCGAAGGCGCCATCCGCCGTCTCGCCCAAATGGCACGTGCCGCAGGCATCCATTTGATCATGGCCACGCAACGCCCCTCGGTAGATGTCATTACAGGCACGATCAAGGCGAACTTCCCGTCACGGATCAGCTTCCAAGTGACCTCAAAGATCGACAGCCGGACGATCCTCGATGAGCAGGGAGCAGAGCAATTGCTGGGAGCCGGTGACATGCTGTACCAAGCGAGCGGCGGACGGGTACAGCGCGTACATGGTCCATATGTATCGGATAAGGAAGTCGAGAAAATCGCCGCGGCACTTAGAAAGCAAGGCCGGCCAGAATATCTCGACGCCGTCACGCAAGACGTTGAAGCATCCTTCGAGTCAGAAGAAAATTCGAGCGGCGACGAACTGTACGATCAGGCCGTGGCTCTTGTGATGCGGGAAAATCGCGCATCGACCAGCTTCATCCAACGTCACCTGCAGATCGGCTACAACCGGGCAGCACGCATTATCGAGCAAATGGAGGCACAGGGAATCGTGACGCCCGCAAATAGAACCGGGAAACGAGAGGTCTTGCTGCCCGATGGCGGAGGCTTCGAATAATCTGGTGCTATCCTGCGCCGTTCCACATCTCCCGGAGCGTGACGCTTGCTTAGAAAATACAAATTTTGGACCGTCTTAACGGTTTCACTGACTATCGTCATGTCGGCACAGTTATCGGTATCCGCAGAATTGTCGGTTCAAGACCAGGACGATATCGCCAGAATCGAGACCTACCTGAACGGCGTTCGCACCCTGGCAGCCGACTTCATCCAGATTGCCCCGGATGGAGCAATCAGTCGCGGGCGGTTTTACCTTAAACGTCCCGGACGGTTGCGCTTCGAGTACGAACCTCCAGCATCGGTTCTGGTCGTCGCCGACGGGACTTATGTGAATTACTTCGATGTCGAACTCGGACAACTCAGTCAGATCGGCGTCTATTCCACGCCCCTCGGCGTTGTCGTTGCCGAGCAAGTGAAGCTGGAGGGACGAATTGCCGTGACGTCGGTGGAACGAGGGGCGGCGGTTGTTTCGCTCACAACGGTCGACACGGAGGAGCCCGGAAGAGGAACGCTGACGCTGATATTCAGCGACCGTCCTCTGGAGCTTCGGAAGTGGCAAATAATCGACCCCCAAGGCCTGCTGACAACCATTGCCCTCGATGAGGTATCCATCAACCAGGACCTTGATCCGGAGCTGTTCATATTTCGCCAACCAGGTGGCGAGATTGGTGTTGAGGGTAACTAGCAAGCGGATGGCGATTCCGCACGGGCATTCAAACTGGACGTAGGAGCGTCACGCCACTAAATATTGTGGGATCATACACGGGCAAGCAGGCAGAAATGCCTCCGGCACGATAATCTGAGGCAAACCGTTCATGGCTCGAAGAAACCGACCCGCCCTCGTGGGAATCCCCGCCAGCATTCGGCGCGTCAACGAAAATGACTTCCATGCGGTTTCTGCCCGCTACGTCGAGGCCGTCGCGCGCTTTACCGGCGCCGAACCAGTCATCGTCCCGGCGATCGGCAGCCAACTCGATTTCGAGGACTTGGTTCAGCGTGTGGATGGATTTTTTTTCACTGGCTGTCCGTCGAATGTCGAACCCCACCACTACGACGAGCCAGTTAATTTGACTCCCGACAAACGAGACCCGGGCCGCGACGCTACCACGCTTCCGCTCATACGATGCGCGCTCGCCAACGCAGTACCTTTTTTTGCGATTTGCCGAGGATTCCAGGAGGTCAACGTAGCATTGGGCGGCAGCCTGCATCAGTTGCTGCATGAGGTGCCGGGGAAATGGGACCACAGAGGCGGCAACGGCAAACCGCTCGAAGAGCGGTGCGCCCCCAGGCATCACGTTTCATTAAAACCGAATGGATATCTTGCCGATCTAGCCAGTTCGTCGCGAATCGTCGTCAATTCGCTTCATGGTCAAGGTATCGACAGGCTGGGCAAGGACTTGGTGGTTGAGGCCATCGCCGATGACGGTACCGTAGAAGGCTTTCGGGTTGACGGCGCGGAGGCACTTGCCCTCGGCGTCCAATGGCATCCCGAGTGGCGGGCCGAAGAGACGCCACATTACGGGGCGCTATTTGGTGCGTTCGGCGCCGCTGTCAACGAGCGGGCCCGTTCCCGTCAATGAGCTTTGACCCTGAGGACTTCGACGAGTCCGAACCACTGGATCTGGAAGACTTTCCCACACTCCAAGCCGTGGCCCGATTTGCCCAAGCGGTCTCACATGTTCCGTGGTTCCTTCATCTTGGCGAACCTTTGACGGCAGAGGCGCTTGAAGCCGCAGAAACCCATGCCCTCGCAATGGGGTTCCCCGATTGTTCGATTGCCCGGGTCCGGGACTGGGAGGAAGCCGGGGATGCCGCGGAGAGTCCCGGCTTTGACGATGCCTCATGGGAATTCGAGG
>Ga0209403_10002843_pt1 | contig 20166 bp, 33 predicted proteins | sample ArcticOcean_MG_C_8_FD_187440 | JGI IMG/M metagenome (GOLD analysis project Ga0209403, IMG submission 187440) | Marine microbial communities from western Arctic Ocean - ArcticOcean_MG_CB11_86 (SPAdes) (version 2) | ecosystem: Environmental > Aquatic > Marine > Oceanic | place: Arctic Ocean... | reverse complement strand
AACTTTTGCAATTGTCTTTTGTTAAGCATCTTTTTGCCTCTTGAAAAGACGAGCTTGATTCCTCATGAAGCGGTATAGGCGACTATCTTTGTCCAGATTCATCAATCCGATTTTGAGTGCCTCATCAACTTTAGCATCCCAATCAGACTTCAAGAACTTTTGCAGTTCTTTCAAGTCATCTGTGTTTGCTCGCCCCACAAACGGGGATTGAGCCGCAATGTTCTTGCGCACCACTTTGTCCCAGCCATGTTCTCGAACAAAGTCAATGATCATCCCATCAAGACGTAACTCTGGATTAGTTGGATTCTGTCGTCTTAACAGTTCTTTTCTTAAACGGTCTTTGAGAACATCGTGATCAACGTGTTCCAAGACATCCTCTCCAAACGCTTCAATGATGTCTTCAAGAACTTCATCAATAGCTTCTGGAGTTCGTGCTGTTTTGGGGATGGATAATACCATCCTCATCATCTCTTCAATGACATCATTCTTCTTTGTGCCATAAAGGTCTTCCAGAGAGATGTACTTGACTGGTTCGCTATCATCCTTGTCTAGCGGCAGCACAGGCATCAGGATGGGGTAGAACATGTCATCAAGCATAGATGACACAACTACGGCATTGAATCGATCAGAGAGCTTCTGACGTATATTTTCGGGAGCTTCATCCCAATCACTGAAATGCTTGATGTAGTTGAACATTTTCACATCTTCTTTGTCTGGATGTTCACGTAACCCTCGTCCAAGTTTTTGAATAATGGGCAAAGTTGAGTGATCAAGGCTCAAGTTGTGAATTCTTGAGCATGGAGGCCAGTCAGAGCCTTCTCTGCCGATCATACATGTCACTACAACTTTGAAGTTTTGATTCTCCGACATCAATCTTTTTTTGTCTTTCCCTTGTCTTTCAGGGCTTATGAGATCGAGGATTTCATCAACATGATAGATGTTTTCTAGTTTGTGAATTAACTCTTGTGTCCACTTTGGTTTGTTTGTGTTCTTAAAGATACCTGTCCCATCCGCAGGAACTATAACAAGAGAAGGCTCCTCTGTCTCTTGTTTGATCGATTTGATAACTTTGTTCATCAAATCTTTTCCACTTTTGTAGCAAACGAAGTTTTGTTGTAGTTCACGAAGATTCAATACGTCCCAATGTTCTAAAAACGGGACACGAAAAATATCAAATGAATCGAGATAATCATGATGAATAATAGATTGATGGTTGCTTCGAAAAAACGTAGCTGTCATCAAGTGAAGAAAACCATCATGATCTAACACGAACTTACAGAAAGACCCAAGACGATTCATTGCATCGTCTTCTTCGGAACTTACGCCTGCGACATGTTGTATTTCATCAACTCGAAAAGACGTATTGATGATGGCTTTCTTTTTTTCAGAAAGCGTCATGCTTTGAAAGGCGGCTAAAAAAGCGGCATAGCTAACAACACAGGTAACTCCTCCCAGCACATCTTGTTTTCTATACGATTTACAAGGATGTGGTTTTTTCAGCAAGAATTTTTTAACTCTTGCTACCGATTCATCATTATCCTCACAACAATTTTCTGTCACTTCCCAGTTGTAGACCTTTCCATCAATCAACAGTTTGGGATGCTTTCTTTCTGTGAATCCGTAACCAATGTTGAGTTGTGGAACAATGAAAATTTGTTTTCTTTGATAATCTGTTTGAATGATCTCTCGTGCGGAATCAAAAATTTGCATTAAGCTTTTGCCGCTTCCTGTAGGTGCAACAGTAAGCGTTAGAGTTTTGTTGTTGAATGCTTTATAGCGACGTACTTGATAGTCTCTTCCACCATAGCCAAGCTCTCTTGGTTCTTGTAATTTGATTGGTGGAAGTTTGGCTTTATGCAACTTCCAATTAGGGTCTGTAAAGTTAAAATCCGTTGGTCTCATATCACGTCCTTGTGAAAATAAACGTACCCATCTCAGTTCGGGATGACTTGTATGAAAAATAATGATCCGACACAATCCATTCTTGGGGATCTCTAAGATAGTTGATGACAGATTCTACAAGAATTTTTGGATCAAATCTTTTGCTGGAATGACCATCTGACAACATGAGGTTTGCGGCCACAACTGTTTTTGAAGGACACATATTCATTGTTCTGGCAAGATAAATGTGACAACTTGTTTTAACTACTGTTTTGGTGTAATCAAAAAACACAAGTGCCGGATTGAAGAGTTCAAAATTATCTTCAATCACTTCCAGCCAATCTCCTTGAAACCAATTAGCTTCAGGGTGACAACTTCTATTAAACTCAATAATCCCTTCGCCCTTTAGATCATTGTCAACTCCGAAGAACTGATTTTTTGTTATGAATCCTGTTTTTACAAGTTGAACAACTTCAGAACCTTCGATGTTTGGTTGTTTGTTACAGAAGGTCCAATAGTTCTTATTTTTGGGTACAAAATTCAAACCCGTACTCTTGCGATATGCTTCGACAATTTGATTTCTTGCCTGCATTTTCACTGGATTTGAACAATAATCCGGTTGGTCGGCGAATTGATGTTTGTCAAATGGATCTGTCATTTAATGATCATATCTCAAATGCCAAAATAAATCAATTGTGGCATGTTTTCAATCCAAAAATTAGAAGGATTTTAAGATGGGCTACACTCTAGGGACAACAACTTAGCCTTGCGCCTCATAAAAAATGCAAATTTTGTGAAAATGAGTCTAAATAACTGAAATGGAGAACCAGAAATGAACTTTCAAGAATTTGTCAAGAAAAAAGAGACTTTGCTCTCAGAGATATCTGAATTGTCTAACTCAATCCAGCTAAAGCAAACCAGCGACCGAACAACAGCAGCCATCAGCCAAGACTTCGGAACAGTTTTAAACTTTGTATCTGATTGGGATCTGAACTCTCAAAAAATGCCACAAGCCAGCACTCCCGAAGACACACAAGGATGGAAAGTAAAACTGGCTAATGATATGGTCGGCAGAGATAATAGCAGAGTTGACGCTACTAAAGAAAATCTCGCTTCCAAGATTCCTCAACTCGCACAACAAATGGCTGCTGCAATTGGTAAATTCATACAAGCAGAATCTCCGGGAACACTGGACTTCAGCCCTCTGTATTCTGAACTTGATGGCCTGACCAGTTGGGGAATAGATCCAGCCTTGCTTCCAAGGTTCAAAATCATGCTTGAGAAGTCAATCGAACTATCTGTGACTAACGCTAATGCCAGTGCTAATGCCAATGGAACTCAGCCCTACGCAATGATGGGCGACCAAATTGTAAGAAAAGACGCTCATACACAAAAAGGCACACAAAATAAAGACTATGTGGCAAACACCAGAAAAAACATAGACGATCATGGTGCAAACATGAGTAATGCCAAGCAAAGCAGAAATCAAGGCAGACAAAATGTCATGCAAAGACATGGAGAAATTGATGATCAGTGGAATCAAGCAAGTGCTAAGCCTGCTGCTGCTCGACCTCCTGTTGATCCTGCAACTACAACTGTGCAATCACCTGTAATCAAACGAGCACCGCAACAAACTGACGATGATCAGTTTGCATATATTGGTTCGCCTGTTGGTCCGCCTCAACAACATCAGTCACAGCAGAAGAAAAAACGCTGGGGCTGGCTTGGCGGCAACAAATAAAAAAGCTTCCACGAGGAATCGAACCCCGGTTTTTTCATTACTTTCCCAGTCTTTCAACATTTCTGGCGTAACTCTTTGTGTCATCCTGCCCAAGAACCAAGAGATCATGATGTTCCGTGAGTGTTATGCTTTGGAGAAAATCCATGGTACATCCGCTCATTTGACACATAAAGAAGAATTGAAGTTCTCCTCTGGAGCAGCCAGTCACGTTAACTTCGTTAAGTTGTTTGATCAAGAAAAGATTCTTGCTGAACTTCGAGGGATCAATGTAAAGATTTATGGCGAAGCATATGGTGGCAAGCTTCTAGGCATGTCTGGGACATATGGGAAATCACTTGGGTTCATTGCTTTTGATGTTCAAATAGATGATATGTGGCTTGCTGTGCTACAAGCAGAGGATTTCTGTAAAGAAGTTGGCCTCAAATTCGTGGACTATGTGCAGATTCCCACGGAAATCGCCTTCATTGATGCTCAGAGAGACGCTAATTCAACTTTGGCGTATGACCTTGGTATGGGCGATAAGGTCCGTGAGGGCGTCGTTCTGCGGCCTTTGATCGAAGTCACGAAGAACAACGGCAGTCGAATCATGTCAAAGCACAAGAGGGCAGAGTTCATGGAAACGAAAACCCCTCGGTCAGTTGATCCGAAGCAACTTAAGGTTCTTGAAGACGCTCAGGCTATTGCAGATGAGTGGGTGACACCAATGCGAATCATCCATGTCATGCAATTGGAAAAACTACGGCTATTGGAGTCAAAAATTACTTCAAGAATCAACTCAACAATAGGTAAGTTTCATACTCTAAGAAAATAAGAAAGGCCCGATTGGAAACAATCGGGCCTTTCTTATGCGCAGTGGATAAATAAGTTACAAGGAGATCACAATGTCAAAAAAACCAATGCCTCTTAAGAATTTGCCACAATACCTAAAGTCTATTAAAGAAACAGGAGACACAGGAAGTGCTCCTGTGGTAAGCATGGGACAGATTTGCGAAACACCTGTAGCAAAGAGATCGTTCATATACTGGTCTCAACAAGCCATTTTTTCAATGATGATGCTGATCATCATAAGCTTGGGCAGTTTCATGACCTACAACATGTACGATATGGTATCAGTCAAACAATTCACAGTTATCATGGATGTAGAAAATGGTTCATCTCAGTCCATTACAAAAATTGTATCTGATATTGGAGGGGAAGTCATCACTGTTAAGCAGAATGCCGACTCCTCTTACGAAGTCAAAGTGAAGACACGCAAAAACAAAAAAACATTCTTGGATTGGTTGCTTAGCAAAGAAGGAGTTAAGAAGGCTCATCTGGAAAAGTGATTAGATTGCACTTGTAAAAAATACACCTAGTCAATTGTTATCGTGACATTGTTCTCACGACATTCCTATGAATTTCTTTGTATTCAATGCCAAGAGAAGAGAATGCAGAGACCATAGGCTCTGTGTCATCTACAATTGCTGTGGTTTCTACCAGCCATTTGACATTATGCAACTTTCAAACCCTTCCAGATTTCCGGCAAAGATCGATCATCCACAGCAGGTGCCGTTTTCTTCTGGATGATCTGATGTTTGATGGCATGTTTGCGGAAATCACGCTCATCATTAAGAATGAGAAGATATCTCATAATGATGGAGTCTGTGGGCGGGAAATTGCCTTTGAGGACCACACAGAGACGCTCAGTCATCTCTCCGTCTCTATAGACGGCTGTGATGCCATGGGCTGGGAATATCTGGTAAACTAGCCCAGATTTAGCTCTGACGCTGATAAATCCTTTCTTGAGGAAGGATTTGAACTTATCATCCCCTAAAACACGCTTCAGCGTCTCTCTAGCACGTATTTCTCGTATATCCGAAGGTTCGGGCATGGACTTACGAGAAGTGATTACAAGGGGAGACTGACGCCTCTGAAGGATTTCTCTGAGTTTATCTTCTGAAGATTTGCGAACAGTCTTATATTCGCATTCGCATTCGCATTCGCCCCTGTGAAAATACCAGTTTTCGCAAGCCTCTGTGATAAGCCTTTTGATTTTTACAATTGTTGTTGCTGCTGTACTTCCATATGTATCACATTCGATCCATGTGGAATATTTGTCATTTGTGGTCGCACAATTACTTTCTTTCCAGAACAAATTGTTTTTAGTTTTCATCCCCCAATTATCTAAATTATTGTAATAATTGGTAGCCGTGACCGAAGATGTTCCCTTACAATAGGATGTAAGCCCTCCTGAAGAGAGGCTTGTTGTATCGTAAAGATCACATTCAATTGTAAGAGAATCATATTCGACCATTGCTGCGATCCTTATTTCTTGGGGTAACTAACCTGTTTGGTTTTGAGTTCTGCTCGCAACTTCTGTTTTGCTGATTCAGAAGCGGAAGCTTGAGCAAGTTGCTCGGTTTCTGTGCCACGGTTGTATCCATCATGCCAAATGGCATCATAGTGATCGGGCCTTTGAAGGGCATCAACAACCCCGGCGACATATCGCTCACTTCCAATGGCTTCTTTCTCTTGCGAAATTTGCCTATTGGCGTGCATCAGATCACGAATGGTTTCCCCTTCGATAGCTATGGCTTTGTCAGAAAGCTCAACAGTCAATTTCAATTGACTCTTTTGGTTCTCGGCTGCAATGAAATAATGCCCGAATAATGTGATCGTGCATATTACAATGATCCAAGGAGTGGTGTTTTTCATGCGGAAAATCCCTTTTCTTACTGGTTGTTGTTCAGAAACTAGCCACCCATAACAAGTGCTGTTTCCATAAAAATTACTTCCTCTGCTGTTGGGTCGAACTCATCCATAACTTCTGATGTGGCCTTTCCGCCAGTTCCGACACGATATGGGGTCATGCCTTGTTTGATCAGTTCTCTGAAGGATTTCTTAGCTGCATTGATTTCAGCAAGAGATCGACGATCCCACACGAGTCTGTCATCGCCAGACTCGGTGTTCAATATACGAAAGCAGCCATGATGTTCTGGGACATCTTGGCCGTCGTCCAAAATTTGTATTTCTGGTGGCACTTCCAGAGTCTTCTCCAGTTTGCTGCCACGGATCGGATTGAACTTAAGCGTGCGTGCCTCAGTTGTACTCATCAGTCTTCTCCTCTTTCACGGGCGGCGACATTGAGCCACCGGTCCATTTGGTCTTGGGACATAGGAACACCGTCACGACGATCCGCACAATAAGTGCTATGTTTGTTTTTCTTTTGAGCTTCCTGCATCTTAACAGTGTGTGGCTCTTTTGAATAGGTCGCCATCGTGGTTCTGATGTTTTCTTTGACCGATGTTTGATGACGCCCTTTTTCAAATATCTGGCCATCGTTAATACAACGCTGATGCAAGTGGCTGCATTTCGGACATCGAATCATGACGACGGAGTTCAATTCCATGTTAAGTCTAACAAGGAAATAACCGGAACATTCGCCACAATAAAACTCTTGAGTGATTCTGCCAGACATGCTTATCCTTCCGTGAATTTATTCAGCTTTGCCAATTCTGGCGAAATTTTTAATGCCTCAATTCCAATTTCAATATTTGCATTGCCATCTACAACGACAATTGTTGCAGACATCCAAGTTTTGTTCTCCACGTCTGCGAATGTCCATCTTTCGTGAACTCGCTTCCAGAGATTAGACCATTCTTTGGACCATGTTGCAACCGGGACTGCACACTTCAGTTTGTTGGCATCATCATGAAGGTGAATTTCTCCACCGCTCTCATGGACTCGAAGAGAGCCTACATCAATGGACTCGCCAGCCTTGCCAGATTTCTTTGCCGGAACTGTGGTTTCGTTTTTGCCACCCATGTTATCTTTGTCCAATCATATTGATGAATTGTTTTTTCATGGAATCTTCAGTTTGACCCCAGAACATCATTACTTCTATGTTGTCCCCTTCGCCTTCGATAATTCTCATTCGAAATGACAAGGGACTTCCTGATCTCAATTTATCGTAAGAGATGTCATTCAAACCAATAACATAAATGGTTTGCCCATCTCTGGATAAAGGCACTAAGTAAAAAGATTCATCGATGTGAAGAACCTTGATGTTATCTTTTGGAGTTGGGAGGGAAAGCATTTTTGATATCTTTTCAAATCTGCTTTCAAAGCCTTCTGAGTAGAAGACTACGAAATCACATCCCTCAACATCAAGGTCTGAGCCTTTGATGAGAATGGGGTCATCTAATTTTAACCGCACTAGGTTCTCTTCCGAAAAACCAAATCCCAAAAGATTTGATAAACGGGATTCGATGCGGCCTGCGTTGAATTTGAACATGTCCGCATTTTAGGCTACAAAATTTGGATTGTAAAGCCAAAACAAAAAAACCCGGCAAATTACCGGGTTTTTGTTTATTTCACGGTGTATTTAACACCATCAACAGTGAGCCACTTGATGGTTCTATGATCTACTTGGCGTAGACGATGCTCACCTTTGACATCCAAGTCTTCTACCATACTGCGTCCCAGAAGCGGTTCTGGCTTTACTAGACGCCCCCGAAGCACTCGCTCTTCTCCTTTTGCCTTGAGAAAGCAAACCGTAAGGGGACGGTTTGGCGAGTGGACCAGAATTTCTGCTGCTCTGGTCTTTGAAATGTTCTCTTCTTTCTCAAATTGATCTGCTGAAAAAGACTTTTCCAGTAGTTCTTTACCTGAGATAGAAATTTCCTTGTTTCCATCATCTAAATCATGCACGACAATTGTATCGCCGACTATTGATTTTACCTTCGTGTAATACACGAAAGACATGATGTCACTGACTTTGATTTTTCCTGTGTCTACTTTATTCTTGCCTGTCATTTTAGTATCTCCTTTAAGTAACTTGTACTGTTATTATCGGAGATGACATCAATTACTTTAGAAGATTTTCAACTAAAGCCGGTAACAAATCACTGGCCCTTCCTTCAAGCAATACATAATCGGCAACAGGTTGTGGCTTCAAGTCAATAATGTATTTCTCCTTGACTTGTGAGAAGAATGAAAGAAGGTAGCCAGCAGGGTAAACTTGGGCAGAAGTGCCAGTACAGATGAATACGCCTTCTTCGTACTTAACTTCCCGAACCCATTCTTTCATCTCCTCAAAGTCAATATGCACACACTCATTAAACCAACAGACATCTGGTCTCAATTTCCCATCACAGTAAGGACATTTTTCTCCAGACTCCACTGGCTTCAAAGTTTCCACTTTGTAATCACACTTAAACATTCCGTCACCGTCGAGGGTAGTGATGTTTTTGTGCCATTCACATTTCTTCATGCCAATCCGTCCATGGACATGTCTAACATCCTTGCAACCTGCATCTTCAAGAAGGCTGTCAATGTTTTGAGTTACGTGTGTAACATCGAACTGTTCTTCTAATTTTACCAACGCTTCGTGACCAGCGTGCGGTTTGCAATTTTTGTATTGATTGTATCTTTCTTCGTAGAACCGTAACATCAAATCTTGCTTGTTGTGTTCGTACCAAGACTCATGAGTCGCCACATCTTCCACACTGTGGTTTTCCCACAATCCGTTGCTGTCTCTGAACGTCGGAACTCCACTATCTGCCGAAAGTCCAGCCCCACTGAAAACAACTACCTTTCTCATTTTTTCACCCATTTTCCTTCTCTCCAATAAACACCATTTATTTCCTTGATGGCTGTTTGTTCTTTCCAATTAAGAACTCGAAATTCATTCCAAGACATGTCATATAATTCTCTACATTCTTTGTCTTTGCTTTTCTCAAACTTAATGTGATTTTCCCTTGAAAGCTTTTCACTTTCAGCAATTCTTAAAGCTATTTTTTCACTGCTGATCTTATCATAAATAACTCTATCACTTTCAGATGGTCCTTTGCTAAGACTCAAACCATAATTTGTTCTCCCGCATTCCATAGAGATCCTGACATCACTCATGAAATCATCAATGTATCCAGCAACTTGATCTGGTATGCTTCTACGACGACCAGCACTATCTGTTAACACTGGAACTTCTAACGGGAATGTTACGTTTACCTTCAATTTCTTTTCTTTCATCACTCCTCCATTTTTAGAGTTTTTGTAAAGGTACAGAGGCCATCTTCTGAGTCCAATGTAAAGTAAACTCTACGGTTGAGTTCATCATTTTTGATTGACACAGATATGTTTTCTTCTGGATTGAAACTTGACAAAATCTGCTGAATCGACAGCAAAAGATCGTTGGGTTTGATTCTCATGAAGATTTCAAAATCATTATGGTTCTTCTTAAGTTCCGTTATCTGACTTTGGCTATAACGACGATGACCGCCTTCTGTTCTTTGAAGAGGAATGAGCTTTTCTTGCTTTTCCCAATTTCTGATAGTTTGGGCTGACACACCCAGTTGCACAGCGGCTTGCTCTGCTGTCAGAAAAGCTTCTTCAATTTCATCTACTTCGTCCACCATTTCAAGAAGCTCTTTAAGCTGAGCCTTCTCTTGAGTGGCTTTCTCTTCTGCTACCTTTGCAGTTCTTTGCTTTCCTTGATGAAGCATTTCGTCAAAGTCTCCCGACTTGAACAACTTTTGAAGATTCCTATTTTCCATTCTTCCTCCTTTTATATCTACACACCACTTTAAGAAAAACTCAAACTGTTTGGGTTTTTCTTAAAGTCTTGGCATTGACCTAACTCCTATATTTGAGTATCTTTGTGACACAAAGTCCCAAATCATGGAGAAATCATGGAAGATTCACTAGCTTTCCGCAATGCGATGGCAGAAATCGGCGTTGAATACACTCCAGTACAAGCTGGAAGCGTTATGAAATCAACAGAAGAGTTTCGTAAAAGCATTCATGATGGGGCCAGAGAAAACCCCGAAGAATACGAAAAGCTGGCAAACTTAACTTTGGAGCAAAAACAAAGTCTTTGTCGTCAGTTTGCCGAACAAGGACAAGAAGTCACTTTAAGTGAATTGGATGATCTTGTCGGACTTGTTTTGGAAGTGTATGAAGACGAAAAATTGTATTGAAAGAAATTAGATGTCTTACAAACTTATGGGACTAGCTGTCGTTGTTCAAATATGCGCAATTGTTTCTTTTGGAGCGTATCAACAACAGTTGGTCAGAAAAGATAAAATGGTGGATCAGGTATCTGTGTCAATGGAAAATGTGACGTGGAGCATTTTGGTAACTGAGATGATCAGTTACCACATGTCAGCAAAACATGAAGGCAATTATCATGATTGCAAGAGGTGCAAGCAAATTGTAGAAGACAAAGAAAAGGAGACATTGAGCTATTATGAAAACAACAAGTAGAATTTTTTGGACAGCGTTTTTTGGACTTAACATTGCGATCACTGTTTTTTGTTTTGGCTCTGCTCAAACTGTCAAAAAAGAAATTGAGCTTTTAGACAAACAGTACATTCGCAGCGAAATCAATCTGCATTACATAATGGACACATCTGTAAGAGTTGGACACTATGCAAGAGAGCACAAAGTGTTTAGAAAAATGTGCCCAGAATGTGCAGAGTTGAGAAGGAAGGGATTACTGTGAAAAGAGAACTTGAAGACAAACTAAAAGAAAACTTTCCAACAATCTTCTGTGACATGTATAACAGCACGCCCATGGAATCTTGCATGTCTTGTGGTATTTGCGCCGGTGACGGCTGGTATGACATCATTCACAACATGTGTGAAAAGATCATGGCTCTCGATCCTCAATCGGGATTTAAGGCCGAGCAGGTTAAAGAGAAGTTTGGAGAATTAAGATTCTATTATTCGGGCCTGATTTATGGACCGGACAAGATACTCACCAGCGAATCAAAAGTAATCAGCAGACTTGTTGGGGATGCCGAAATCGAATCTCGCAAAACGTGTGAATCTTGTGGGTCAAAAGAAAACGTCACCTGTGAAGGTCGTCCAAATTGGATAAGATCACTTTGTGTCAAGTGTGCGACCTAAGACCTTGCGAGAGTAATCCAAGCGATTACGATCCTCGCCTTCATAAAGCTCAGTGTGACCATCGAGGATCTCAACCTCGATGTCTTCAGCACACAGATCATAATCTGTGTGCTGGCTTTTATCCTCTGGATCATAGACCCTAAAGAAATATTTATGGGTAAAAGGATTGTATAGAAGAAATCCCTTTTTACCCTTCGCTGGCTCTATGTTCATTTTTTTCCTCGATAAGTTTTATCAAAACATCTCCGTGACATAACTCCTCTTCGTCACACCAACATCCTAACACTTTTCCTTCCAACTCATCAAGCTCAGCCAGCATATCAGGTTTGTTGCGTATCCATTTTTCAAACAACCTGACAGCTTCCTCTCTGGAGCGGTCACTCCTGATCGGAAATGGATTACCCCATTTTTCCGGTCTGCCAATAAAAACATCAAATGGCTTCTTTTGAAAATGAACTCTTGTAGTCATTCTGGATACAGCCTGTTTAGCAAATCCCGAAGCTCTTTAGCTTCATGTTGTTCGAGAAAGATATACGGCGACCTCTCATGATCGCCTTCGTCCAGAGATAGCTGGATGCCCTCTCTGAACGGTTCTCCCATGTTACTGTAACATATTTCAAGAGAACAACCATCTTCTCCTCGAAATTCAACCCTCTGCTTCATCCTATCGACTTTCATCAGTTATCCTTCAAGCTTGACCTTATTTGCCACTTTCAATTCCTTCGCTTTCTTTTTCAATTCGCTGTTTTCTTCCGTGAGCTTTCTGATCTCACTCTCCATTATTCCAATGCCCATGATTACTCGATTCAAAAACTTCTTGTCATTGTCGTATACGTTCGTGGCCATTCTCCGCAGTTCATCAAGATCGCTTTTGTGTATTGTCATTATTTCTCCTTGGTTTGTGTTATTAGTATCATAGTCTCTGGCCTCTCATTTATTCCTCGATGAATTTTTACAATAGCCTCTGCTCCAATGAAAAATTGGAAACTGCCTTTTTCATAAGTAAAGTATTCACAGAATGTTCTTGTTCCAATCAATGGTCGTGTTCTTCAGCCATTTGTGATATGACAGAAAACATTGCTTCTTCTATCTCTGCCCAACCGAGCGTCCCACGAAGAGGGCCATGATCAAGAGATTTTTCGTGACTTACAAGATCGCTCGGTTTCATAAAGAATTTAGACATGTAGGTATTCTATTGGATTTTGTTACATAAAAAAAGCCCAATGCAAAATTTGCATTGGGCTTTTGGTTTGATTACTGATTATACGTTATGTTTGCCGGGATGACCTTTAGTCTTCATCCAAGGCTTGTCCCCTTTGTGCATCATCTTGCGATCATTTGCGATGGGAGTCCCGAGGCTCGTACTACGTCGATTCGACCGATCCCAGTGGATTTGTGCCTCAACGTCTCTCTTTTGTTGACGACCATCTGTGCCGGAACGACCAGTGTATGTTTTTCCGTTGTGATTACGAGTGTGTGTGTGTAATTTTTCGGATTGATGGTCAGCAGGAGTCATTGCATCTTTTTGCATCATCTTACGACAGTTCGCTTGATCTTGTTGCTTAGGTTGCATCATCTTATTTGCAACAGCGGCTCCTGCACCTCTTGCAACGTGTGGTAGAGCGGCTCGTGCAACCCCGGCAACAGCGGCTAAAGCAGGATGTTCATTAAGACCAATCTTGTTGTCTCTGAATTTGCTCCATTCAGAAGTGTTGTAGAAACTCTTGTGTGGATTGTCTTTCTTGTCTGTCTCGTTAGGTCCACCATCTGTGACCTTCTCGTCTGGCCCAATTTGTTTATCAGCCAAAGCCGCAGTTGCACTAATGGGCGTCCAAGTTTGTCTTGGTTGCTGACGGATGCTGTGATACAGACTAGGATAATTTGCGCTCAAGGCAGTTCTCTTGCCCTTCTCGTTAATTTCAATCCCTCTTTCCGCCAGCCATTGATGAAAATCTTTCATTTAACTTCTCTCCCCAAATCTTAATGTTCCTACTTGTTGTACTTGTAAACAAAAAAGGAAAAGGTCCGTGAACTATACAACAAAGTCCAACAACAATCATCTTTAGGCCAAGCTTCACAGCATATAACAAATGCTGCAAATAAGTTTCATCAACTTCCTTTGGATGATCCGTAAACGGGTTTCCCATTATTATTTATCACCTTATGTCAATTTCTATACCGAAATATGGGTTTCTATGTCTCGAATGAGCACATCCTCTTGTGAGACGATTGCAGTCTGGGCAGTAATAATATCCTTTGTTGTAATAAGGATCGTATCTTCTGTAATGTTGGCAGGAATTAACAGTCCTTCTGCAATCTGGACAGTAATATGGATTGTGCTGCCTGTTGTCACTGCGTCTATCTGAGTCACGAATTATCAATTCACGATTTTGATTGTTATTCATGCGATGATCATATTGATCATTTGAATGCTCATCATGATAATGTTCCAGAACAGCCCAGAGCATGAATCCAAACATGACCATGACGGCTGCTCCTAAAAATATCTTCATAGCTCCATTTTCTTCGTTCATTTCTACCTCCACCAAGATGATGTGTCTTGGCTTTCGAGTTGCGGCATTGTTGGCATTACCTTTTTGATTTCTTCTTGCACCACTTCTCGCACAACTTCTTTTGCGATGTCTTTCACAACTGCTTCTGCGTATCCAAATCGCACAAAAGCTGTAAAACTCAAAATCAAAAACGCAATTACATTTAATGTTTTCATAAAACCTCCTTGTTGATTTACTTACCTTATATACACATCTAAGGCTGCTCTTCAACAACTGGAGGGGGCGGTGCCACCTCTTCTTCCACCACTGGTGCAGGTCGATCTTTAAGATGTTTTGTAATCTTTTCACAACTCATAAATCTTTCCATTGGTATCACATATGACATATGAAATATGGGAATACTTGTTGGAAAAGGGCCAGCGTTTCCCGGCATAGCCCGAATCATTTGTGCAACACCAATCAGTTTATTTTCATGATAAACAGGACCACCAGAATCTCCGGGCACAGTTTGAATAGATGTTCTGATTTTTCCCTCGGTGGCAGGTTGTACTCTTCCAGCAGATTGACTTAAAGATGTGACTTTTCCATAGTCGATACGAAAAGGTTCTCCGACTCCACATCCTATTCTCAAAACTTCATTGCCAATGTAAATTTTAGGATTTGCTTCTATCTCGGCAACTTTCATTTCTTCTTTTGTTTTGAAAGTCACTAAAGCAATATCTTTTAAGGCACTGTTTTCTACATGAATCACATTGCATTTGTATGTTTTAATTTCTTTAATCAAAGACCAATCTTCGTAAACTGCAATGTGTACAACGTATTCATACTTTGAAGGCATTACAGTTGGCGGTCCTTCTTCTGGCTCAATTACTCTTGCTGGAGTTTTCTTTAAGACGTGAGCACAGGTAAACACATAGTTCATGTACTGGTCGCCTCTTTTAACTGACTTGATGATAACACCACTGCCAGTTCCTCCATTTTTTCCTTGTAGCATCACTGTGGGGTAAATACACTTATTGTGCAAATCTTTGTCCGGTTCTCCTGCTTGGCAAATGGAAGTAGCCAAAAGTAGAGTTGCCGCAATTATTAGTTTCTTCATGTAATTATTTATGAAATACATTGGCAAAATACCAATTTTTGAATCCCTCTAGGTATTCTGTATCACATAAAGAGCATCTATGACCGCCACCGACATAATGTGGTTCATTGCTGCCACAATTGCCACAAGGCTTGTTTGAGACTGGAAGACCTTGCTTCGGAGAGGGTTTTCTACTTTTTCCTCTTCCTCTGTTTCTATAAAATTCGGATATTTCACTGGCTGAAATATTTGTTGTATCTCCACCAAAAAATTTAACAAAAAGAGTGTTGCCATTGTCTTGAAGAACAACACCTTTGCTTCCGCTACGTGTAATGAAATTTTGTCCTTTTCTTCCCATGTCTTATTTAGTTACAAAATCACTATATTAGTTCATGAACGTAAGACCAATCGTAAAATATCACGGAGGAAAAGGCAGGTTATTCCAGTGGATACTTGAAAGCTTTACAGAGCATCACACATATTGTGAGCCATTTGGCGGGGCTGCATCTGTTTTATTAAACAAGAAGCCGTCCAAAATAGAGCTATACAATGACATTGAATATACAATATTCAATGTCATGCGAACTATTCGAGACAATTACGATGACTTTATGGAAAGAATCATCAAGGTCAAATATGAAAAAGAAACTTATTTGGCAAACAAAAAAATCTATTTTTCCGAATCATTTAAGAGTCTTGATCACATGGAGCAAGCAATTGTCACGTATATCACAAAGAGAATGTCAAGGGGCGGGACATGCACAACCTTCAGTTGGTCTTCGAGAATATACAGCACAGGCCCCGCTGAAGTTCACTGCTGGAACTCGGCCATAAAAACTCTGTTTATGGCGAAAGACAGGTTGCAGGGCGTAGAGATCGCCAATGAAAAAGCCATTGATGTAATACAAAAATTGGACGGAGAGAAAACTCTATTCTATCTCGATCCGCCCTATTTGCATTCAACTAGAAAAAGTAAAGATGTGTATGTACATGAAATGTCGGAAGAAGATCATGTAAAATTAGCCGAGACGTGCTCCAGACTCAAAGGGAAAGTGATATTGAGTGGATATCCTTCTGAAAAGTACGAATCCCTATATTCTGGATGGAATTGCGAAATCAAAGACACAGCCAATCATTGTGGACACAATCGAGGCGAAGGATCAAAGAGCAGAATGCAAGAGTGCATTTGGAAAAATTTCTAACCATTGTCAATCAACTCAAAACACCTTCTTTTGACAGAATCGTCTTTTATCTTTCTGCTAATGGCTGATTTCCAGCCAGCTTTAATCCACTTAGGATCTTTTTCTCCAGCGTGCTTCAATACACTGCGAATTCTTTTGGTGACATAAGCTTTAGCTCCCGTGCCCATATCTTGTAATACAGCCAATATGCAAATTTCAGGTATGCTATCTGATTCACTCAGAACATGCTTCTGGCGACCACGCCAATTCTGTGAAGTAAAATCTTCACACTCTTGAAAAACATCTCTGAACGATGGGTACGGAGACTTGCCGGATAACGGCCTGATAGAAGTGAATCTGTAAAAATACATCACGTTAACGTGATCTGAATATGATACAGGTGGATGTAAAACGAACTCCCATTTTTCTGACATCGTTGTCAGAAGAGCGGCGGCTGTTGCAATTCTAATAGGTTCACATCCATCAAACACATCTTCAAAATCTCTGCTGATTTGACGCACAACAGAGATTCCAATTGGCTTTCTTAGAAAGGTGTCTTTGAGACCTTCAAAGAATTTTCTATTGCCACGATAACATGTCAACCAGACATTGAATTCTCCATCTTTGGCAAAATCCAACATTTGTATCCAGTCCAATGTTTTTGGCCGCAAACTAGAACAAGTATCAAGGTTAACCCAGTCGTAACCTGATTCCAAGGGGCAGGTATGTAATTCACCCATATGGATGAATGGATCGTTATTGAAACCGAACTTTGACAATCTCTTTTTTATATGAGGAACAAAAGGTCGCTTTCGTTCTATCCCAGTCAATCTGGTGTTTTTGTTTATAGCTTGATTGTCGAAAAGATGCTGGACTGACTTGCATGGCTTTCCGGGCAAGTCAATGATGTTTCTATAAATCTTTCCATCAGTAATAGACATGTCTCTGATTTGAGCTTTTTCAAAACCTTTCCAAGTTTTCATTTTTTTCCCCTTACTTGCACAGGTACATTTTTGTCAGATTCAAGGTTGTAGTGTTTTTCGCTCAGTAAATGATTCGACAAGTCAAACCCAGTCAATATAGGACGATCACGGACAATTCGACAACGAACTACAAGTGCCCTCATTCTCTTTCCTCCATAATGTGCATGACGACCTTGGCCTTCAGCACGCACTGTGATAAACACATCTTCGTCGTCCACCATTTTATAGGAATTATCCTGATCATCTGCTTCTTGTGGAATCAAAAGAGAACATTGTTGTGTGCATCTTTTGTGGTGCAACTTCAAGTTTTCATTGAGATACTCAATATTTGGGGCAATGATATTTTGCCAAACATTGATTCCCATTCTTCTCATTCCTTTTTCGCCAATGGACAAACATTGATAAGCTGGCTTGGATTCATCTCTTGGCTGTCTCCATCCTATCATTCCCAAATCGGCACAGCCATCAATGTATTTTTGGAGTTTGCCAGATATTTTTTTCACGACAGCATCGTGACCATGATCTTTAACACTCCATCTAAATGATGCTGGTTGCGTGCTAACTGACACAGAATTAAGTGGCGTACATCCTCGACCGGGCTCAAAACCATTTTCAATGTATTTCGTCACCACATGCTTGTAGTTGGAATCTGACATGATGATGTAAGGGTCTTTATCATACCCACAAAGCCTGCCTAAAATTCCCTGAATAATTGTGGCCAAATACTTACTATCATGGGTAAAATCAATTCCATAACCACATTCAACAGGAAAGCTATCAGACATTCTTCCTCTAGCTGTTACAAAAATTACATATTTTTGTCCTTTTTTGATTTGATTCTCAGAAAGCAGTTCCGTAATAGTGCTGAACTTTGTGTCAAAAGCTTCGATAAGAACCACATCATCCAGCCTATCTTTTATTCTGGACAACAAATCTCTCGTAGCCGCATTGCTATTCGCAAAACGCATAAGTGCCCCGCAGTGACCTTTCTCGGAAGCGAACAAGTAATCGATGGATTGAACGATAGAGTCTTCAACAGCTTCTCGATACTCATGCCAATCCTCAAAAGGAAGTTCGTCCTCTAATCGGTCTTTGGCTTTATCGAAAGCGTCCGTTGTTCTATACCAAGAAGACCTGATGTGACGAAATGTCGAACAACCAATAGTCCGTCCAAACCCTGAAAAGGATTCAATTTTCGGCAAACGGATTTCAACATTAGAAACATCTCCCACCCGGTAATAAACATCATTGTTATCCGTGAAAGCAAAGTCTATTCCACAGTAACCTTTATCAACTCGAATCAGCACCGGGTCTAAATGAATCGAACACCAGTTCGTTGCGGAACACATTACAGTTTGATGCGGAATGTTAGGATCGTTCAGCATAGAGTAGATGTCTTGATCAGTAAACATCTTGTCATTTGTGCTATTCTCGCAAATAGCAAAATGACTTTCATCTCGGTTTAGTATAACTGCCCCATTGTTAGAATTGAAAGCACGGATCATAACACGGAACAATTGACTGAACTTCATAGACATCGGCAAAACGAAATGATTTGCGTGAAGCTCATTGGTAGCGTGCATTTTCGTTTCTTCATAGAGCTTCTTGCTCATTGTTGCTTTGTTTTCGTACAAAGCATCCATCACAGATTTGATTCTCCATGCCGCTAAATCATCAAAATATTCTCGAATGGAGACTTTTTTCCCAGTAGCTTTGTCCTCAACTACAGCCTCTTCAAAACATTTGACAATCATTTCATATTTGGATCTGAACTGCCCAACATAACTGTCTCCATTTGGAGTGAAGAACACAGGCTGCACCCACTTGCCGGTTCTAAGATGGATTGCGCAGCAAGCAATCATTTCTCCAACAACTTGTGCGGGAGTTTTGCCAGATTGAACCAATCCAATGATTCCAATATTTGAACCATCGAGCAACTTTTGAGCAACTTCACAAGCTGTGTCCACGATTGTTGGATATAGCCTAGCATCTCCAGTTAAAAGTTCTTCTCGTGAGGAAGAGAGCTTTTCCTTACGAGTGTATTCTTTCAATGAGACTTTGAATTTTTTGTTTTTCGTATGTCGTGTGAACCATTTCTGTAAACTCGAATAGTAAGCTTTAGTCTTGTTCCCGCACATGTTTGCACGCCTTTTTAAGAGTCCTTTTTAGTAATTGCGTAGTCAACGACATCATTGTACGTTGTGTTCAACCCATTGGTAAAGTCCCAGCAACTTCGAAGCTATTGAAATGCGCCAACTGCAAAGCGCAAGTGTATGTCGGCAAACGACTTAGAGAATGTGAAAATTTTTGTGTTAATTTGACTTTATTTTCTGGCCAAAATCACGTACAATTGCATGAGCAGAACACAGTGACTAATCTTTTTCAATGGAGGACAGAGAATGTCGTCAAAGAAAAGCAGAAGTGCGATTGCTAAAAAAGCAGTCAAAACAAGACGCAGAAGAGAACGAAACACAAAACTTGTCTCTTCGGAAGTTGTGGATGCTATCGTTGAGGGAGAGAGCACTGGTCTTGCAGGGAAAAAAGCAGCAGGCACCCGACTGTTAAATCGGTATCTGGACCAGCAAGAGAAAAATGGGAAGGATCGAGTTCGCATTCACGCTGCCATCAAAGCTCACGTTACTCGACGTGCCGCTTAAGAGCATGGAACAACAAAAGCCCGGCACTTTGCCGGGCTTTTTTTATGCGCTAAAGGCGATCATACATAAATGTTGGAAACCTGTGAGCTATTGTTTTCAGAAATGTTGTTGTGCCATCAACTGTAAACAAAATCTTAAATCGAGAGGCATCTCTGTTGATATTGCATGGCATCCCAATTTCATTAAAATACTTCAACACAATATTTGTACCTTCTTCTCCGAACTTTGTTGTGTTGATATAGGCG
>Ga0209403_10002841_pt1 | contig 20168 bp, 18 predicted proteins | sample ArcticOcean_MG_C_8_FD_187440 | JGI IMG/M metagenome (GOLD analysis project Ga0209403, IMG submission 187440) | Marine microbial communities from western Arctic Ocean - ArcticOcean_MG_CB11_86 (SPAdes) (version 2) | ecosystem: Environmental > Aquatic > Marine > Oceanic | place: Arctic Ocean... | reverse complement strand
ATCGACATCGGTATCATGATTTACAACAATCCGTGGTATCCACATGGCGAAATCATGGCTGACACATTCATGAAGATGGCCGACTTTGAGCATGTGGTTGCGATCAAGTGGTGCCAGCCACGCAGCTATGAATACGGCGAAATGGAGGCACTTGCGCCCCATTTCAACATCCTCGAGAACGGGACGAACCTCGCGGAGTGCTTCCGCCTGGGCGGAGTGGGTTTCCTCGACGAGCAGGCAACTGCCTACCCGCAGCATGAGCTGGACATCCTGGCCTTCCTGGAGGCTGGCAAGTATGACGAAGGGCAGGCTTTGTGGGACTCCGTCACCAACCCATTGCGCGATGTCTATGTGAAGATGACGGAGCGATCGGGAGGCCAGGCGCGCCTAAAGAAGGCCGTGATGGAGGCCATGGGCATGCCCATCGGGTCAATGCGACCGCCGTCGCTGCCCCACTCTGAAGATGAGCTCGATGAGCTGCGCGGGCTAATGCGCGGGTTCGGATGGCCGGTGCCCTAGCGGGCCCAGGCGGCTGGCGTGTGTATAGGCAAGTCAGCCGTCTGTCGAGTCGTTAGTCAACATCAGGAGATCGGATCAAATGGTCAAGCCCAACTCAGGAATGACTCTTATCAAAGCCGCCATGCTGGTAGACGGCCAGAGTGGACCTGCCGTCGAACGGGGCGCTGTGCTCCTAGAGGGCGATCTGATCCGCGCCGTCGGACCTGAGGCGAATGTTGTGGCCCCGGAGGGCGCAGCTGTCGAGGAGCTCACATACGATCACAGCACGATCCTCCCGGGGTTTGTGGATAGCCATGTACACCTGATAGGCATGGGTGACGGTCGTGCTGGCGACGAGCTTACGACCCTGCCGGACGAGGTTCTGTCCCTGCAGGCGGCCCGAAACGCCAGGGCCCATCTCCATTCGGGCGTAACGACAGTCCGCGATTGTGGCGCCAAGAACCAGACGACGCTGATGTTGCGCCAGGCAATGGAAATGGGCATCACGCCCGGTCCAAGGCTGATATTGACTGGGCGACCCGCAGCGATCATCGGCGGACACCTGAGCTATTTCGGCATTCAGGCGACCGGGGTCGACGAGTGCCGCGCCGCTGTCCGGCAGCTGGTCAAGGAAGGCGCCGACTTCGTCAAGATTACTGCCTCTGGAGGCAGTACCCGTACGTCAATCTCGCTGCGCCCTTCTTTCAACGTGGACGAGTTGACGGCAATTTGCGACGAGGTACACAAATTTGGCAAACACACGGCCGCCCACTGCGTAAACACCCAGGCGATGGTGAACTGCTTGGACGCGGGGATAGACACGATCATACACGGAAGGTTCGCCGAGCCTGATGGCTCCAAGATCTACTACGATGAGATCACCGAACGCATCGCGAAACAGGGCGTTTTCGTCAACTATAACCTGGGCGGGACCAGCCATCGAAAATTGATGCTGGAATCCAAGCGAGATCTTGAGGGGCTGACGGCAGATGAGCAGGCGCAGCTGGATGGGGTACTGAGCCAGCTTGAGTCCGATCACGTTTTCCACCCGAGGATGCGGTCTCAAGGCGTAACGATCGTTTGTGGCTCAGACTCTGCGTGGGGGCCATACAAGATGGGCCAGTTTCACTACGAGGTTGAGGCCCACGTCGACGCGGGCATGGACCCGATGGAGGCCCTGGTGGCAGCCACTAGCGACGCCGCGAGGTCGTGTATGGTCTACGACGAGGTAGGCAGCCTTGAAGTTGGTAAGCAGGGCGATGTCCTAGTCGTCGACGGCGACCCTACGAAGGACATCACCGCCATCAGGGACGTTGCCGCGGTATTCAAAGGCGGCCAGCGCGTCCGTTAGTCTTCGCCCAACAGATTAGGCCCCTTCTGTGCGCTGTCCATCTAGCGACGCAGCCCTCACCGCAACTTGTTGAGAAGGTCGGTCAGCGACCTGGCGAGCTTCCCATACATTTGCGCCCCAGCTACATCTACCTCGTCTTTTGAAAGCTCGCCGTGCGCTGCACGGTTTCGCAGTTGTCGCATTATGTGGAACAGACGCGCATGGTCGTGCGAGAGGTTGCTCTCCGCTTCGAGATATCTCAGCATGTCTACCGTCGAATCGAGTTCGTCGGGCTCCGCTCCGACTCGCTCGGCGGCCCGCTCGATGCCCTGCTCGACCGTACCCCACGCGAGGGGTATTGCAGCGCCAGGGGAGACCTTTACGACACGCCCGACCTCGCGGTCGGCACTTCGAGCAGGTTTTACATGGGCCCGTTCCGCCATGTCCAACATTTCGTCGGCCAGTGGGCGAGTGGGACGGCTGCCCTTTGGTGGCGAGCGACGACTCGACGTCCGCTTCGTGGTGCGTTGTTTCTTGCGCGAGCGCGATTTCTTGGGCTTTCGTCGCAGTACTCCTCGAACAAGAGAGAAAACGAGGAGGAGGAAAATGCCTCCAACGACAATCAACATGGTTTGGGGATTGAGTTGGTCCATGGTTTAGGCCAGCACCAGTCGGCCGCCCGGGCTGAGTATGACGATATCGGTCGTCGGCAGGTCGTATCCCCTTGCAGCCAGCGCGGTTACGAACTCTGCGGGGTGGCCTGCCTGCGACCTCACCGGCGGGTACGTATATCCATAGTGGCAGGGCACCACGACCCTGGGCTGCAAAATATACGTCAGGAGCGCCGCGAATCCGACGCCTAGATTGGTGTCATTTATGGGCACAAGTAGATAGTCGACCTCCATCTGAGCGATATGCGACTTTCCGTCATGGTCAAAACGTCCGTCTCCCGGCAGATAGAAATTGCCGTGGACAGTCCGCACAAGGTACCCACACGCATCCGAGTTGACCGCCGCCGCCACCGAGTTAGAGTGGTCTGCCGGCACCACTTCCACACAGAAGTCCCCGTAGTCATGAGTCTCGCCGTGGATTGCCGTTGTTAGCAGGCTATCAGCCACGCCTGCCTCGGCCAGACGTGGGTGGCAAGACTCTGGGGCCATGACCCTTGGCCCCAGTTCCACCAGCACCCCTATGGCGTCATCATCCAGGTGGTCCTCGTGTCCGTGAGTGATGAAGACGTGGTCGGCCCGCTCCACCTCGTCGGCAGCCAGCGGAGTTTCATGGACCTCCGTGGCTATTGAGTCCAGCTCGTGGCGTTGCAACTCAACCTGGTGGTGAGGGAGCTGCCCGCTCTTTTGGATCTGTCTCCGGATCGTCTCGTAGTACCTGTGAGGCGAACTCAGGACCGGATCAAGAAAGATGTACTGATCGCCGAGCCTGAGTACGAACCCGGCGTTCGACAGTCGCCAGAGGGCGTCATATCCCTGGTCTCGGTACAACTCGTCGCGAATGTGCCTGACCGTTTGTTTCATTCGCAGAGAATAGCATCCTTCCGGCAACTTTGGTGGTGGCCGCTGAGCCCACTCTGGTGATACAGTTTGCGGCAGCAAAACACACCGTCTAGTGGAGGCCAGGATGAAGACCTACAGAGCCGCGGTTATCGGATGCAGCCGAATCGGGGGGTTCATCGACAACGAGGTTATCGGTCGTGAGGGGCCGAGCATGCAGCCACCCTCATCCCATGGCGGCGGGTACTTCGTCAGCGGACGTACAGACCTGGTGGCGTGCTCCGACCTCCGGGAAGATGTGATGGAGGAGTTCGGCAACCGGTATGACGTGCCCAAGGCGAGTCAGTACACAGATTACAGAGAGATGATTGAGAAGGAGCATCTAGACATCGTAAGTGTCGCCACGCAGCCGGAGCATCGTGCCGAGATTGTCATCTACGCGGCAGAGCATGGTGTAAAAGCGATCTACGCTGAGAAGGCGCTGGCCGCATCCCTGGCCGAGGCCGATGCGATGGTAGAAGCGGTCGAACGGAACGGCGTAGCCTTCAACATGGGGGCGAATCGCCGCTGGTCCCTGCACTTCGACAAGGTCAAGGAAATCGTCGACAGCGGTGAGCTGGGTCCAATGAAGGCCATCATAATCTACAACACGAGCACGCTCTACAACTCGGGCAGCCACGCCTTTGACACTGCGCTGCGTTTGAACGGCGACCACCCCGTCGAGTGGGTACAGGGCAACCTCCCTGACGACTCCGTGGTCGAGGGCGACACCCTGCTTGATGACCCTGTAGGCGAGGGCATCATACGGTTTGCAAACGGAGTAACCTGCTACGCACTCGACACCGGTCTGGGAGGTAGCTACCAGGTGGTCTGCGAGAAGGGCTACATCACCATCATCGACGACGGTGAGGAGTTCGACTATCAAGGGCCGGGCCCGCTGGATAGTGGCGGAAGGCCTACGATCGTAGCTCGCGAATTTCCAGAGGTGAAGGCCGTTAGCACCGTGATCAATATCGTGGAGGACCTAGCCCACGCTCTCGATACAGGCGAGCCGACACGAGGCGGCATTCGCGTAGCCCGAGCCTCGCTCGAAATGTCGTTCGCCATCATCCAGTCACACCTCGGGGGCGGTCGGCGCGTAGAGCTACCACTTGAACGCCGAAACCTGACGTTGAACCGAGCCCGTGCGCCGCGTCAGCCGAGGTACGAGGTTTAGGTCATGTCGAGTCACGGACACAAGACGTACCCAACCAGGGGGATGCCTATCCGACGGAATTAGTAATGGGGATGGCTGCGGCGGAATCGTAGCGGCGAATCGACGATAGCTCTAGATGGCGTCTGCATGCAAATGCGTGGCCATTCCAACACTACGTGAACCATTTCACATTAAGGTCGCATCTCAACCGTAGCCTGAAAGTACGGATAGGAGATTCGACCAAATGTTTCGACTTCACATCGGCAGATCGGCGATAGTGCCGCTCATTGCAGTGGTAGCGCTTGCCATCGCCGCCTGCAGCGACCCCGAACCGTCCCCGACACCAGTATCGACGACTCCCCCGGCAGCCACCTCTATACCAATCTCGCCTACCGCAGAGCCCATCGCCACGCCGGTTGTCGGTAGTGGAATCGAGAACGGCGACCCTGAGTTCGATTTCAGTGCGATGGTCTCCCAGGGCTACTGGCTTTCGCGGGACCACTTCGGCCCATTCGTAATGGCCTCCGGCATGGGAATACCATTCAAGCCCTCCATGGACCAGTTGCAGATGGCGATGCAGATGGTCGCCCAGAATCCCGATGATGTGATCGTGATCCCACAAAATATGGCGCCATTGCAGGCAGTTTTCGCGTCTGCAAGCCCTAACCTGATTAACGATCCGAGAGAGTTCGGTGCGATGGATTTTGAAGTGCTGAGACTGGACTCTTCCACTTTTGACCAGAGGGTAACCGTACGCGGCCAAGCTCAGACCATGCTCAAAGAGAGCCAGTGGGCACACACGTTTGCCACCGGTCATTTCGGCAGTCCTGAAGACGACTTTGGAGCACAGCAGCGGTTTATGGGAATCATGGTGGCGATGCTGGCGCAGATGCAGGGTCAGTATGCGATGCAGAATTTGATGGGGCTGGACGGCCTGTATCATGATTCCGACGGCGATCTGGATTACGTCGGCAACTGGGTTCTGCTACACGCATTCGCTGATATCGCTGGGCTTACCGGTGAGGAAGGCGGGCGATACACGAACTCGGAGTCCCATCCGATGTTTGAGCAGGCCGCAGGCGGCCTCTTCAAGGCGCTTGAGGGCCGCGACCCCGCGTCTCCCCAAGAGGCGGCCGCCGCCATAAGAGCCCTGGCGTTCTTCGCATCCACCACCAGGGCGGATGAAGATCGAGACAATGCGGTTGCACGCTAGACTGCGATCGGCGAGGGTACCCTCGCCTCCACGGAGTACCAAGATGTGGTTGATCTCGCGGCAGCCATAGTCGGTCTCATTGCGTCGGCGGAGATTGCGGACCAAGAGAGCCACCACGACGCAGCGGACGGTTTATTTGAAGTGCTCTTGGCAGACTTTGACCGCACTCACGGTGTCTTCAAGTCGAAGAGTGTGTCCCCAGTACATGGCAGCGGCCAGGCGCCAGGCTCCTGGTAGGGCGGAAGAGAACCTTTCTGTCGTCTTCTACGTCAACGAAATCACTCATATAGATGACCTGCCCGCCCAATCGGCGCGCCCGCTGCTGCAGGTGGGGACTGGCACCTACGAGCCTGTAGAGGCACTTGTGATGGCGGACTCGCCTCACCATCGAGCATCGACAGTAATATACGACGCCGAAGGGCTCGATCTGTCTTCAGGCATGTCGCTGCTCTTCCCCGCTGTAGATGGTGAGGAGGCGACCAACAACGTACTTAGCTGGGACCTTCCCATCCAGTACACGAATGAGTACGCCAGCCCGGACGTCATGCTAGGAGGGGAAGACGCCACGATCTACACGCCCACGGTCACTGGCGTGGCGGTCCTCGCCGCCCTGGGTGGCCTATTGGCGGCTATGTGGCCATGCCTGTTCCAGCTCACCGCATACTTCATCCCGGCGATGGCGGGAATGAGCATGAACGAGGCGTCCTCGGCTAGTGGGCTAAAGCCTCGTGGGGATGTCGCACGGGTGGCGTTCTTCTTCGTCCTAGGCTTCACTATCGTATACACGCTCGCGGGAGCGGTCATAGGGTACGGCTCTCAACAGCTGTCAGGAATGGACTCGTTCTATTCGTGGCAACGCTATCTGAGCATCGGGGCTGGCGTTATTCTGCTCGGAATGGCTTTGAGGGTCGCCGTCAAGGCTCGCGCCCCGCTGGTCTGCAAGATGCCCATCGCTCGCAAGGTAGCGGGCAATGGCAGGACCTCTCCCTGGGAGAGCATGATTGTAGGCGTTGCTTTTGCTATCGGCTGCATGACCTGCTTCGGGTCAGCGGTCCTGATCGGGATGGTGCTGTATGTTGGCATCGCAGGGTTGCCGCTAGTCGGCGCAACACTCCTGTTCCTGTTCTCGCTGGGAATGGGCATCCCGCTGGTCTTGGGTGCCCTGGCGATGGCGAGGGTTCTGCCGATGCTATTCAAGATGGAGAAGGCGATACCGTGGATGGGCCTCGGCAGCGCAATCCTGATCGCAGGTTACGCGCTCATTCTGATCACCGGCAACTTCATGGTGGTTAGCAGTTGGTTTGTCCGCATGGTGGGGATTGAGGGCGGCCCGTTCTAGATTAGCCTGGCGGTAACAAAACGACTTGAGGCACGTCCCCATCGGCGCGCGATGGGGACGTGCTGACTTTGAAGTGTTTGGTCCTGGTTATGGATGCAGTAGGTATGCTTCGGGTGGGGTGGCGGATGGCACGTTGTGAGCTGTCGTCCGGCCCGAGTGCAACACCGTAGGTTCGTATTCCTTGCTGACCACCCGTGGGGGCATCGGCAACGTGTCGTAGGTGATGCCCGTCGGTCGTATGAATGGCTCCGCGTAGGCACATCCCGCGAGCATACCCCAGCGGCCGTCACGCGCCTCCACAACCCAGCGAGCCGTTTCCCCTTGGTAACCCTGGCTCACAAGCTGGTCGATAGCGTGTATCTTCTTCCCTATGACCGCGGAGGTGTCCACCCAGACATCGGGCACGATACCAGGGGTGAAGACGCTGTTGGAGTTCGCCTCTTCTCCTGCGGCAAATGAAAAAAAGACCTGCTTTACGCCGTGATAGGCATCGACCCCGTCGAACTGTCGGACCCTATTCGCCACCGTTTCCAGGGCCTTCATGACGATCTTGCCGGTGTTGGGGTGGTCGTTGTCGACCTCGCCGTCGTTGATCGGGAGATGCGTGATTACGATGTCTGGCTTGACGCGTCGGATGACCTCCGCCATCTCGGCAACCTTTTTCAGATCAAAGTAGATCTCGTGGTCGTTCCAACCCAGGAAAATTAACTCGTTGACCCCCAGTACCTCGGCGATGCGTTCCGCCTCGCGCTTCTTGAAGTTCCGGTACTCCTCAAGAGTCATTCGAGCGACGGCCGGATCTTGCTCGGCCTCTGGCTTGTTTTCTTCGTCACGCAGCCACTGCATGTGGTGGCGCTCACCATAGGTCGCGACTACGCTGGTGATCTTGTCGCCCCTTTCTGCATGAAGAGCGACCGTCCCTGATGCCTCCGTCGCACTGTCGGCCGGGTGTGGATAAACTACGAGGATATTGTGATTGTCCAAGGTGATTTCCTTTCCTGTAGCGAAGTGAGACAGATTCTACTACCATTGCCGCGCCAGTAGGCCAACATGCGCCGACACCCAGGGTCTTAGCGCTCCCCAAAACATAGCTCAACATTTGGGCCCTACTGATCGAACTGTCCTCGTAGAAAGGCAACCTATGGATAACAACCTCGTGAGTCTGTATGACTACGAAGCTGCGGCCAAACTGACGCTTCCCCACGATCATTGGGATTTCATAGATGCCGGAGCGATGGACGAGAATACCGCGAGACGCAATCGGTCGGCGCTTGATGGACTTGCCCTTCGCCCACGATTCCTTAGGGACGTGGAGAAGCTCGATCTCTCCACGACCGTGTTGGGCTCTCCAATCAGCATGCCCGTGATGATCGCTCCTGCGGGGGGCCACATGATCGCCCACGCTGAGGGAGAGTTGGCAACGGTCCGCGGTGCGGCCAAATCGCGCACATTGATGATGGCAGCCACCAACAGCAACTACACCATGGAAGAGATCGCAGAGGAAACGACGACGCCGCGATGGTTCCAGCTCTACCACCGAAGCCGCGAGATAACGGAGATACTGGTACGGCGAGCTGAGAAGTCTGGCTACAAAGCTATCTGTCTCACGGTCGACACACCCGTGCCAAGCTACAAGGAGAGGGACGTCCGCAACCGGTTCGTCCGTCCATTCAAGCTGGCGAATTTCACCGAGATGGAGGCCGCCGCCGGAGATGAGGAGACCCCCAGCTGGCTGAGTTCCGGGGTGCCGTCCCTGACGTGGAGCGATCTAGACTGGCTCCGATCCCTGAGCAACCTTCCCCTGGTGCTCAAGGGAATCAGAACCCCTGAGGATGCCCGTTTGGCAGTGGACCACGGGGTAGAAGGGATTCTCGTCTCAAATCACGGGGGCAGACAGATTGATATGACGCTGAGCTCCATCGAGACGCTGCTCGAGATTGCAGAGGCTGTCGATGGACGGGCAGAGATCTACATGGACTCGGGGATTCGCAGGGGCACCGATGTGCTCAGGGCGCTGGCTATGGGCGCCACGGCCGTGGCCATCGGACGTCCGCTTTTCTGGGGTCTGGCCGTTGATGGAGCCAATGGAGTGCACCAGGTCCTGGAGATACTGCGAAGGGAGCTGGAGATAGCGCTGGCCTACTGTGGTGTGACCTCGGTGCAAAACCTTGGGTCAGGTCTGCTCAGCGTCCCCCACGGTTGGGGAGCAGGGTCCGTCCGATAGGGACCGAGGGAAAGAACACCACCTCGTTGACCATCTGTACGTCCCAGAGGTTGTCGAACCTCTAGCTTGCCTGGAATGTTTTCCGAGGTCTGCCTCGCCGCTTGGGAGCGGGATTCACCCAGAAGTATATTGCCTCGCCGTCCTTCTTGATCACAAGTTTCTTGTTCGACAATCGTCCAGCGTCCCCGAGCCGACGCATCGTAGTCCTTTGCGTTTCGCCAGGGGAGGGCTGAATCCTGCCCGCCTGGTCTTCTTGCAACTGCTCGATCAATTCGATGTACTCGCGAAGCGCTTCAGCTCGCGAGTGCCCCGTCGTCCTGATTTTTGCTTCAGATATTGATACGACTTCCAACTGCGGCATGGGGACCTCCTAAGCTATTACTGAGCGTACCATACGGTTATATCCCTCTGTCCATGCCCTTTGGAGTGAGTTCGCAAGTGAAAAGAACCTGCATCAGAGGTTGAATGCGTAACATTTCGTTCATTCCACTATAAGCTTTTCGATCTCGGATTGGTCCAGTTCAATTCCCAGACCCGGCTTGTCGCTCATTTGGAATTGACCAGCATCGACGCTCATGGGCTCAGATAGGAGAGCATTGCCGAAAGGGCCTTCGGCGAACCCTGTGGGGAATTCCGAGATCAAGAAATTTGGGGTAACTGAGCCGACGTGAAGTCCGGCCATCAGGTGGATTGCTGTGCTCGTGCTGACGTGTGAGGCCCACGAAACGCCGAACACATCCGCCAGCTGGGCGATCCTAAACGTCTCTGAAATGCCGCCAGCTCGGCACACATCGGGCAAGAGCAAGTTACACTCGTTTCCCAGCAGCCGGTCGCGTACTCCATAGCGGTTGCATTCGGTCTCCCCCATGGCGATGCGCAGGGTTGTCGATCGGGTAAGTTCGCGGTAACCCTGATGGTCCTCCGGGATCAAGGGGTCTTCAAGCCAAAGGACATTGCCCAGCTCTTCCAAAGACTCCGCGAATCTTAGTGCGTCCGAGATATCGAATCCTCCGTGGGCGTCGATTGTCAGTTGACCCTTGGCGCCGACTACTTCGGATATCGCGGTCGCAATCTCTATCTGGTCTTGCAAGCTGCCTCGGCCGCAAGAGACCTTGATGACACGAAAACCTGACTGAAGGAGACTGTCGACCGTCTCCAGTCGCTCTGCCAGCGTTTCTCCCGGTATTCCGGAGGCATACATGGGTATTTGTCTCCTGTAAGCCCCACCCAGCAACATGTGAATAGGTTCCTGACGGTACCTGCCCAGCAGGTCCCAGAGGGCAATATCAATTCCAGCGATGGCCTCCATCGTGAATCCCTGGGTATGTGAACGCAGATGCATCGCAGAAAACATACGCTCCCAGAGCCACCCAATCTGGCGGGCGTCCTGTCCCACCAGCAGCGGGGCGAAGAGATCCCGGATGATCGTGCGAACGACCCTTGGCGCCACCGGCGCGTGGGCTTCGCCGATGCCAACCAGGCCGGTTTCCGTTTCCACCGTAACTAGCACCGTTGATCGAGCGGTTGGGTAGACGCAAAGATGACGCTCGTCTGTTCGTCCGGCGCCTTCGCCAGGTGGGCTGTTTTCCGGGAATCGCAATCCCGCCGTGTCTTCATACCTCTCGGCATCCGCCAATCTCTCTGTGGATAGTACGTGCGCTTGAACGGCAGTAATTCTCATAGGGGCACCCGGTTCAGATTTCATAGAGGTCTTCGGTGGCAGCTAGAATACGATCCAACTCAGCCAGGTCATGTGAGTCCAGACGCTGCCCCGGCGCGCGGCGCGTTGGACTCGCGATGATCCCTCGCCGATACATCACCTCTTTGTAAATAGAGACTCCATACAGACGCTCATGATTGATTAGCGGAAGCAGTCCGTTGAATATTGATCTGGCCCGAACCTCGTCGCCGGCTTCCAGGCTGTCCCACAGCTTCACCATGACATCCACCGTGTGGCAGGCGGGCATACTTCCGACAATGCCCCGTGGGTATTCGTTGAGGATGAAGACTCCTCCCTGTCCACCCATCACCCCTTTGCAGGCCTCCCCCGTGGCGGCGATCACCTGACTGATTCGCTGTGGCTCTGGCGTCCTCTCCTCCTTGATGTATTCCACATGCCTCAGATCGTTGCAGATACGACCTAGCAGGTCGGGGCTCATGGGCGTGCCGATCGGCACGTCGAAATTCTGAACACATATCGGCACGTCGAGCTGCGAAGAGAGAGCCTGGTAGAAGGCGTAGCATCCCGCCTCGTCTGGGTGCAATATGTGAGGCGGCATAGCCATGATTCCATCTGCGCCGATCCCCTGTGCGTGTCTCGCAAGAGAGAGGGCGGGTATCGTGTGTCCGGCGGTTACTGAAGCCACCACTGGAATTTGACCGCCGCTTTCGGACACCACGATTTCTATCCATCTGCGCCGCTCATCATCTGAGAGGGTGGAGAATTCGCTGGCATTTGCCGGGCCGACCAGTCCATGAGCGCCAGCCTCCAGGCAGAACCGTACTACCCGACGTAGGCTTGCCTCGTCGAGCTCACCATCCTCCCGAAATGGGGTGATGACGATTGCGAAAATACCGCGCCATGCTTGGCTCACTGATCTCTCCGATCTGCTACTAACTCGCCTCCGCGCACGGTCAGGACCGGCTCGAATCGCCCTCCCATTCGTGAGACGCCCGCTGAGTCCATCAATGGGGTTTGGTCCGAGTCCCAGCGTAGCACGGCGAGGTCTGCGCACGCCCCTGGGGCCAATGTACCGATCTCGCCCGACATCCCGATTGCTTTCGCGGGGTTGGCCGTTGCCCGCATAAGGGCCTGGGACTCGGGCATTCCGGCAGCAATCATCTTGGACATCACGAGCGGCATGTCGTGCTGCGGCTCAAGCCCAACATGCCTGCGCTGTATGTCAGTGGAGATAGTGTCAGGCAGGAAACCCTCTGCGATGATGGCCTCGGCGACACCAAAGTCGAAAGACATCATGCCGTGGCCGATGTCAAATAGAACTCCACGCTCCCGTGCCTCCCATACGGCATCTTGGGCGTGCCCTTCCTTGACGATACTCTCGTCACCGCTGTCCGTTCCCCGATGGAGGCAGTAGGTCAAAGCGTCGCCCGGCCTCAGCAGCGCCAACTGCTCGGCGAGAGGCCAGTCCGACGGCTCCCTGCGACTGCCGAACAGCAGTGGCCGTCCAGTGGCCTCGGCTGCCTTCAGGACCCTCCGCAGTACCTCTCCTGGGTCGGAATCGCCTGCAACCTGCACCGCCGTGTTAACCGATATTCCCCAGATGGCGTCGCCTGCTTCGCGGATCGTGGAGACGCAGGACTCGACGTCGATGTTGTCCAGGTCTTCGAACCGCCCGGTCTGCGCGAAGGCTCCTTGGGACACGGGACTAATAGCCATGAGTATGCGAAGACGGGTGGGTGCGATCACCGTATCTTGATAGAGAGGCCATGTATCGGCGCCCGCGTCTCCCTGGGAGAGTACGGTGGTGGTCCCCCTGGCGAGAATGAATGGGTCGGGTGCAATGCCTGCGTACCAGTCGGAGGGCGCAGGATGGGCATGGAGGTCTATGAGCCCGGGGAGCAGTAGGTCGTCCGGGAAATCCAAGGTCTGCCGCGCGTCGACAACTACGTCGGGGCCAGAGGCGACGATGCGGTCGCCGTCAATGGCAACAGACCCTGGGCCGTCGAGTCCGGTATCGGCACAGAACACCCGGCCGGCACGTATCAGAAGATCAACCTTTTGTCTGTTCATAATGTTTTCCTACCGGGGTTTCGCGAGTGCAATTTCTGCATCAGTGTTCCTCGCAGATTGTGCGTATCCAAGACTTAACAGTCTTATCGAAGGATGATGGTCTTGACTATAGGTGTCAACTGATCAGCCGGGCGAAGCGTGATTTTTTGGGTGCCTATCCGACGCCACGATCCCAGTCTATACTGCGCAAAGGCGCACCCTGATGCTCGCTGTCGTTTGAATAGGAGGCATCGCCCTTGTACGACATGTTAATCAGAGGCGGAACGGTGATCGATCCCTCGCAGGGTATCGACGCTGTCCAGGACGTGGCGATTACAGATGGGAAAGTGGCTGCAGTCGAGGCGTCGATCAACGTGAATTTGGCGAAAGAGGTGATCGAAGCCAAGGACATGATCGTCACTCCGGGTCTAATTGACATGCACGTTCACGCCTACCCTGGGGTCTGCTGCTACGGTCTGGAGCCCGATGTGACCAACATCGCGAGGGGTGTCACAACGGCTATGGACTGCGGGTCAGCCGGCGCAAGGACATTCCCAGCGTTCCGGCAGCACTTCATTGAGCGCGCGGAGACTCGCCTCTACGCCCTGTTGAACATATCGACGATGGGGATCATCTCGTCGAAAATTGGCGAGCTGGACGACATGCGCTGGGCGGACGTTGAGGAGACGGCCGAGGCCGGGCGCACAAATCGAGACGTCGTCCTTGGCGTCAAGGTGAGATTGTCTGGTGATGTTGTCGCGATGGACGACAAGCTCGACGCCCTCAAGCGCGGTATCGAGGCTGCGGAGTCTTTCGGTGGCATCGTCATGATCCACGTCGGCGACAAAGAGACACCCCTTGAAACTCTAACGACGCATCTCCGCCCAGGAGATGTTGTGACACACGCATTCAGGCAGTGGGGGGGCGTCGCTAGCGCGCATCGGGACGTGGTAGCGGAGCTACGGGAGGCGAGGGCCCGAGGGATCATTTTCGATGTCGGCCACGGTGCCGGAAGCTGCTCCTTCGACACCATTGAGACGGCCCTCGCCAACGAATTCCAACCCGACACCATAAGCAGTGACGTCAGCACGATCAGTGTCGAGGGCCCGGTCTTCGATCTCGTCACGACAATGTCTAAATTCTTGCACTACGGAATGGAACTGGACGACGTGGTCCGGTGCACGACCGAGGCTCCAGCGCAGGTAATGGGTCTGGGCGAGGACCTTGGCACGCTTCGGCCGGGCACAAACGGCGACGTGACGGTCTTGAGTCTCGACGAAGGCGAATTCACTTTCACCGACGCCGAGGGAAAAACCACGAGGGCGGGCCAAAAGCTCAATCCAGTCTCAACGATCAAAGGTGGCCGATTGTATCGGCCATGGCTGAGGTAGACCATTGAAATACGACCTACTGATCAAAAAGGGCCTCGTCGTCGATCCATCGCAGGGGTTAAATCAGGTAGGCGACATCGCCTTTGCCGATGGCAAAGTGGCCGCCGTTGGGAGCCTCTCCGACGGTGACGCCGCGGAAGTCATCGATGCGACTGGGCTGATCGTGACTCCGGGACTGTTGGACCTGCATGTCCACGTATTCCCGGGAGTATCGCACTTCGGAGTTGACGCCGACCACAGCAACATCGGCAAGGGTGTCACAACAGCTGTTGATGCTGGTTCCGCTGGAGCGCTCACGTTCCCGTTTTTTCGCAAACACATCATCGAACCGGCCGATACGAGGCTCTATTCCCTCCTGAATATCTCTTCGACGGGCATGATCTCGCCGAATATCGGGGAGTTGGAAGACCTCCGGCTGGCCGATGTAGAGGCGGCGATTGCTGCGGGGAGAGCAAACCGCGACCTCATCGTCGGGATCAAGGCGAGGCTGTCACGATCGACGGCAGGGGAGAACGATGTTGCAGCCCTCGAGCGAGCCCTGGAGGCGGCGGATGCCCTCGGCGTGTTCGTGATGATACACGTCGGTGGCACCAAGAGCCCGATGGAGAAGCTCGTGAACATGCTGAGGCCCGGTGACGTGGTCACTCACTCATATCACGGCAACGACTACGGCATTCTGGACGATGCTGGGCGGGTCATAGATGGCATCAAGGAGGCGCAACAGAGAGGCGTAATTTTCGACGTGGGTCACGGAGCAGGGAGCTTCTCGTTTGATGTCGCCGAAAAAGCCCTTTCCCGTGGGTTTAATCCAGGAAACATCAGCAGCGATATCCACATATACAACATAGAAGGACCGGTCTTCGATCAGGTCACTACGATATCGAAGTTCATGTGGCTTGGCATGTCTCTGGAGGACGTAGTCCGCCTCACCACCGAGTCAACAGCGAAGATAATCGACGCCGATGGTCTGGGCACCCTGAAAGTGGGATCCGTCGGAGACGCGACCATACTGAGGCGAGACGAGGGCAAATTCATCATGACTGACTCGGTCGGCAGATCCGTCACCGCCAACGAAAAATTGGCCCACGTACGCACCATACGATCAGGTCGTGTTTATCGGCCCTAGGCGTAGGCGTTGACGGAATCGTAGAAGATACAAGTAGGGGAGAAGAGGCAGAGACCCCCAACGGGCTTGCCGCGAGATGGTCGCGGGTTCGGCGCCAAATCCACGACGGGGACGCAATCGGACGAAGAAGAGTTCAGAGCCTAGAGCGGCCTTGATCGTAATTGTCCAAATTGTTGTTGACACCGCTCGGCGTAGTGGATGGCTCCCATGGACTCCCACAACGCAAGGGCCATATCCAACAGTTCCGTGGCTCGCTCAGTCCTTGGTCCGCCGTCCCCGCCTCTCTTGATCGCAACAGCCCATTCGTAGTACACCTTGGCCTCGTCCCAAGGGAGGGAGTAGTCTTGGTACATCTTGACCGCATTTTGCAAGGTCGCCTCGGCGGCGTCCCAATGCCCGAGGCTGGTGGAGACAAGCCCCTCTGCCAGCCAAAGATCTCCTCGCAAGGCCCTCGACTCAGTCGCATTGTCTGCGATGTCATGGGCTCGCGCTAACACGCCATCAGCCTCTTCCAGCCGTTCCGTCCGGCGGTACACCTCGCAGAGATATGGCAGCAGAGCTAGCTCGCCGAGGGCGCTCCCTGAGTCTCTGCGCAAGCCCCGGGAGCGTATCAGGAAGCGCTCGGCCTGGGCCTCCTGTCCGATCGCCAGGTACATCTCACCGAGTTTCTGGGTCGTGGAGGCCTCCACCCAACGGTTCTCGCTCCCGACTGCCCAATCGAGTGCCTGGGATAGCTTGGCCTTCGCCTGGTCCCAGTCTCCTTTGCGTAATCGCAGCATCGCCAACTCGTCCGGCCAGAGTCCGAACGTCGGCTGGCCAATCGCCCTAATCCGCCCCTGGAGTTCCTCGAGGGTCTGAGTCGCCTGGTCGAACTCCCCCTTCAACGCGTGAATTGCGACCAGATGGGCGGGAATGTCGAACAGAGAGTAGGTCGTGCTGTAATCGGGCCCCCTATTGATCCAGTGCAGGCCTACCTCCGGGTCCTTTAAAGCCACACCCATAATCCGGGCGCCGCATGCGCGATGGAGATCGGCCTGAAAGCCGAGCCCGTCCACCGAGGAGGTTTCCCACCCCCGTTCAAGCACTTCCTTCCCTCGAACAACATCAGTGAGCGCCAGAATCGTACCCAGAGGAGGACAAGCGTTGGCAATAACGGAGGGAACGCCGAGACGTTCTCCGATCCCCAGGGCCCGCTCGGCCCAAGACGACGCGTCAGCCAAGTCGAGTCGATCTAGGTGGGCCATGGAGAGGCCGCAATACACGCTCCTCCCACAGGGGGTCGGGATGCTCCATGACTCCATCGAGCTCTCGAATGCGCAGGTCGGTGATTTTCATCGGAATCTCCTTGGCAGCTAACTGGCGCCTGAAGCGTCAGGCCTTCTCAATGGTCGCTGCGAGACCAAAGGTTCGGATACGGTCTCGGTAGAGTTCCGCGTGTTCCAGAGGGCACAAAATGACCACTGCCTTCCCCTCACGGTGAGCCTCTAGCATGATCGAGATAGCCTCCGCGGTCGAGAGGCTGGACACGCTTTTCAGGAGTGAAGCAACCACGAAATCCATGGCGTTGCGTTCGTCATTGTGCAGAATGACTGAGTAGCGTGGGAGAAAGTCGTACGCAGTTTGCTGTTCCTGCTCGGCCTCCCTGGAAGGGCTCGTCGATAGGATCAATATCCGATTCTCTCCCTCGTCGTGCGAAGCCCTCGCGCCGACCGCTATTTGAAGCGGAACGCGTACAGGTCTGCGTCCTTCAGGACGAAGCGTAGCCGAACGGGCCGTCCTGCCAGGTCGCCGACGCCTGATCCCGCTTTCCAACTCATCACGCCTTCGATCTCGTCGCCGAACTTTTCGGGGCAGTCGGCCAGCCTGTAACCTGGAATCGGGTTGCCTTCGGCGTCCTGGATCTCCACTTGCACCGACCCGACCGCCGACGTGGAGTAGTTTAGTTCCAACGCGCTCCCCGTGAAGGTCAGGGGCCGGGTGACGAACTCGCCTTCGCTGTATCCCGCGTTCACCGAGACGAAGCCGTCGGTCCGGAGCGAATAGCGGCGCAAGTTGGTCGTTGGCAACCGGCTGTGCTCTCTGCCGTAGATCGACATCTCCTCAGGCGAGGTCGGCACTATCCCGCTGCCCACATACAACCCGCGCTCGTGCCAGTTCTCCTGATCCGTACCCGGCCTGATCCAAGCCTCCTTGAAGCTGCGATCGAAGTTAAGGCCGTCACGGCTGGACATGAATACGATGTCACTGACGCCGGGGCTATACGCGCGTGCCCACTCGGGGTCAGGGGTGTGGTCCAGGTTCAGACGCGAAGGGAACATCAGGTAGGTACCCGGGGCCCTGTCATATGGAGTGTAGGCGTTCGTGTACAGCTGCTCTGCGGGCGTTTCGCCGGTCTCTATTGACACCAGCGGCGTCCACTCCAGGAAGTCTTCAGAGGTGGCCCGCCTGATCCAGCGGTAACCGCCCTTGAATGGACCGCCCGAGCCCGCGGCGCCCCGGGCGTAGATCACGTACTTGCCCAGCCTTTTGTCCCAAAACGGCACATTGTGTGAGTCGAATGGGCCGTCTGTGAGGACAGGATTTTCGCTCATGCGTCGCCACGACAACCCGTCTGCGGAAACTATCGCGTATAGGACGCGCGTCATCTCCTCCCCAGCCGGCGACCTTACCACGGCCTTGTACCGCTGGTCCTCTGTCGCGTCCGGATTCGTGTCGAGAAACGGTGCGAGTTCGGCACCGGGTCCCGCGTAGACCAGGTTGTTGTCGGTGGAGCCCTCAAACTCGATCAGACCCAGAGACGGCTTCTTCCACGAGATACCATCGTTGCTCTCGGCATACGCGCACAGGTTGGCGTCGGCATAATCCGTGGTCAGGCCACCCCCGCACTGGTAATACATCCTCCAGCGCTCCCCGTCGTGAAACACCAGGTTGTAGGCCGACAGCCGGACCTCCCAGGGGTGCTCCGTCCAGATCGCGGCCTCCCTACGCTCAGGAGTGTGGAGACGGCGTACGACACCATCGGTCTCGTCCATCCAAAAGTCGTCGAGGAACAGCTGGCGGTCGCTGCGGACGTTCACGGGTGCGGCGGGGTTCATGGTCCATCCTTGTACTGGTGTCGGGGTATCTTATAGGTCATAGCGCTAGGTAACTATCCGGGCAAAATTGAATATCCACCTGATCGGAACGGTCCCGAATCCCTGGGTCCCTGCCCACGGCCTTAGTGACAAAAGAGGCAGTGCTGATCTGCTGCCCAGCCCTAGACCTCTTGGAGGTAGGCGAGTGGAGCATGAGAGCGGCCCATGCATCCGATCTATCACGAAACGAGAAAAATCAATACTGCTGCGAGGGGGAAGAGAAGCACGTCCTGGAAGGATCTCATGATCATGTCTGTAACTCGTGGGACCATTTTACGAGCACTGTGCGGGTTCGTGACCTCACATCGGACCTGGGTTGGGAGAAGAAACTAGCTCCTGGTCCGAGCGATGACCTTCGCCAACTCTTCCTCGTTGATATGAAAAGAGTGCTCGTCCATTGGGAACTCTCCGCTTGCGACGTCCCCGACGTAGGACTCGAAGGCCCTCAGTATCTCCCCGCCCAGGTTCGCGTATTTTTTTACGAACCTTGGTGTAAAACGATCGAACATGCCGAGGATGTCGTGGGCGACCAGCCCCTGTCCATCGCAATATGGGCCGGCACCGTAGCTGATGGTAGGAACCCTCAGATGTTCGGTGACGATTTTCGAGATCTGGTCCGGCACGCACTCCAATATTATGGCGAACGCCCCGGCCTCCTCAATCGCCAACGCATCCTCGATGACTCTCAGGGCTGTCTGTGCATCCCTTCCCTGGGCTTTGTATCCCCCAAGCAGGGAGATGTGCTGGGGGGTCAGGCCGATGTGGCCCATTACGGGAATACCAGCCCCGACGATCGCCTTGACGATGTGTGCCGCATTGACTCCGCCCTCTACCTTCACCGAGTCGGTGCCGCCCTCCTGCATGAAGCGCCCAGCGTTGATAATGGCGTCGCGCTCGGACGTGTTGTTTGACATGAAAGGCATGTCGCCGACCACAAAGGCGTATCTGGTTGCGCGAGTCACGGCTTTTGTGTGGTGGAGCATCTCCTCCATGGTGATGGGGACCGTCGTCTCATATCCCAATACGGTCATTGCCAGCGAATCTCCGACAAGAATCGTATCCAACCCGGCCTGGTCAGCGATAAGGGCCATGGGATAGTCAGGGATACTGAGCATTGTGATCTTGCGCCCATCCAGCTTCATCGCCTGAATATCAGGCAGGGTCATCTTCTTGCGTTCGGTCTTTTCTTTCGTCACGTTCGCTCCTCACCTATTGGCATCGCCACGCGAGTATATATGCTTTGCACACGCTAGGAATGTCATGACGTCTCGGAGTCCTGACATCGTGACACGATGCTCCTCCAACACGCATTCAGGACACTTAGGGTCGGTCGTAGCCAACAGACACCTCGACATCGACTAAGACCACGTGTTCAGGCTGACTCACGGTGCGGCGAACGAGACGAACCTCAAGGTCGTTGTTTCCATACTTAAGGGGTGGGCAGGCCAAGTCGAATTCGAGGCGTCCTCCGTCGTGTTCG
>Ga0209403_10002840_pt1 | contig 20170 bp, 13 predicted proteins | sample ArcticOcean_MG_C_8_FD_187440 | JGI IMG/M metagenome (GOLD analysis project Ga0209403, IMG submission 187440) | Marine microbial communities from western Arctic Ocean - ArcticOcean_MG_CB11_86 (SPAdes) (version 2) | ecosystem: Environmental > Aquatic > Marine > Oceanic | place: Arctic Ocean... | reverse complement strand
GGCGCCTTTATGAGGCCAGCTACAATTCATACAGGTGGTTGGCGTTATCCCAATTCTTATGCTGATGCAAATTTTAATTTTGAGCATATTAAAAAATTTTCTCAGCGTCTCGAAAAAGCAAAATTTGATGCCTTTTTTATGGCCGATCATTTAGCAGTACTCAATATGCCCATTGATGCGCTTAAGAGAAGTGCTACACCGACTTCATTTGAGCCTTTCACTCTACTTTCTGCTTTGGCCTCTGTAACAAAGAATATTGGTTTAGTGGCGACAGGGTCAACTACTTATGATGAGCCTTACCATGTTGCACGTCGATTTGCTTCTCTAGACCATATTAGTGAAGGAAGAGCGGGATGGAATATTGTTACAACCTCAAATCCAAATGCTTCATTAAATTTTGGTCTTGATGAGGCTCTTGAGCATGGAGATCGCTACGCTCGTGCTAGAGAATTTTATGATGTAGTTACCGGTTTATGGGATAGTTGGGATGAAGACGCATTTATAAAAAATAAAAAAAGCGGAGAATATTTTGATCCCGAAAAGCTAAATATACTTGATCATAAAGGTAAATACTTCTCGGTTCGTGGGCCTTTAAATATTGCACGGCCGGTGCAGGGTTGGCCTCTAATTGTTCAGGCTGGTTCATCTGATGCTGGTCGTCAACTTGCTGCCGAAACTGCTGATGCGGTATTTACATCGCACTCTGATTTAGCTGCCGGTCGCGCGTTTTACTTAGATGTTAAGACACGTGCCAAGAAATTTGGTCGCAATCCAGACGAGATTAAAATACTGCCGGCTTGTTTTGTTGTGATTGGTGAGACAATTGAAGACGCAAAAATGAAAAGAGCTAGGCTAGATAGCTTAGTACATATTGATAGTGCTGTAGCATCATTATCTATCGCAATCGGAAGTGATGCTTCAAGGTTTGAACTAGATAAACCTCTTCCAGAAATTCCAGAAAGTAATGCCAGTAAAAGCGGTCGCAGTAGAGCTATTGCATTAGCTAAGAAAGATCACTTAACAGTACGTCAACTAGCCCAAAGGTTAGGTGGTTATTCTGGTGCAGCAATGGTGGGTACACCAAGCTCTATAGTTGATGAGATGCAGGAGTGGTTTGAATCAAAGGGCAGTGATGGGTTTACAATAATGTTTTCGCATTTACCGGGTGGATTAGAGGATTTTTGTGACTTAGTCGTTCCAGAGCTACAGCGTCGGGGACTTTTCCGCAGTAAATATTTAGGAACAACTCTGAGAGAGAATCTTGGTTTGCCAAGACCAAGTAATAAATACTTTTAGTTTTTATCACCTAAATCATAAATACTCGTGGTTAAATATTAATTGTTAAAATCGGATTATTTTTGCTGTATTTTTTCATTAGTGTATTTTTATTTAGGTTAATTAGTTTAAGTTAGTGGCTTATAGGTTTTATAAATTAGTTTAAATTAAAAAAAGAGGTAGGAATTAATGAGTGAAAAATCGCAAGTTGGTTCTTTTGAAATTGAAGAAGCAACCATAGATGAAATGCACGGGGCGATTAAATCGGGTCAGATAAATTGCGTTGAAATTGTTAAGGCATATATAGCAAGAGCTAAGGCATATAATGGTGTTGCTAGTATGCTAGTTACGGAAAAGGGCGAATCTATTACTGAATCCCACGGAGCAATAAGAGCTGAATCATCACTTGATTTTCCTACTCAAACTGTTGCAGCAAGTGATTTGCTACCGGATCTAGATAAATATAAAGGGCCTCCTTTAGAGTTTGGTAGAATGGAGCCAACAGCATCAGATCCTGAAGTGGATCAGCAATTTGGTATGATTGTTGGTATACCAGATGCAGGCCAAGTTAATGCATTAGCTACACTAAATATTAGAGGAGAGCGTTCGGTTACATGTCGTGGTGATTATGATTTGCATCCTTCTAAAGGACCGTTACCGGCCGGTGCTCCTCCAGTTTGTGAAATGTTTCGTCATTTCCCTGATGCTTTAGAGCGTGCTGCCGAACTCGATAAAGAATATGGAAATGATCCAGATCTAGAAAAAATGCCAATGTATGGTGTTACATTCTCATTCAAAGATCCGTTTGATACAAAGGATATGCGTTCTACAGGTGGTGGCGATGCAGCATACGATATAGATTTTCCTGCTCGTGACCATATACTAGTGGAACAGCTTCGCAATAAAGGCGCTATAATTTATGCTAAAGCTGTAAATACTGAATATAACGGGAGAGCTGGTGATCCTGGGTATGGTCAACACTTACCAGATAAGGTTTTGCCTTCTACACTTGGCTATCAGAGGAGTACCTGGGGGGGTAATCCGTCTAACTCATACGATACTACCCGTGCCGCATCTCTAGGGTCTAGTTCGGGCTCAGCTGTATCCGTAAGTTGCAATCTCGTTATGGCCAGTTTAGGTGAAGAGACCAGGGCTTCTTGTCGTGGTCCATCCAATCATAATTCGGTTGCCTTAATACTACCACATAAGTCTATGTTAGGATTCGATGGTGGTGCGATTGGTGCCGATATATATTGTGACCGAAGCGGTATTCACTGTCGAAAAATATCAGATTGCGCTAAGATTCTGGACGCACTTAAGGATGCAGATGAAGGATATTATGATCCAAGAGATCCTTTTACAACCATTCCTCGTTCATCAGTTTTGAATTCAACTTATTCAGAGCATGCAAGAATGCATGGAAAACCAGGTGCTCTCAAAAATATGAGGATTGGGATTATACGTGAATCTATGGTCTATCCTATTGGTTCTAAAACAGAAGAACCTATAGTTAATGCTGTTAAAGAAGAAATACAAACAGTTATAGGAGAGCATTTGGGGGCTACGTTAGTAGAGTCAACTGATCCTCTGTGGAAACCCGATCCTGATGTAGAGACTATGAAAACCGATTTTCGGGGTGCTTTGGCTCGTCTTGTTCCGGTGTTCATGCCAGATTTACTTTTTCGACTAGGAGCTAATAATCAACCTGTATTTAAAGACTTTGCATCTTCTATTATACCCACTGAATTTATGCCGGGGAAGTTTTTTGGTTCTGGTAAAATGAAGCCTATAGATTATATGATTAAAATGGCAGAAGGACTTATATCTCCTCCAGAAAATCTAGATATTGGTACGATTCAACAACAGGAAATGGCCATGGCCTTCCGTTTTCATATTCCCCAATATCTAACGCGTCGTGCTGCTGATTGGAAGGCGCGTGGGTTTACAGAGTCGTTGGTGGATTTTTCCGAACTTAATAAGCGATCTAAATTTTGGGGTGACGACCAGCGAGCTTCATTCAAAAACTGGGAAGAGGTAGATGATCCTCGTAATCCACACGGTTCTCGCCAGGGAGTTAACGAGAGAATTATGTTACGTGAGTTACTTCGTCGTGTGGATATGATGGTAATTCTTGAAAATCATCTAGATTGTCTTGTAAGACTTCACACACCATGGCCTCCGGGAATTATTGGAGGGCCAGCCCAGTACGATATTATGCATAACCTTAGGCCTGAAACATTTAACGGACCCAATGCTGGACTAACTGAAGTCTTAATACCAGCAGGTTATGTTAAAATCGCATATGATCCAGTATTTGCTCTAAGCGATGACGCAAAACGTTATATCTCTGCTGCAACTCATGAAGTAACTACAGCTATTGAACCTGGCCTTCCATTCTCATTAGTGTTTAGAGCTGAACCTGGTAAAGAAGATACACTGTTGAGGGTAGCATCTTCCTATGAAGAGGCCTCTAAACGTCGAATATCTCCGCCATCATTTGGTCCTTTATAAATAAGTCCGCAGTTAAATGGTAAGCTAGTAAATAATCAAAGTAAATTTGGAAGGTCAATATGCCAATTATTGTTAGAGGATCAGAAATTGAAATTAAAGAAATTGAGAAAGGAGTAACTATCCAGTCACTGTTATCTCTTCAAAATACAGGTTCGGATAATGTGTTTTTAAACCTTATGGAGTTTGCAAAAGGATCGCTACATAATATTTTATTGGATGAAGGAGCATTTGGCTGGTTACAAGTCCTAGAAGGTTCCGGAGTACTAACAAACTACGAAGTGGAATTAGAACCGCATGGTGTGACTTATATGCCGCTGGGATATGAAGGAGATTTCAAGGCTAATGAGGACTCTACTAAACTATTAGTTGCTATTGTACCTAATGCCCGACGTTTTGATAATCAAATAAAAAATACTCCCAACATATTACAAACCACTGATTGGTCTAATGAACCAGTTTTAAAGTCTGAGCATGATGAACGAACTCGTATATATATGGCTACTCGTACGTTGACTGGTACTGAGGCATATCGTGGAGAGATGATTAGGTATCCCATAGGGACTGCAGCTCCGGAACATCATCATGAAGGCGCAGAACATTTTCAATACGTACTTAAGGGATCTGGTACAGCCGTATTAGCTGGGGTTCCTTGTGATTTATGCGCTGGAGATGTTCTCTATAATTTTGATAAAGAAGCTCATTCATTTAACAATAATGGTACTGAAGAATTTATTTTTGTAGAGTTTTTCGTGCCGGGAAGCTGTAAAACGGTGTGGGCTCCTGGGGCAAATGTTTGTGCCTGGCTACCTACTAATCAAGACATTATGGGACGAACACCTTCTCGCAATATTGCGTACCATGTTCACGGAGAAGATAAAGGTATTTAAAAAAGTTTAGAAAAGTATTTTAAATGGATTCTATAAATTTATTAATTTTTCTTCCAGTTGACATGAAACTTTAGCAAAATCTATATCATCACCGGGAAATCCAGCCAACATAAATCCTATAGGCATGCCTGATGTATCATTGCCACCTGGAAGTGAAACAATTGGACCGCCTAAAGCCGTCCAAGGAGCAATAAATCTTGGATCACCTGTCCATTCAAGACCTTCTGGTGCAGTTTCAGGAGTAGTTGGAATCAGAAAAATATCTGTTGCATTAAAGTCTAAAAAGAATGATTTACGAGCCTTGTCCATTTGGTTGCGTGCTAACAGATAATCATTTTCTGTAAAATTACCACCACGACTTATAGCCTCACGTAACTTTTCGCTAACTTGTTCAGTAGGAACATCTAATAAATTAGCATGAATACGGGATAGCTCAAATTCTGCAGTAAGCATTTGTATCTGGCTCAATTTTTCCAAAGAGATAGGCGAATTAAGGTAAACCACATCATATCCAGCAGAACTTAGTTTTTTTGCAATGATTTCACGAGCTGATAGAATTTCGGGATTACTTTGATTAAAGAATGTATCTTCTAATATTACTATACGAACGGATTGATCATTTTTCTGAGCTTGTTTTTTGAGGCTAATTGGAAGAGTTGCTTCAAATAGAGCAACTGCATCAGCTACTGACCAGCCATAAAACCCAACTGTATCAAACATAGGGGCTAATGGAGTGACACCATAGTTAGCTCCTGTTCCAGTGCTTGGTTTAAATGCACCTATACCGCAATAAGCCGCGGGTCTATTAACTGAAGCAATGGTTTGAGTGCCAATTGCACCGGGTACTGTTCCTGAGGCGACTGCTGCTGCTGGTCCACTGCTAGATCCTCCAGGTGTGTGGTTAATATTATGTGGGTTACAAGCAGGTGAAGGATTAAAATAGGCAAATTCAGTAGTATGACATTTTCCTAAAATAATTGCTCCTTTAGATTTTAGTATAGATACTATCTCCGCATCTGCATTTGCAGGTGCTATGTCACTTCGAGTAGGGCTGTTGCATTTTGTTGGCCATCCTGCAACATCTATAATATCTTTTATTCCTATTGGAACACCATGTAGTGGCCCTCGAATTTTACCTATAGAAGCTTCTTCTTCAAGTTTCTCAGCAGTTTCTAATGCCCCTTGGGTATCTACTGATACCCAAGCATTTACTGATGAATCACTAACTGAAATCCTTTTAATATAATTTTTAACTAGCTGTAATGGACTAGCCTCTCCATTTCGAATTTGATTGGCAAGTTTAGTGATACTTCCAGGGTTTTTAGCAAAATTATATTCTTTATTAATATGATTTTGACTCATGTATATCTCTTTATCTAACTATTTGGTAATGCAATAGAGCACACCGACAAAACTTTATGATAGAGTAATTATAACTATTCAAAAATTTTCAAAGAAAATTATTTAGTTAACTAGGCTCTTATGAATAGTTAATTTGATTATAAATGAAGACTTACTATCTATAAATACGTCTTACGATACTTGGTAGCTTTTTATATAAGTATTTTTTTCAATATATAATTATGATGATGTTAGGAAAATACTATTTATTGATTAAAATTTTATTATTTTTTAAAAATAAAAGCTCGATTATGATCAATTTCTAAATTTATTGGTTCACCTTTTTCCAGTGAAATTCTGCCTAGTTCCCTAGCTACAATATGTGTATGCGGTTCAGGCCAATTTCCAATACCTATACGAACTAAACTAGAGTTTCCTGAATATCTAACGTCACAAACTCTTAGATTTCCATTGAAAGACGTGTTTTCCATTTCTGGAGAAATTCGAATGCCATCTTGCCGTATTAAAACGTCAACTTTAGACCCACTTGGAAAGTTTTTATTTGAGAAGGTTCCAATATCGGTAGATATTTTACTACCTTCGACTGCTCCATCCACCTTATTAATATTTCCAAAAAACTCTGCAGAAAAAATATTGGTAGGTTGCTGATATATATCGCTAGGTGTGCCACATTGAACAATATTTCCGTCATTCATTAGAACAATTCGGTCGGCAATAAGCATGGCTTCTTCGGGGTCATGGGTTACTAGAACTGTTGTTACACCGCGTTCTTTTAGTATCTGTAGAGTTTCTTCACGGATTTTTTCTCTTAAAGAAGTATCCAGTCCTGAGAAGGGCTCATCCATTAAAAGCAAGCGTGGTTCAGGGGCTAGCGCCCTGGCTAATGCAACTCTTTGTTGTTCTCCACCGGACAACATGTGTGGGTATTTTTCCGAATGATTTTCTAGTCTAATTTGTCCTAGCATATCTGTTGTTCTTATTTGCGCCTCAGCTTTACTCAAGTGCTTAAGGCCATAAGTAACGTTATCTTTTACCGTTAGGTGAGGGAAAAGAGCAAAATCTTGGAAAAGAAAGCCTATATCACGTTTGTATGGAGGAAGAACAAATGAGTTTGTGGACACATTATCCCCGTTAATAGATATCGTTCCTGAATCCGGTGTTTCAAGACCCGCTATTAAACGTAATGTCGTTGTTTTTCCGCAACCTGAAGGACCGAGCAAGCACACTAGTTCTCCTTCTTTGACATCAAAGGATATATTTCGAATAACTTTGGTTTCTTCGAGTGCTAGATTTATATTTTCTAGTTTTAACATATGGTCCGTAACTGGTAATTAGTCTGGTAAAAAGCGAGTAATAATCAGCTCTATAAATTTATATTGATTTCTATATTCACGATTAAAAAGTTAATATCTGTAATTAAAAATCATTCTCATATATTTTATGTATAATTACAATGCTAAATAAACAAATATTTATTAATATTTATAAGTAATAATATTAGTTATTATTTTGCATTAAAGTATTGAAAAACAACAAATAAACGAAAAAATAAGATTACAATAGTATTATCCTCCTTGATATTAGTCAATAATGAGAATCATTATCATTGACATTGATAACTATTCTCATTATAAAAACCTGATAATCAAACTAACTGTATTTAACGGGTTTAAACATTAAAAAACTAATTTTTTTAATGTTTATTGAAAGCGGTTATGGATATTAAGAAAATATTAGGAGGTAATTTAGAAATGCGTTTTAGTACTTATCAGTTTATTAGAAGTGGCCTAACTGCCGTAATTGTTTTGGTAGGACTACTATTTAATATAGAAAACTCTAATGCCACAGAGCTTAATGTTTATTCCCATAGGCAACTCTTTCTAGTAAACCCATTTTTGAAAGAATTTGAGAAACAAACGGGTACTAAAATAAATGTCGTTTATGCCTCGAAAGGGCTAGTGCAGCGTCTTCTGGCTGAGGGATCACGAAGTCCAGCTGATGTAGTTTTAACCGTGGATATTGGAAGACTTTATGCTTATGCGGACAAAAATTTATTTGCTCAAGTTCTATCAGATAAACTAATTAAAAATATTCCAGCACATTTGCGTGATAAGAACAATCGTTGGTTTGGCTTATCAAAACGTGCAAGGATTATAGCAATTTCTAAAGATCGAGTTGGTGTTAATGAAATTAAACGTATAGAAGAATTAGCTGACTCAAAATGGAAGGGGCGGATTTGTAGCCGGCCAGGTAGTCATATATACAATCGTGCTTTGCTAGCCTCAATGATTGCAGCTCATGGAGAAGAAAAAGCGGAGATATGGGCGCGTAAATTAGTATCAAATTTTGCTCGCAGACCTCAAGGTAACGATCGAGCACAAGTAAAAGCTATCTATGAAGGGGTATGTGATATTGCCATAATAAACAGTTATTATTTTGGCAAGTTAAAAAATTCTAAGGTATCGGTGCAACGTGATTGGGCCAATTCTATTAAGATTATTTTTACGAATAAAGATGATCGTGGTAATCATATAAATATCTCGGGTGGAGGGGTCGCCATACATTCTAAGAACAAAGATATGGCCATACAGCTACTTGAGTTTTTAACTGAAAGCACTGCTCAGGGTCTATACGGAAAAATAAATTATGAATTTCCTGTTAATTTATCTGTTTTACCATCTCAAGAGGTTAGATCATGGGGATCATTTAAAGAAGATAACTTACCGATTTCTGCCATCGCGGCGTTGACACCTAGCGCTCAGCGAATTATCGATCGGGTAGGATGGTAAGAAACAGTTATCTGAAAAAATTATTTAGATCTAGTAAACAAATTAGCTTTTGGTCACTGGTCACCTTATTATGTGGCTTGTTACTTATAGGCCCTTTTGTTTCTATGTTTTATCTCGCTACAGGCAATAGTGAAGGACTGTGGTTTCATCTAATACAAACTGTCTTTCCACGTTATGTAATCAATACGTTATTACTCATGGCCGGAGTTGGTATACTTAGTCTGTTTTTTGGATTGAGCTCAGCATGGGTTATTGCACGTTTTCATTTCTATGGCGATAGATTCTTTGAGTGGGTGCTACTTCTTCCCGCAACGGTTCCTTCTTATTTAATAGCTTATACTTATACAGATTTACTGGAGTATGCCGGGCCAATACAGGGCTTTCTCAGAAAAATATTTGGGTGGAATTCAGCGGCTGATTATTGGTTCCCAGAAATTAGGTCAATGGGAGGTGCAATTCTTGTTATGTCTGCTGTTTTGTATCCTTATATTTACCTAATGGCGCGTACTGCATTTCGTCTTACCCCAATTTCTTACTATGAGGTTTCACGTGTGCATAACCGTAATTTTTCTTTTGCTGTAGATTTTCCTTTAGCACGTCCAGCTATATTTGCAGGTCTTTCCTTAGTCCTTATGGAAGTGGTTTCAGATTTTGGAACAGTGGAGTTTTTTGCTGTTGAAACTCTTACTCTGGGGATATTTAATGTCTGGTTAGGGATGAATAATCTTACTGCAGCTGTGCAAATAGCGGGCATAGCGTTCATATTTATTCTTGGACTTCTGTATATTGAAAGAACCGCTAGATCTAGGCAAAGATTTACTGATACAACTCAGAGAAATAGTAGTATTCCTAAAAGGCAGGCAGATGGCTGGACTTCTATATTGTCTATAGTAATTTGTTGTCTGCCAGTACTGTTGGGTTTTATAATACCAGTAATCATTCTTTTGAATTTTGTTTTTAAAGGTTTGTCAATTACAGAAATTGACCTTCTTTTTTCAAGCGCCTTTAATTCCGTAGTATTAGCCTGTTCAGCGGCAGTCTGTGTAATGGTTTTATCTACAATTATGGTAATAGTTGTAACCTACAAGGGCCATCCCGTCTTGAAAGTTTTGAGTACGGTGTCTGCTACTGGTTATGCTTTTCCAGGAGTGGTATTGGCGATAGGTGTGATCTCTTTTTCCGGAAGTATAGACGCAGTGATACAATGGGTTGCCTCCAAACTCTTTGGATTAGATGATTATGGTCTAATGCTTGGTAGCATTGGCCTTTTGATTTTTGCCTATGTGGTAAGATTTCAGGCCATTGGTTTTGGTGCTATAACTTCTGGAGTTAGTCGATTATCCCCCAATGTTATGAATGCAAGCTTTTTACTTGGACGAGGTTTCTCTAATAGTTTGCTTTTCCTCGCTCCTAGATTACTTAGAAAATCAATATTGGCAGGGGGACTTCTAGTATTTGTTGATGTGATGAAAGAGCTGCCCATGACTCTTCTCTTGCGGCCTTTCAATTTTGAAACGCTTTCTACATATGTTTATCAGTTCGCCAACAATGAGTTATTAGAAGAAGCCGCTTTGGCGGCTCTTGTTATTATATTAGCTGGTTTAGGCCCAGTTATATTAATGAATTCTTCTCAAAGGAAATAAGGTTAGTCTAATATTATTTCATTTACTGTAAAAAGTGAAAACTATTAGTTATCGTTCCAAATTCATCTCTATATTTTGTTGCATTAAAACTATATCTTACTTTTGTAACGTAGTTTTTAAGTAATAATACTACTTATTATGATGATAATGTTACTTGCGGAGAAGTTATATGTCTAAGGCTAGAGCAGATGTTGCTGAAATTGAGGAGCTCGAAAATAAGCGATATGATGCCATGTTGAATACGGACATTCATGTGCTTGATGATCTACTTCATGAGGAATTAATATATTCACATTCAACCGGAGGATTAGATACCAAAGAGATGTATCTAAACGCTCTGCGTGATAAAGTATCTGTATATAAGACAGTAAAGCGTAACGACCAGACAGTTAAAGTTATAGATGATATAGGTCTGGTTTTTAATCATGTCCTCATACATGCTGAGCATAAAGGTTCCGATCTTCGTTTAAACAACCGGTTACTAGCGGTCTGGTCACGTGATAAGGGGATTTGGCGCCTTTTAGCTGTTCAATCTGGTGCTATTCCTAAACAGATAGTTTAGTATTGCATTTATTATATACTTTTTAAGTTTAGTATAATATTTTGAATATAATAAAGTTTGACTAAATCAAGAAATTTAAAAGGAACCGTAATGTCTAATAAACTTGGAATAGGTAATAAATTTCCTACGATGACACTTAATTTAGTGGATGGGAACTCTATCATCTTGCCAGAAAGTTTAGATTCTAAGTATGGCGTTATCTTATTTTATCGAGGTCATTGGTGACCATTCTGTGTCCGTCAGTTAGGCGGTTTTGCAGAAAATAAACAGCAGCTAGATGAGGCTGGTGTTAAGGTAATTGCGGCAAGCATAGATGAGATTGATAATGCTAAAGAAGTAGCTAATGATTTAAACTTTCCGGTTGGTTATGGAGTTACCCGAGAAATTGCTGATCAGTTGGGGTCCTGGTGGGAAGAACGTCGCCAAATTATACAGCCTTCAGAATTTATTATAGGGCAAGATAATAATGTTATAGCGTCAAGCTATAGTGATGGTCCTCTCGGCCGGATGGATGCAACTGATGTAATTAAATTGGCAAATTTCTATACATCTCGTGAATAGAAATACAAAATTTATTCTTTATTAAAATTAAGACCTGGTATTAACCGGGTCTTTTTTTATCTCTTTAGCATTATGCATTGCTTGCCAAATACGTTCAGAAGTTGCAGGCATATCAATGTGACGAATACCAAGCGGCCTTAGAGCATCACATATGGCATTCATAACTGCGGGTAAAGCTCCTACAGTACCAGCTTCACCAGCACCCTTGAATCCAAATGGATTATTTTTAGAAGGCACTTCATGTCCGATAATATTGAACGATGGAAAGTTATCTGCCCGAGGCATCGTGTAATCCATGAAGGAGCCTGATAGAAGTTGTCCAGTTTTATCGTCATACACAATTTCCTCCATTAATGCTTGGCCAGCTCCTTGTGATATACCGCCATGTATTTGACCCTTAACCAGCATGGGATTTAACATTAAACCAACATCATCAACCACAACATAATTTACGATATCGGGTGTGCCGGTTTCACTGTCTATTTCGACTTCACATACATGACAGCCGTTTGGGTACGTTGGTCCGGGCGGTAGAACTATAGAATTTTCAGCAAGACCAATTTCCATGTTCTTTGGGAGCTTTGCTGGTAAATAAGCGGTCTTGGCAATATCTACAATACTTATAGATCGGTCTGTTCCTTCAACAATAAATTTTCCCTCTATAAAATTAATGTCAGCTTCTGCGGTTTCCATTAAATGTGCTGCAATACTTTTGGCTTTAGCAATAATTTTATCGGCAGCATGTTTTAGGGCGGCACCTCCAACGCTAATCGAACGAGACCCGAATGTGCCCTTACCGTGGTGTGCTATATCCGTATCACCATAAAATATACTTATCTCATTAAAATTTAAACCGAGAAGTTCTGATGTTATTTGGCGGAAAGCTGTCTCATGTCCTTGTCCATGTGAATGTGTTCCCATCACAACAGAAGCACCCCCGTCACTTTCAAAACGAATAGAAGCGCTTTCTTCATTTGGAATAGGCAAAGGTCCTCCAGCTATCTCTATTACGCTAGCAATTCCTAATCCGCGCAGTTTTCCATTTTCTTTTGATAACAATACTCTTTTCTTGAAGCCTTCTCTATCGATAGCTTTTATTGCTTTATCCATAACAACTTCAAAATCACCAGAATCGTACGTGAAAACAAAACCTGTGTTATAAGGAAATGATTTTGCTGAAATAAGATTACGTCGTCTTAGTTCTATTGGATCAAAGCCTAGATCATGCGCTGCTGTTTCAATTAGTCTTTCCACTGCGTAAGACGCTTCTGGTCTTCCCGCGCCTCTATAAGCGGTTGTTGGACTGGTGTGTGTGTATAAGCCTCTCACTTCAGCAAAGATGTGAGGAGTTGTATAAACACCTGACAGGCCACCTAAATTATTTGTAGGAGAATGAGGGCCAGCAAAACTGAGATATCCACCTAGATTGGCTTTTGTACTCACTCTAAGACCCAAAAAATTTCCTTCATAATCTAAAGCAAGACCTGCTGTAGTTACATTATCTCTAGCATGGTAATCAGTTGCCAAAGATTCTGAGCGCGTTGCTACCCAACGCACGGGTCTACTAATTTTACGGGAAGCCCATAGTACGAGTGCGTGCTCAGCAAATGGAGCTCCACGCATTCCAAATCCTCCTCCCATATCTGGTGATATAATTCGCAAACGTGATTCAGGAATGCATAAGACGTTATTGGCTAATTCTGAACGAATACGGTGAGGTGACTGCATACCGGCATATAGAGTATACCGTTGGTTGCTGAGGTCGTAAAAACCGATTGCCCCACGTGGTTCCATTGTATTTGCAGAGACGCGGCTAATGACAAAATTTAGCTCCACTACATGCGGTGCGTTCGTAAACACTTCATGTACTTTGCTCTTATCTCCGATAGTAAAATAGAAACTTTCATTATTATGTACTTCATCCCAAACTTGAGCTGCCCCGTCTTCCAACGCAGTGCCAGTATCAGTTGTGACTGGTAATGTATCATATTCCACTTCGATTGTTTCTGTAGCATCAATTGCTTGCTCTAGTTTTTCTGCAAGGACAATAGCAATTGGAGCTCCAACCATATTAACTACCGAATTAGCTAGTATAGGGTAAGGGGGCTGCAGCATAGGTTGACCATTTTCTTGATTGCGTTTCACACTACAAGAAAAACCGCCTAGACTATCTGCTTCTACATCTGCACCTGTTAAAATTGATAATACGCCTTCCATGTCTTTTGCTAGGTTGGTGTTAATTGATTTTATTTTTGCTGCTGCATGAGGTGACCTTAATACGGACATGTAAGCTACATTGGCAACCAGGCGGTCATCTGTATAGTTGCCTAATCCTGTTAGTAGTCTGCGGTCTTCAACCCTTGGTACTGACTGCCCTATACCATACTCACGCATAAATTATCTCCGTATTAAGTTTTTAGTATATCTTAGTTAATAAACTAATTAGTAACATTTATAGTATATAACCAAATATAAAATTGCTGCGTTCTAATTTAGAAAGCTAATTGACTATATTTAATAGTTTTTTATCAAAAAAATATAATCTTTGTTACAATAGAGCAAAAGTGTTAAATGAGTCTGTATGAGAAGAAACAGGAACGTAAAGGTGGTGGCCACTCTTGGACCTACAAGTTCGAGTGAACAGGTTATTCGAAGATTATTTGAGTCCGGAGCTGATGTTTTTAGGCTGAATATGAGCCATGGAACTCATGAAGAAGTAAAATCGATACATAAAGCAATTCGCGGTGTAGAGCTTGAGTTAGGTAGACCTGTTGGCATATTAGCTGATTTGCAAGGGCCAAAGCTCAGAATTGGTGTTATGAAAGAAGAAGTTGTTATAGAAGATGGTAATGATTTTCAGTTAGTTCTAAAAAATATTACAGGTGATGTTAAGCGAGTAACGCTGCCTCATCAGGAGGTATTCCAGGTGTTAAAGCCTGATATGATTTTACTTCTTGATGATGGCAAAATTCGTTTAAAAATAGTTTCTGTAAAGCCAGATGTTATTAAAACACTTGTTATAGTTGGAGGGGTCCTGTCTTCCAACAAAGGCGTTAATGTTCCTGATGTTATTTTGCCAGTAAGTTCACTAACTAAAAAAGACCAAAAAGATTTAGAATTCTGTTTAGGCCTAGGTGTGGATTGGGTCGCACTTTCTTTTGTTCAACGAGCGGCTGATATTACAGAGACAAAGAAAATCATTGGAAATCGAGCCTGGGTCATGGCTAAGTTAGAGAAGCCAAGCGCCTTGGAGAATCTTGAAAAGATTATATCTGTAAGTGATGGCATTATGGTTGCACGTGGTGATTTAGGTGTAGAATTGCCTATAGAACAAGTGCCTGGATTACAGAAATCAATTACTAGAGCTGCTCGCAGGGCAGGTAAACCAGTAGTTATAGCAACACAAATGCTTGAGTCGATGATTGAGGCAGTAAGCCCAACCAGAGCTGAAATTTCTGATGTTGCTACAGCTGTTTTTGAAGGAGCTGATGCTGTAATGCTTTCTGCAGAATCGGCTATTGGAACTTATCCCGTAGCAGCAGTAAGTATGATGGATAGAGTGGCAAATTCTGTAGAAGCGGATCCACAATACCGTTCAATTATAGAACGCGATGGAACTAGACCTGAAACAACTAGTGCTGATGCTATTACTCTTGCTGCACGACAAGTTGCAGAAACCATAGATGCTGCAGCGATTATTTGCTATACAAACTCAGGGTCCACTGGTTTAAGAGCTTCACGCGAAAGACCTAAAGTGCCCATCATGGTGCTTACTCCAAGTCAAGATACTGCTAGACGAATGGCGCTAGCATGGGGAGTTCATTGTGTGGTGACTGATGATGTTCATAGCTTTCAAGAAATGGTGGAACACGCAACTGTGATAGCTGATAATGAGTGCTTTGCTAAGTTTGGTGATCAAGTAATTATTACCGCAGGTGTTCCTTTCGGTACACCCGGAAATACGAATGTCCTTCGCATTGCAACAATTGGCAGTACATACAAATAAACCTTTATTCAGCGCTTTGTTTGCGTTTTATGAGGTAGGTAAAACTTGCAAATGCTAAAAAAGCCGCAAAACAAATAAGAATAGATACAGGTAGAGCCGATGTAGAAGGCAGCATACCTGCTAATTGGGCAAAACAAGCACCAATTGACATTTGTATAAATATAAGAAGACCCGATGCTGAGCCAGCAATAGAAGGCTTTACACTAACTCCCCCTGCCTGTGCGTTTGGCATTGATAAGCCGTGGCATGTGGCCATTAATGCTCCAGGGCCGAAAATAGCCCAAGGGGTTTTAGATCCCATTAATATAATTGCTAGCATAGATAAGCCAATTAATAAGCTGATTAAACTTGCAAGACTGATCATTTTGTCGATACCAACTATTGGGGTGATCTTTGTGCTTAAGAATGTACCGATCAAAAAACCAATCATGATTAACATAATAAAAAAACCAAAGTCTGACGGAGGTCTTTGGTAGTAATCGACCATAACAAAAGGTAGACCTCCGGCAAAAACCATAAACATTCCTACCCCAAAGCTGGCATAGCCGGTGTAAGCTAAAAAGTTGGTGTCTTTTATGAGAACTGGAAATGCGATAGCTATTTCGCTAAAAAAATTAACTCCAGTTTTTATTGTGGCCGTTTCTTTATATCCAATATAAGTAGAGATAAGAGCTATAATTCCTATTAGGGTAGTGCAGATAAATACCGTTTGCCAACCATACAATTTGGTAATAAAGGCCCCTGCAATTGGAGCAAAAATCGGAGCTAAGATTATTATGGACATCATATACCCAATGATTTGTGCAGATTGCTCGCGACTATAAACGTCTCTGACTATGGCTCTACTAATTACCATACCAGCAGCCCCCCCGGCTGCTTGCACTACTCGTCCTAGTATTAAAGTCTCAATATTAGGAGACCAGAAACACAACAAACTGCCTATGACAAAAATAGACAGTCCGGTTAATAATACAGGTTTTCTACCGAACCTATCAGCAGCTGGACCATAAGCAATGGTGGAACATGCCATAGCAAATAGACCAAGTGACAAAGAAAGCTGAGTTATACCGCTAGTCTGCATAAACTCTTTTTCAATTTCTGGTAATATAGGAAGCAGTATGTGGATTGAGATAGGCGCAAGACCAGACATTAATGCAAGCAGAGCGACAAACTTTATATTTATAGGCATTATTTTCTATGAAAAGTTGAAATTAGTAACTCTGAAGTATCGAATAAAATAGAACTTAGGTTAACGTGAGTGGAGCCCGCGTCGATCGGACGCGGTTTATATATTTAGCTTTTTTGCAATTATAAGAAAATATTATGCACTTTTAACAATTATGTACATTTATTCACTGGATTAACGGACTTATAACTATCTACAATACTTTACTCAAACAGTTATTTGTTTAACCTACTAGATTGTAAAGCGTACTTAATCGTCGAACTACGACGAAGGGGATATGTAAAATGAGTAAACTGCACGTACCTAATAATACTGGTACTCGTAATCAGAAGCTACTTTCTTGGATAGAGGACATGGTAAGCCTAGCTAAACCTGATAGCGTTCACTGGTGTGATGGTTCGGAGGAGGAGTATAAACTTCTTAGTTTAAAAATGGTTGAATCTGGAACATTAATTCCACTTAACTCTGTAAAAAGGCCAGGATGTTTTCTTGCACGATCTGACCCAAACGATGTAGCTAGAGTTGAAAACCGAACTTTTATTTGTTCCGAAAAGGAAGTTGATGCTGGTCCAACAAATAACTGGATGAATCCAGAAAAAATGCGACAAACTATGAACGAATTATTTTCTGGAGCTATGCGCGGTAGACGAATGTATGTTGTTCCTTTCAGCATGGGGCCTCTGGGTTCACACATATCGCACATAGGAGTGCAGCTAACTGATTCCCCATATGTTGCAATGAGTATGCGTGTTATGACCCGTATGGGGCAGTCGGCTTTAGATGTACTAGGCGACGATGGCGTCTTTGTTCCTTGCATGCATTCCGTAGGCGCACCCCTAAGAGATGGACAGGAAGATGTACCTTGGCCTTGTAATGAAACTAAGTACATAGTCCAATTTCCTGAAGAAAGGTCAATTTGGTCTTATGGCAGTGGATATGGGGGCAATGCTCTTTTAGGTAAAAAATGTTTTTCACTGCGCATCGCGTCGGTTATGGCACGTGATGAAGGTTGGTTGGCAGAGCATATGTTGATTTTAGGTTTAGAATCTCCAAAAGGTGAAAAAACCTATGTTGCTGCTGCTTTTCCTAGTGCATGCGGTAAAACTAATTTGGCTATGCTTATTCCTCCTGCAGGATATGAAGGGTGGACCGTGAGCACTGTAGGAGATGATATTGCTTGGATTAAACCAGGAGAAGATGGTCGTCTTTATGCAATTAATCCTGAAGCTGGTTATTTTGGAGTTGTACCAGGCACCTCTATGAAAACAAACCCTAATGCAATGAAGATGATGGAAAAAGATACAATCTTTACAAACGTTGCTCTCACCGATGATGGTGATGTGTGGTGGGAAGGAAAAGATGGAGAACTGCCAGATCATTTAATTGATTGGAAAGGTAATGAATGGACACCTAATAGTAACCAGCTGGCTGCTCATCCCAATGCCCGTTTCACTTGTGCGACTGTTCAATGCCCAAGTGCTGATCCGGCCTGGGATGATCCCAATGGGGTTCCAATAAGTGCTTTTATTTTTGGAGGTCGTTTAAGTAATACATTTCCCTTGGTATATCAGGCACGTAGTTGGGAACATGGTGTTTACATGGCTGCTACTATGGGGTCAGAAGCTACAGCAGCTGCTGATAATCAAGCAGCAATTCGTCGGGATCCAATGGCAATGCTGCCGTTTTGTGGGTATAATATGGCCGATTACTGGAAACATTGGTTGTCTTTAGAAAAAGAGCTTTCTAATGCACCTAAAATTTTTCGTGTAAACTGGTTTCGTAAAGATTCTGACGGAAACTTCATATGGCCAGGTTTTGGTGAAAATATGAGGGTCCTGGAATGGATTGTTAATCGTGTTAATGGTCAAGGTTTTGCTGATGATACCCCCATAGGTATTATGCCAAAGTACGAAGACATTACATGGGAAGGCCTGGATTTTTCTGTAGAATATTTTTCTGATATTATGACTGTAGATACCGAGGCGGCTATGCAAGAAGCTAATGCACAGGAGTCGTTATTTAATGATTTTGGTAACAGACTACCAATAGAACTGGAAAACCAACGCCAAGACCTTAAAGCGCGTTTAATTGAATAATATGATCAATTCATAAAAGATAAATTTGAAGTAACTATTTTAATATTAAAAATAAATTATTTTAAAAGGTTGGATTTGAATAGTTGCTTTTATATCAGTCTATAAATGTTATGTTTACCATTTTTAAATTGAATGTTTGGCATCAGGGTCTGTCAGAAACTAGCTTGAGTGGGATGTAAATGATTGATAAAGATATTAAACGGGAAGATGTTTTTTTTTATAGTGATGGGTTTAAGATAACTGCCCATCTATACAGACCTTCCCATTGGAAAATTGATGATGAACCATTGCCAGCAGTTGTTTGCTTAACAGGTTATACTGGTCGAAAAAACGTGGCAACAATAGATATTCCTAGAAGACTGGCCCGCGAAGGTTTTGCTACTTTGGCTCCTGACTATGTTGGATATGGAGAGGCTGAGGGGCCACGAGGTAGGAACCGACCCCTTGAACAAGCACAAAATGCATATGATGCCGTTACTTATTTAGAAACAATAGAGGGTATCGATTCAGATCGTATTGGTGTCTATGGATCTAGTTTTGGTGCGGCAAACGCTGTTTGGGCAGCAGCTTTTGATCGAAGAATGAAAGTAATAGTGTCAGCGGTTGGCGTGCATGATGGCGAACTCTGGCTTCGGTCAGTTCGCTCAGCTTATGACTGGTTCAAATTTCGCGATATGGTACGCGAAGAATCTAGGAAACGAGTTATATCCGGCGAGAAAAGTATGATTTATAGGTATGATGTTTATCCTAATGACCCAGATGCTGTTGAAAAGCCTATTATGACTTTTGAGGAACATGGAGCCGAAGATGTTACTCATGTTGATGTTGAAAGTGTAGAGGCATGTTTTCGTTACAAGCCGGATTGGGTGGTTGATAAAATATCTCCTAGGCCAGTCTTATTTTTTTCTGCGGAATATGATTCTATAGTTCCACCTGAAAATATACACAAAACTTATGAAAATTGTGGCGAGCCAAAAAAATTGGTGGAATTAAAAGGTGCAAGACATAATCATGTTTATGAATTCTCAAATTCTGATTATTTTGAGGTGGTAGCAGGGGAAACAACTGAGTGGTTTCGACAATATCTTTAAATTATCATTAGATAATATAATTGCTATAAAGTTAAAATACGGAGATTATGAGCTGTGTCCGTTGCTCTAGAAACTGATTTTAAGATAGCACCTTATATTGCTCGCTGCATTGCTGATGAAGAGATACCGATAGTTGATGTTGGCGATTATCTGAATGGTGATATTAAGGCCCGTGAGCAGTTAGCAGTAGATCTGAGAGCG
>Ga0209403_10002838_pt1 | contig 20177 bp, 22 predicted proteins | sample ArcticOcean_MG_C_8_FD_187440 | JGI IMG/M metagenome (GOLD analysis project Ga0209403, IMG submission 187440) | Marine microbial communities from western Arctic Ocean - ArcticOcean_MG_CB11_86 (SPAdes) (version 2) | ecosystem: Environmental > Aquatic > Marine > Oceanic | place: Arctic Ocean... | reverse complement strand
TTGTATCTACTATCAAACAACTCCATATCAAATCATTACTCCATTTGGATTTCCTGATATGATAGTACCTGTAAATAATCAACTAACCGTAGAAGGTATTGAACTTGGAAAGAAAATTTTTAATGACCCTATTTTAAGTGCAAATAATACACTTTCATGTTCTGGTTGTCATATTAAAGACAACTCATTTACAAATAATACTAGATTCAGTACTGGGATTGACAATATTGAAGGATCTAGAAATGCTAGTGCATTAATAAATTTAGGCTGGAATACATCATTTAATTGGGATGGAAGTGCGAATACTCTTGAAGAACAAGCATTTGAACCTGTAACCAATCCTATTGAGATGCATGATACTTGGGTAAATGTTGAAAATAAGCTTAACAATGACAGTACATATATTAATTTATTTAAAAATGCATTTGACATAGATTACATAGATTCTAATCACGTTGTAAAGGCATTAGCTCAGTTTGAAAGAACATTAATATCAGTAAACTCAAAATATGATAAATGGATAAGACAAGAACTACAACTTAATTCATCTGAACTAAATGGATTTGCAATTTTTAACTCAGAAAAAGGAGATTGTTTTCATTGTCACGGAACAGAAATGTTTATGGACAATTCATTTCATAATAATGGTCTTGATCCTGGATTTAAATTTAATGATCTAGGATTAGCTTATGTAACAGGAAATCCATTAGATAATGCAAAATTTAAAACTCCTACATTACGAAATATTGAATATTCTGCTCCCTACATGCATGATGGGCGATTTAGTACTCTTGAAGAAGTAATAGAGCATTACAATTCTGGAGGAAACTATTCAAATACTGTTGATCCATTAATGAAAAAAATTGGTGTTGGACTACAACTTACAAATACTGAGAAACAAGATTTAATTAATTTTTTAAAATCATTAAGTGAGGCTGATTTTATAAACAATTTATAATCATTAAAAAAAGTTAAAAAGTTATGTTTTATTAATAAATATAAGTTCAAAAAGTAGGCTTAATAAAATTATATTTGTATCTTATTTAAATAAAAAACATATGATGAAGAATATCATTATTATCTTCTTGATGATAATAAATATTAGCACTTATAGTCAAGAAATTAATAAATGCTATACAACAGAGTTAATTAATAATGAATTAATTAACAACCCTGATTATAAAAATGAGATAAATAATGTTTTCAAACAAAATAAATTATGGTTATCAAACTATAATCAAGAAAAGACAACTATAACAATACCAATTGTAGTGCATGTTATATATCGACAAACACATGCAAACCTAGGTATAGGGACAAATATCCCTAATATTCAAATTGAAGATCAGATTCGTATTTTTAATGAAGACTATAGCAAAACAAATAGTGAATTCCCTAATCCACCTAGAAATACATTTGTTAATAGTGCGGCTAACCCTGATATAAAATTTTGTCTAGCTACTACAGATCCTGATGGAAATCCAACTACAGGAGTAACTCGAACACTTTCTACTCAAAATAGTTTTGATTACGATACAGAATCAGATGATATGAAGAGAGATGCTACAGGCGGTAAAGATGGATGGCCACCATCACAATATCTTAATATTTGGGTATGTGATATATCAAATTCTGGAAACACTACAATCTTAGGATATGCATATCTACCAGGATTACAATCATGGAATGCATGGAAAGATGGTTTAGTAGTAGATTTTCAACATTTCGGAACAATTGGTAATGCATCATCAACTAGTGATGGTAGGACCCCTACGCATGAGTTAGGACATTTTCTAGGACTCAACCATACCTTTGCTCAAATCAGTGGATGGAATAGTCCTTGTGCTGATGCACAAGGAAACTTACAGTGTTGTGACAATGATGATTCTAATGTATATGACACACCTGCTACAGATGATGTTTATTATGGAAATGTTAATGCAAATACTAACAATAACACGTGTAATGATCTTCTTTTTGGATTTAGTTCAGATCTACTAGATATGGATGAAAATTTTATGGCATATTCAAACCATACCTGGATGTTTACTAATGATCAAGTAAATGAGATGATGGCAACCTTAAATGGGTATAGGTCAAATTTAAAGAATTCTAGTGTATCAATAAATTGTACTGGGATAGTTTCAAATAATAATATTGACTTCAATAAAAAAATTAAATTATATCCAAATCCAAGCAAAGGTAGATTTATTATAGAATCAGAAAATAAAATTTATAACATAGAAATCACAGATATTATAGGTAATAGCATATATAAATCCTCTAAACAAGCTAATATACAAGAGATAGATTTAAGTTTTGTGAAGAATGGAGTTTATCTAATAAATATTAACTCTGAAAATCAAAGAATAACTGAAAAAATTATAATTAGTAAATAATGCTAGAGGTAAGTATTGATATATCTAAGATAGATAAGTCTTTACAAGAAATTGTAAATAAAATTATTCAGGAAACTAGAATAAATAACAATGAGGCTTTAAGAATATTTACTCAAGCTCCAAACTCACTTCTTTTTTTGCTAGCAAATGCTAAGAGAGAAAGATTAAATGGAAATAATACATTTTTTAATAAAAACATACATATAGAGCCAACAAATGTTTGTGTTTTTGACTGTAAATTCTGCTCATATTCTAGATTATTAAAGGAAAAATCTCAAGCATGGGAACACTCTATTGATGACATGGTTAAAATGGTTGCAAAATATGATAAAGACGAGATAACAGAAGTTCATATTGTTGGAGGTGTCCATCCAAAAATGGGACTAAAATACTTTATAGAACTAATTAAAAAAATTAAAAAAATTAGGCCCAATATACATATCAAAGCATTTACTGCAGTTGAGCTTGAATATATGTGCAGAAAAGCAAAAGTAACATATAAGAAAGGGTTACAAATGCTAAAAAAAGCAGGCCAAAACTCTCTTCCTGGTGGAGGAGCCGAAATATTTGATAAAGAAATCCGAGATATTATTTGTAAGGATAAATGCACATCTGAACAATGGCTTGATATTCACAAATCAGCCCATGAAATAGGCATACAATCCAATGCGACAATATTATATGGACATATAGAAAAGCCAAAACATATTATTAATCACATGAGTAGAGTAAGAGACTTACAAGATATAACTAATGGATTTAATGCTTTTATTCCTCTAAAATACAGAAATGGTAATAATCAAATGTCACATCTTAAAGAAGTTAGTATAATTGATGATATTAGAATGTATTCTATTGCACGAATATTCTTTGATAACATACAACATATAAAAGCCTATTGGCCAATGATTGGAAAGGAAACAACACAAAGTTTATTATCCTTTGGTGTTGATGATATAGATGGTACAATAGATGATAGCACTAAAATATATTCTATGGCTGGAGTAGAAGATCAAAATCCAACAATGTCAACAAATGAAATAACTTCACTTATAAAGAAAGTTAAAAGGAAACCTGTTGAAAGAGATAGTATATATAATCAACTTAAAGTATATTAATTTTACTCTCTTTGATGAATAGAATATTTCCTCCATTTATTAATTAGCTCAGACATGTCTTTTGGAAGCTCTGAATCAAATGACATCAGTTTTTTACTTATAGGATGATTAAACTCTAATGATTTGGCATGCAATGACTGCCTCTCACAAGTCTTAAAGCAATTCTGAACAAATTGCTTATATTTTGTGAATTTTGTACCCTTTAAAATTGTATCTCCCCCATATTCAGTATCATTAAATAATGGATGGCCAATAAATTTAAAATGAGCTCTAATTTGATGGGTTCTTCCAGTCTCTAACTTACATTCTACTAAAGTTGTATATCCAAACCTTTCTAACACCTTATATTTAGTTACTGCGGACTTACCGTAATCTCCATCAGGGAAAACTGACATAATCTTACGATTCTTAAGACTTCTACCAATATTACCTATAATAGTACCACTTTCAGACTTAACATCACCCCATACCAATGCAACATATAGTCTATTTAAATCTCTATCTGCAAATTTCTTTGACATTATAGTCATACTTTGCTCATTCTTGGCAATAACTAAAATACCAGAAGTATTTTTATCAATTCTATGAACTAGACCAGGTCTATCCTCTTTATCATTATTAGGAAGATTATCAAAATGGTAAGCTAATGCATTAACTAGTGTGCCATCATAATTACCAAAACCAGGATGTACTACCATTCCTGCATCTTTATTCACAATTAAAATATCTTTATCTTCATACTGTATGTTAATTGGAATATTTTGAGGTATTAACTCGTTTTTTTGCTTTGGATATGAGTAAACAATACTTACCCTATCACCAGGCTTAACTTTGTAACTTGATTTAACCGCAAGATTATTAACCAAAATATTACCAGAAACTGCAGCTTGTTGAATCTTATTTCTACTTGCATTATCAATAAAATTCATTAAAAACCTATCAACTCTAAGAGGTAGTTGACCACTACTAGCTGTAAAATCATAATGTTCAAATAATTCAAAACCAGTTTCAGAATCCATTTACTTAAAAATTAACTTTCTATTAACAACACCAAAATCATCTACTATTCTTAAAATATATAAACCAGAATTAAAATTTTCAATATTTAATTTAAATATAGATTTACTTGTTGATTTATTAAAAATTAATTTTCCAGAAATATCAAATAACGATATTGTGTTATTAAATGTTGGCATCTCAATATTAATATACTGAGAAGAAGGATTGGGATATATATTTACATCTTGAATGTAATTATTATAATTTAAAGATAAATTATTCATACTAACAAGAGGTCTAATCATCCATGCACCTGTATATTGTGAAGTATTCCAAGAACCACCAACATTATAAAACATATAATCATTTGCAGAACTATTTCTATCTAGACCAATATTTAGCATACTACTTGTGTTCTGTTGCCAACCTACATAGAAAACATCTGTTAATTGAAATAAAGAATCTAAATAATAAAAATGATAATTATTAGTAGCTGTATGTTTAGGATATTCTAATTGTTGATGAATAATAGTTCCAGGATTTCCATTGTTATCATTCCAAACAGTTAACAGAAAACTTATTAAATTAACGGTATCAAGCATCTGTGGAAAATATATTTGTACAGCTCTTAATGTGTCAGGACGATTTAATTTAAATTGATAAGCACCCATAGCACCTTGAACATTAATGCCATATGCTGATTCAACAGAACCATCATCATAGGCAAAATGAGAATTAAATTTTTGATAACTTATTAATGTGTCATTATACTTATAATCATTAGATCCTGTACCAATAATATGTTCAATCATAAATTCAGAACTATCATTAAAATTTGGAGTAAACACATTGTTATTTACTGATATAGGAGGGTTTTCAAAGACATAATTACCAATAGAATCATAATCATAAATTGTAATATTTCTACTCATACCTAAACTTGGATAGTGATCTATTAAAAGATGATTTTCATATACATTATATTGATAATCAACATTAATACTAGCTTGATTATTTCGTAGAAGAATATTAATAGTATCATTAATTTCTACATTAACATTATCCTGAAAATGCAGCCAAGGCATCTCTCTATATCTTTTAAGAAAAGATGGACTATCATATACAAAAGAAACATCATTTAGTCCAGAAGTGTCAATAGAAGAAGAAAAAGCATCTAAAATAATATAATCAAGATGCCAATGATCAAAATTACCAGATAAAGTAGCAAAATTTCTAAACCTAAACTGAAAGCTATCATGTAGATATTTTTGATCTGTTATCATAATAATATTCTTTTTAAACTCTTGTAAACCATCACCAGGAATAGACCATATTCTATCCCATACTTTGATTCCAGAAGAATCAGATAAAAACTCTAAAAACAATGAATCCTCAATTTGAGGATTATCTCCATATCCTTGAGGTTGATAATAAAAAAGAAAGAAAGCAGTATCAAGACTATTAAGATCTATCATCTGAGATAATAAAAGATCAGCAAAACCATTATTATTAGCCATATTAATATCATATGCAAAACCGTTAGAATCTAAGCCATCAAGAGTGACTACCCCAATAGTTGGAGGATTAACAGGATAATTGTTATTTACTAATGAACTATTTCCTATCCATAGACTATTGTTAAGGATATTTGAAGAGGATGAAAAATCATCAAAAAAAGGAACAACTAGAGAATTCTTGTTCTTTGATGATGAAAAATTATCGTTATTAGGATTTGATAACAAAGGAGATAGCACTTCCTGAGCAAATAATGATGAACTAAATAAAAGAAAAGTTATAAAATATCTCATTTTTAATTAACTATATCAGAATCCTTAAAATAAATATCGATAGTAGAACCTAATTTTAACTCATTTTCATTTTCATAAGAAGGTGTTTGCTTATAGATTACAGCATTTAATGAGTCACTACAATTTTCATCATATATCTCTGAACCAATATTTAATGATGAAGATTTTAAGACAATATTGGAAGCTACTCTATTAAGTCCAATCAAATTAGGTACAAAAACATATTCATCACTTAGACCTCTACCAACAACTAAATTTATAGTAGTTCCTTTTAATATTTCTTGACCAGAGAAAATACTAATACCATTAACATTAAAATCTAAAATTTTATTTGTTGCTATATCAGATTTATATTCAAGTTTACCAACAGATAAGCCTACTATTTCAATTCTTCTAAGTGCCTGTCTTAATGTTAAATCATATATATCAGGAAATTTTACAATCCTTGTATTAGTCTCAGTAACTGTTAAATAAATTCTTCTTTGCTTTTTAACCTTGGAATTTGGTTTTGGGTCTTGGTTTATAACAACCCCTTTAGGATATTGAAGATCAGATATTGAATCAATAATTACATAACGGAGATTATTTTCTTCTGAGATTGAATCAAGAACTGAAATATGATAATTTGAATAGTCTGGAACAGTAATAAACTTGTCATGTAATGTATAGATATCAAGAAACTTAAGATATATAAAAAACAATATAGGAAGAGTAACTAAAGCAAGAGAAAAATGCTTTATTATTTCTTTGTTCTTAAAAAATAATAAGATTCTATTAGTTTTATTTTTTTCTTCCAATGATAAGAATTTGAATTTATAACAAATGTAATTATAAAATTACTATTATAATTAAATTTTATATAAACAATAAATCACATATATTTGTTATAAATATATGAAGAATATAGCAATAATAACTGGTGGAGATTCTCAAGAATATGAAATCTCTTTAAAGAGTGCAGAAACAGTATATAATCATTTAGATAGAGAAAAATATCAGCCGTACATCGTTGAAATTAGAAATAATATCTGGAAAATAAAAGTTAATGATAGTTATAAAACTATTGACAAAAATAATTTTAGTGTACAAATTGATAATAAATTGATTGAATTTAAAAATATCTTCATGTCCATACATGGGCCTCCAGCTGAAAATGGAGAACTTCAAAATCTTTTTGATACGAAAGAAATTAAATATACATGCTGTAATTCAAAAGTTTCTGCATTAACTTTTAATAAATTTAAATGCAATCAAATATTAAAAAAATTAGAATATAAAATAGCTGATTCATTACTTCATCTAAAAGATAATAAAATAGATGCTGAGAAAATAACATCTAATTTTAAGCTTCCTTTATTTATTAAACCTAATGAAGCAGGATCTAGTAATGGAATAAGCATCGTTTATAAAAAAAGTGAATTTACAGATGCAATAAATAACGCATTATTACATGACGATCAAGTAATAATTGAAGAATATATTAAAGGAACTGAGGTAAGCTGCGGAGCTTTTAACACGAAAGATGAAATAATAATACTCCCAATCACTGAAATCATAAGTGAGAATGATTTTTTTGATTACGATGCAAAATATAATAACAAAGTACAAGAAATTACACCAGCAAGAATTTCAAAGAAAGAAACTGAAATAATACAAAGAAATACTAAGGAAATCTATAAAAAATTAAAACTAAAAGGTTTATGTAGAATAGATTATATTATCAAAGAAGGAGAACCTTATATAATTGAAATTAATACTATTCCTGGCCTATCAGAACAAAGTATTATTCCTAAGCAGATAAAAAAAGCTGGATATAGTTTAACTGAAGTTTTTACAATCTGCTTAGAAAATTAAATCAATAAATAATATATTAGCAAAAAAAACATAGCATGAGCAAAACAAAAAATGAAGAAAGGCTAGAGATTCTTAACAAAAGACTTGCTGAAATAGGTCAAAAACAAGTTAATCCTATAGAAGAATCAGTAAAAATAGAACCAGAAACTTCTTCAACATCATATCCACAAGAAAATAAAAAATCTGGTAGATTAAAAACATATATACTTAGAATAGTAATTGTTCTGATTGGATTCTTAATTATTAAATATATGAATCTTGGAGAATTATTTTATAAACCTACAAAAGAAAAAGTTCAAACTCAAATAAAAAATGAAGTTATAACAGATGAAAAAATCAAATATAACTTTTCATTTAATAATGATGAATTCATTATTGTCTTTAGTGAATTTGATGATAAAAATGAAGCAATCAAAATGAAAGAGGAAAAATCAAGAGATTTTGTTGATTTTGATATTAATTATTTTTTTCTTCCTAATAAATCCAACTCTAAAGAAGAAGTATATAAATTATACGCAGGACCAATTAATGGATTTGGAGAAGCTAAACATTGGTATAATGTTATTTCTGAAAATATAGATCCTGAAGCTGAAATAATACCAAAGTAAGATATTAGGTTATTGTCTTAAATGGAAATCTTTGAATCCATTCTTTAGGCTTAATATTAATTAGGATTTTTCTCAACACCATCCTTAACAACTTATTTCTCACTAATATATAGATAAAAGATTGTTGAGGAACAGCACCAAAATTACTTTTAAACTCATTTGCAGTTCTTCCAAAAACAAGATTATCTTTTTTAAATAAAATAGCATGATTAATTGTTTCACATAAGATTCTTTCATATAAAGAATATTGCTTATTATAATTATAATCAATACCAACAAAATAAGAATAGAGAGTATGTAAATGCGTAAATTCAGAAGAAAAAGCAAGCAATTTATTATCCATAAAATACCCATATAATCTAAAATCAGCAAGATTAGCTGTTAAATCAAATAAGGCATTAACATTAAACACTGGGCCTTTAAAATTAGCATTATCAGTCACATTATTAAATAATTTTTGAATAGACTCTTTATTTAGTTCAATATCTTCAAGCTCTAATAACTTAATATCTAATTCTATACTTCGTTTAGATATGTTATCCACTCGTCTACGATATTTAGTTTTTAATGACGCTCTATATGAATTAAAATCTATCCAAGAATTAGAAATATTTAAAATCATTTCTTCTTCTACCTCAACTTTAACAAATCCTTCTAAATCAGATTTATTATTGATATTATCAAATAAAAAATCTGGAATCACTATAAAATCAGATTTTATATTTTTATTAAGAGTAGATAAGATATTTTTTAAATCAAAGGGTCTTTTAATAGAAAATGCAGGTATATTAGTAAGAAATGAATTTGTAAAATAAAAGAACCTTAATTTTATAAAACGTACAAAAAAATAAAATATATATTTAAAAAAAGCATACCTAGTATAGTTAGATATGTCAGAAAGGTTAATATTAAAAACATGACCATACAATCTTTCATTTTCACTAACAACATAAATGTGTTCAATTTCTTTATGATTATCAGAATAATATTTTAAAAAATCATATCTAACAAATAAATTATTATCTTCAATAGAATTATTCCAGTAATCAGCAGATACACTATCAAGATTATTGAAAACTTTAATACTCATCGCTAAGAAATAGTTAAAACTGATATTTCAGGCATAATACCTACTCTTCCTGCATAAGCTAAATGACCAATACCTGCATTCACATATATATACTTAGAATCTTCCTCATATAAACCTAACCATTGTTTATATCTCCATTTAAGAGGGCTCCATTTAATACCTGGAATATCAATCCCAAATTGCATACCATGAGTATGTCCAGCAAGTTGAAGATCTATTCTTTTTGAGAAATTAATTACTTGAGCAGTCCAATGAGATGGATCATGAGAAAGAAGAATAGTAGGAAAATTGTTATCTACAAGCTTCATAGCTTTATTGAGATTACCATCTTTATTAAAATTACCAGCCCCCCAATTCTCAACACCAACTAAATTAAATATTGATCCATTAATATTAATTTCTCTAGATTCATCTAATAATAAATCAAATCCAATCTCTTTATGAATAGCTATCATATTCTTAAAGTTAATTTTCCATTTTTCACTTGATCTTTTCCATCCAACATAATCACAATAATCATGGTTTCCTAAGATTGAATACTTGCCATATTTAGCATGTATTTTTTTTAAAGTTTCAACATAAGGAATAGCTTCATTGTAATAATTATTTACTAAATCCCCCGTAAAAACAAACAAATCAGGCTTTTGATCATTAATTAAACGAACAACTTCTTCTAATTTTTCGATAGAATTAAATCCACCAAGATGAAGGTCAGATATTTGAATTACTTTAAAACCTTTAATCTTTTTACTCCAATCTTGTATGTTTATATTAACATGCTTTAACTTAAAATTATACCTACCAAATTTCATTCCAGCAAGAAGAGTCAAGAAAAATGCAGAGCCTAATAACAATGAAGTCTTTTGAAGAAAATCTATTCTTGATATATGATATCCAGAATTGTTAATATTAGAAACTGCAAAAACTTTAAATAGAAATCTAAATATGCGTAAGATATCATCAATAATTAAAGGTATAAGAGCAAAGAATTTAGACATAAAAACTATAAGAATAAGACTACTAATTATGATATCATTATTAAAATGAACAAAGGGTATTCTTTTTCCATAATTAAGAAAAACATAAACAATAATACAGTAGATTAAAAAGGATATAGTCCAGTAAAGAAAATTAAATATTTTATTATAAAGATTAGATTTATTAAAAACAGGAGTTATTCCAGAAAATAAATAGAAATCAAGTAAAAATATAAAGAAAATAAAAAAAGATAATCTCATTAACATAATATAAAAGCAAAATAAATCATAAAACATTTAATTACGCTTAAAAGAGATGAAAACATAATCTTAGTTTTTAATAAGAATTTGTTAAGAAATTAGCTAACAGTTGATTTTTGCATTGTATTATTAATAATAACAAGTAACTGAATTATTTTAAAGAAAATATAATCATATATCTTTAAAAAGAAAGGGAAATCATTCCTTCTAACATCAAGTAAAAGAGCAATACGCTTTTCTTTAGTCTCATTTTTAACTTCATGAACATATGTGTCATCAAAAAGAACCCCTTTCCCTTCAGTCCAACTATATGGTTGATTATCAACAAAGATTTGACACTTACCCTCTTTTGGGACAGATATAGCTAATTGATACCTTAAAACACCCTTATAAGGGCCATTATGAGCAGGAATATGTTTTCCAGGATTAAGAATTGAAAAATAAATACTAGAAACATTTTTAAATGGTCTAAGAACTTCTACAGTTTTAGGACAAAGCTTTATATTCTCTTTATGCCAAAAACCATAAGTCTTAATATTAAACATACTCCAAGAAATACCATCATTTGCTGAAATATATTCTTGACCATCATCTACTTCGTGGAATTTAGGAAAAGATGATGTTTTTTTAATAATTTCTTCAATTTCATCCTTAATTACTAACCAATTATTCTCTAAGGTAATATGTTCAGGAAAAACTTTATCAGCATCTAAATACGGAGTATTTTTTAACAAAGTATTATAAAACCTTAAATTCCAGTCTCTAAATTTTATAAAAAAAATATTTCTATTATTCTGCATTATATATAAAAATTTAAACAAAAATAAATATTATTATATAAAAAACTATGCAAAGCATAATAAGTTGAGAGCTATTATAAATAAAAAAATGAAAATTATTCTTTAAAAGCCTTATGTGGTTTTAACTTTAACTTAATAAGATTAAGGTGATTAGACTCTACTATAATATAACTATATGAAAAGTTTACTGATTCTACTGAAGTCCCACTATCAAAAAATTCTATGTTTTCTAAATTAAGAAATTCATTAAGATGAGTTAAATGATGTTTAGATAGGTGTTTTGAATCTGGCCCAAAAAATTCCCAAACAAACTTAATGTTTGTCATTTTTTATTAAACAACCTTGTGTCCTTTATTATCACCATCCATCCAATAATTATCTTCTACTTCACCTAAGTATCTAACAATCTTATTATCAAATTGAGTTAGGGCTAACATCGCTTGATCATGAGTTTCTCTCATAATTCTAGTTGCTTTATTTGAGCCCTTCATCTTAAGTTCTAAATAAAATCCATTCTTCAATCCTTTAGCTCTTGTGGTTGGCCTACCTCTATTTGTCATAAAAAAAGTTTTTTATTTTAACGTTAAACACTAAAATATATTGTAGTTATCTCAAGAGAGAATAATAACTCGCATTTTGACAAATATATAATAATTATTTAAACATAAACTTACTAATTAACATATGAAAGTGATGCACTCCTTTCTCCATATTTGGAGAAAACCTTCCTTGCTTATAAAAACGTGAACCAACCCCCTTTTGAACCCTTTGAACAATCTCTTCGTCCTCTAACTCAACTTTGTCTAGGTCAGCTCCAGCTCCATTTTGGAGTTTACTTTCATCCCATACAAAAGTCTTAAACTCAATTTCTGTTTTTTTAGCAGAAATTGGTTTTACAATATTAATAGATAATCCCCATGGATAAAAATTAAACATCATGTTAGGAAAAATCCAGAAATAATATGCAGCAATTTTTTCTCCATAATCAATAGAATCTACTGGAAGATTAAAACATATATCATCATCTTCAGCATATCCAATTTGCAGATTTGAAAATTCAAAAATTTCAACATCATACTTTTTATAATCTAAAGTAGCATTTAAATCTTTATGAATAAAAGGAATGTGAAACCCCTCTAAGTAATTATCACAATACAAAGCCCAATTAGTATCAATTATATATGATTTTGAAAGATCATCTCTTAAAACAAACTTATCTATAGGCATCCATGAAATTCTATTTCTCAAATCATTAATGATGTTCTCAAAAGGAACAATAGGATCTAAAGAGACGAAAATAAATTGAAACCATTTCTCTAGACTTATCTTCGTTAGATTATCATCAGAACACGGAAAGTTCTGCATACCTTTAGTTTCGGGCATAAAAACAAAGTCACCATTTTTATTAAATGACCTTCCATGATAACCACACACTATATTACTTTTAAGAACAGTTTTCTTATCAACTAATATATTTCCTCTATGAGTACAAACATTTGACAAACAACTAATCTTATTTTTATGATTAATTAATATTAAAGGCTCTGAAATAAACTGATCTAGTAAAACGAAAGGAACAACTGAGTTTTTATTTTTCAGATCTAAATCAGAACAAATATATTGCCAACTTCTTTCAAATATCTTAACCTTTATATCATTAAAAATAATATCTGAACAATAAAAATCACCAGTTAAAGTATTTGCCCTGGTTATATCATCATTAATCTCTTTCATAAAGTAAAAATATAAAATTAAACCTACTTAATAAATCTACAATATTATTATAAGAATTTTTTAATTTATCAGAAATTTCATCTTTCTTTACCCATGACACCTCAGATATTCCTTCAGAAATCTGAGGAATTAATTTTTGTTGATAATTAGAGTTCATTAAAAACCATGAAGTAATCTTAAGAATTTGTTTAGAATTTATTGAATATGTATGATAAGAATTTTGTAAAAACCTAATAATTGTAAGATCGTTTACTCCACATTCTTCCTGAACTTCTCTGATTGCACAAAATTCATCAGATTCATTCAATTCTTTTTTACCTTTTGGTAAATCCCATTTACCATTTCTAAAAATCATTAATAATGAATCATTGTTATAGACTAATCCACCAGCAGCATATATAACTTTATATTTACTACAAAAATCTTCCCAATTATCTAAAATCATTTTAGGCTTATTGTTAATGAAAACTTTATATTTTTGTTGCATGGTTAACTATGAAGAAGATGCAAGACAAGTTGCAAAATTTTTATTGCAAATAAACGCAATTATTTTACAACCTAATAATCCCTTTACATGGGCTTCTGGATGGAAGTCTCCAATTTATTGTGATAATAGAAAAGTTTTGTCTTTTCCTCAAATAAGAACGCATATAAGAATGAAAATATGTGAGATTATTAAAGAAAAATACCCACATGCAAATGTTATTGCTGGAGTAGCTACTGGTGGAATTGCTATTGGATCTCTAGTAGCGGAAGAACTTGGACTTCCTTTTATATATGTTAGAGCATCTGCTAAAGAACATGGTAAACAAAATCTTATTGAAGGATATTATAATCAAGGACAATCAGTTGTTGTAATTGAAGATCTTATAAGTAGTGGTAGAAGTAGTCTATCTGCAGTGAAAGCTCTTAGAAAAGAAGAATTAAATGTGCGAGGTCTTATCTCAATTTTTACTTATAGTTTCGATTTAGCAGAAGAAAATTTTACTAAGTTAAATTGTGAAAAAATATCATTATGCGACTATAACATACTTTTAAATGAAGCAGTAAAATCAAACTATATTGAGCAAAAAGATATAAAATTATTAGATGATTGGAGGAAAGAACCATCAAAATGGAATAAATGATTACTAATTTTAAAAGTCCAGAAGTAACAGCAAATATTAGTGCTCAAGAGTTATTTACAAGATTTAGCAACCTAAACAATCTTAAAGATTTTCTTCCTGAAGATATAGAAGAATTTCAGTCTACTGAAGATACCTGTAGCTTCAAAGTATCTAAACTACCAAAGATATCACTTCAAATGATTGAAAAAGTAAGATTTAATCTAATAAAACTCCAATCAAAAGACAATCAAATTTCATTTGATTTAAATTGTAAAATTAATGAAAACCCAGGCCAAAAAAAATGCCAAGTTACTCTAGAGATTGATATAGAACTTAACTTTATGATGAAGATGATGGTAGAAAAACCTTTAAATCAATTTCTAGAGAAACTATCAGCTCAGATAAAAAAAATTTAAAATAAAAATCTTATATCATTCACGCCAAATGATTTTAACTTCTTATTTTCAAACATAAGAATTATCTTTCCAGAATCATTAACATTTATAATTTTAGCATTAAGTTTAACGTTATCTATCTCAAATAATAAAAATTTATTCCTTAAATAAAGCATATCATTATATTCATTAAGACTATATGATTTTGATAAAAAACTTTTATATCTTTTTTCAACACAAGATAAAAAACTCTCTTTAATCTCATTTAAATGATATTCGTATTGATTTTCTAAAGAAAGTGATGTTGCTTGAGGTAAATACTTATTAAATGTGGTTTGATTAATATTAATACCTACTCCCAAAACAGATGTGTGAATTATTGAATCTGCAACTATATTATCAATAATAAAACCAGCAACCTTTTTATTTTTAATCATTATGTCATTAGGCCATTTAATTGAAATATCTTTCTTTACATAAAATGATATAAAATCACTTATTGCTAAAGAAATCAGCATACTAAAATTAAACTGTTCATTAATACTAAGGTCATGTTTAAATAGAATACTAATTAACAAATTCTTTCCTCTTTCACTATCCCAAGATTTGGATTTTCTTCCTCTTCCTTGAAACTGATAATCAGCAGTAACAACAATAGGTGTATTAAGATTTGTAGTTTTATTTAAATCTAAAAGAAATTGATTGGTAGAATCTATCTCATTTAATATTATTCGATTTTTGATAAAAAAACTAGAAGACATCTTTAGATAGTAATTAGTAGAAAAAGTGTAATTTTGCAAATGTAAATTTAACAATATTTATGCCAAAATTGAATCCTAAAAATAATGACCTGTTACAAGTAATCATTAATGGTATTAAAGAGATCAAAGGAAATAATGTTATTTCGCTTAATTTCTCTGATTTAGACAACAGTATATGTGAATATTTTGTAATTTGTTCTGGAACATCAAATACGCATGTAAAAGCAATACATGAAAATGTTAGGAAAATTGTTATGAAAAATATCAAACAAAAACCATGGAATATTGAATCTGATAATACATCTGAATGGATACTAATGGACTACTCAGATATAATATTACATATTTTTCAAGAAGAAACAAGAAATCTCTATAACATAGAAGAATTATGGGGAGATACAAAAAAACTTTCACACAATTAATATATAATTAATGACTAAGAAAAGTTCTAATAATCCAAAAAATTTAAATCCAAAAAATTTTAAATTTAAAATCTATTGGGTATATGCTATAATATTTATTTTTTTTATAGGTATCCAGCTAATTAACATAAAAGCTACACAAACAACAAACTTTAAAGATTTTAATGATCAAATGCTTCAACAAGGTAAAGTTGAAAAAATCACAGTTATTAATAATGAAAAAGCTTTTATTTATATAAAAAAAGAATTTTTATCTGAAGAACAATTTAAAGATGTCAGTAAACAAATAATTGGAGAGTCATTAAATTTAGGACCACATTTTTTCTTTGAGATCGGATCAGTTGATGTTTTTAAAAAAGATCTAGATAATGCACAAAAGAATTTTGATTATGAAGATCAAATTAGCATAGTATATGAGACTAAAAAAGATGTGTTTGGAGATATTCTAGGATGGATACTGCCATTAGTTTTTTTTATTGCTGTTTGGATATTTATAATGAAAAGAATGAGCGGAGGTGGTGCTGGAGGAGGACAGATTTTTAGCATTGGTAAAACAAAAGGGAAACTAGTAGATAAATCAAACATAAAGGTAACATTTAAAGATGTTGCTGGTCTAGAAGGAGCAAAAGAAGAAATTAGTGAGATTGTAGATTTTTTAAAGAAACCTGAAAAATATACAAAACTTGGAGGTAAAATACCGAGGGGGGCAATGTTAATTGGACCTCCAGGAACTGGTAAAACATTACTTGCAAAAGCAGTTGCTGGAGAAGCTAAGGTTCCTTTCTTTTCACTATCTGGATCTGACTTTGTTGAGATGTTTGTAGGAGTTGGAGCGTCAAGAGTAAGAGATTTATTTAAACAAGCAAAAGAAAAAGCACCAGCAATTATATTTATTGATGAAATTGATGCAATAGGTAGAGCAAGAGGTAAAAATGCTATGACTGGCTCTAATGATGAACGTGAAAATACTCTAAATCAATTATTAACCGAAATGGATGGTTTCGGGACTAATTCTGGAGTAATAGTGATGGCTGCAACAAATAGAGCTGATATTTTAGATAAAGCACTAACAAGAGCAGGAAGGTTTGATAGACAAATTTATATTGATCTACCTGATGTCTCAGAAAGAAAAGAAATATTTAAAGTTCATCTGAAACCAATAAAATTAGGGAAAAATATAGATGTTAATTTTCTTGCAAGACAAACTCCTGGTTTCTCAGGAGCAGATATCGCAAATGTATGTAATGAATCTGCTTTAATCGCAGCTAGAACATCAAAAAATAGTGTTGAGAAACAAGATTTCCTAGATGCTGTTGATAGAATAATTGGAGGATTAGAAAAAAAATCAAAAATCATTTCTCCAAATGAGAAAAAAACCATTGCATTTCATGAGGCAGGTCATGCTGCTATCAGCTGGGTTTTAGAACATGCAGCCCCTCTAATAAAAGTAACAATCGTTCCAAGAGGAAGATCATTAGGTGCAGCATGGTACTTACCTGAAGAAAGACAGCTAACAACTACAGAACAAATGTTAGATGAAATATGCGCTGCACTTGGTGGAAGAGCTGCAGAAAAAATATTCTTTAAAAAAATATCAACTGGTGCTCTTTCTGATCTTGAGAAAGTCACCAAACAAGCATTTGCAATGGTAAGTATATATGGCTTAAGTGAAAAAGTTGGTAATATTTCATATTATGATTCTTCCGGACAAAACAGTGGTTTCACTAAACCATACTCTGAAGAAAGGGCTAAATTAATAGATGAAGAGGTAAGTTCTTTAATCGAAACTCAATTCAAAAGAGCATTACAAATTCTAAAAAAACATAAAGGAAAGGTTCAACAACTAGCAGATGCTCTTCTTAATAAAGAGGTTATTTTTAAGAATGATTTAGAGGATATATTTGGTATTAGAAAATGGAAATCCTATTCTGAAGAACAACTCGAAGAGACAGATCAAAAAAAAATAAAAAGAAAAAAATAAATTTCAGTTTATGGATGATGATTGGTCAGTCGTTTTCTCTACTCAAGATATATTTAAAGCTGAAATCATTAAAAATACATTACTCACAAATAATATAAATGCAGTTTTGATGAACCAAAAAGACTCATCATACCTTTTTGGTACAGTTAAAATTTATACAAAAAAAAAGGATATTAAAAAAGCACAAAAGATAATTTCTGAATGATTTCTATAGATATAACTAAAAGAGTAACATATGGTTTGCTATTTATCATTATAATGTGGTTTAGCACATCATTATCAAGTATTTCATTTCATATATTATATGTTTTAATTTTTCTTATTTGCATCATAGAAATGATTAAAATTACTAAAGATAAAAATAGAATATTAGGATTAACATATATTCTGATTCCAATGATCATAATACATCTCTTTGACACACAAGATTATAATAACACTCTACACAATGAATACAATAACTCATTACTACTATTTATATATACACTAACATGGACTTTTGATACATTTGCCTATTTATTTGGTACAAGGTTTGGTAGACACAAATTACTTCCATCTATCTCTCCAAAAAAATCATGGGAAGGATTCTTTGGAGGGGCTTTTATAACAATAATTACAGCATTATTAATAACTAATATGTTTGAAAACTTAAACCAATACAACACATTAATTATCTCAATATTTCTTCCTATTACAGCAACAATAGGTGATTTAGTTGCATCAAGCTTTAAAAGAGCAGCTAATATGAAAGATTTTGGTAATTTAATACCAGGTCATGGTGGAGTTATTGACAGAATGGATTCTTTTATGATTACGATTCCTGCTATTTACTTGTACATACAGATTATAGCATGAAAATACATAAGGAAGGTTATAAAATACTAAGAAATCAAACACTATTTATTTTTTCCACAATCTTAATTATTAATTATGGTTGGATATTCAACACAATCTTATCAGTTCAAATAGTCCTATTTCTCCTAACTTTAAACTTTTTTAGAATTCCTAAAAGGGTATTCGAACAAAAAGATGGTTTAATTTACTCACCATGCGATGGAAAAGTAGTTGTCATAGAAGAAACACATGAAAACGAATATTTCAAAGACAATAGAATACAAGTTTCAATCTTTATGTCTCCCCTTAACATTCATAATAATCTTTATCCTATAAGCGGCATAATAGAATATAGTAAATACCATAATGGGAAATTTTTTGTTGCATGGAACCCCAAGTCATCTACAGATAATGAAAGAAGCTCTGTAGTTATAAAGAATAATAAAGTAGAAATTCTTTGTAGACAAATTGCCGGTGCCGTTGCAAGAAGAATAGTTACATATGCAAAAAATAAAAATACTGTTAAAGCTTGTGAAGAGCTAGGATTTATAAAATTTGGTTCAAGAGTTGATATTTTTCTTCCAGTTGGAACTAAAATTACAACTAAATTAAATCAAGAAGTTAAAGGAGGAATAAGCATTCTAGCTAAATATCAAAATTAATTTTAATTTAATATATTTGCTACACTAACCTTTATAATTTAAAAACCATGAAAAAAATAATAACATTATGTATAGCGATATTTTTTATTGCTTCTTACTCAATTACTGCACAAAATGTTGCAACTGCAACATCTGAATCTACAAAAGAAGTAACAGAAGTAGAATGTCAAGATAAAGACAATACAAAAACAACTAAAAAATTAACTGGATTTAATTTTAAGAAATATAAAAAATCAAGCTGCTCTGGATATACCAAAAAATCTTCTTGTTGTACAAAAAAAGAAGTGAAGAAATGTGGTGATTCTTGCACTAAATCATGCTGTACAAAAAAAGAAGTGAAGAAATGTGGTGATTCTTGCACTAAATCA
>Ga0209403_10002837_pt1 | contig 20179 bp, 20 predicted proteins | sample ArcticOcean_MG_C_8_FD_187440 | JGI IMG/M metagenome (GOLD analysis project Ga0209403, IMG submission 187440) | Marine microbial communities from western Arctic Ocean - ArcticOcean_MG_CB11_86 (SPAdes) (version 2) | ecosystem: Environmental > Aquatic > Marine > Oceanic | place: Arctic Ocean... | reverse complement strand
ATGGCTCCGGGGGTGGGGATCGAACCCACGACCTGCGGATTAACAGTCCGACGCTCTGCCAGCTGAGCTACCCCGGAAAGGGCGAGCGCCACGATACCAGCGCGGTCCCGTCCCGGGAGCCCGAAACGGGTACTGAAGGGACCCGCCTCAGCCCTAGTCGAGGTAGTCGCGGAGCGTCTGGGAACGGTGCGGATGCCGCAGCTTGGCCATGGTCCGGGCCTCGATCTGGCGCACCCTCTCACGCGTCACCCCGAAGTGCTTCCCCACCTCTTCGAGCGTCCGCGGTTTCTCCCCGTTCAGACCGAAGCGCATCCGAACTACGTCCTTCTCCCGATCATCCAGGCCCTCCAGGGAAGCCAGGACCGCATCTCCCAGAAGCGTGCGGGCAGCGGCATCCGCCGGAGCAATGGCCGTCACGTCCGGTACGAGGTCAGCCAGGCTGATGTCGCGCTCCTCGCCCATCGGCGAATCCAGGGAGAGGGGGTTGTCCTGCTCGCTGGCGAGGCGCAGGAGCTTCGCGACCTCGTCAGGCTCCAGGACCGCCCGGTCGCCGATCTCGGCGTGCGACGGCTCGCGTTCGAGCTCCTGGGCCAGGTCACGTTGGGCCCTCAGCACCCGGTTCATGGCATCCACCTTGTGGACCGGTATCCGGATGGTGCGCGACTGGTCGGCAATGGCGCGGGTGATGGCCTGTCGAATCCACCAGGTGGCGTAGGTCGAGAACTTGAAGCCCTTGCTGGCATCGAACTTCTCGACGGCGCGCATCAGTCCCAGGTTGCCTTCCTGGAACAGGTCCAGGAGCGGCAGGCCCCGCCCGCCGTACTTCTTGGCTACCGAGACCACCAGCCGCAGGTTCGCCCGGGTCAGCCGGTCCCGGGCCCGATCGCCCCGACGTTGCCGCCGGCGTAGCCGCGCTACCTCGGCACGGTCGACATTGTCCAGTCCACCTGCAACAGCCAGAGCCGACAACTGTGCCTCAGCCTCGTTGCCGTCGATGATGGCCCCGGCCAGCTCCACCTCGTCGGCCGACGTAAGGAGTGCCACCTGGCCGATCTCGCGGAGGTAGAGCCGGGTCGAGTCGCTCGCCGACCCCTGGTCCACACCGGACTCCGGCCGTACCTTGTACTCGACCCTGCCGGCCTTCACGAGGCGCAGCACCTCGTCGGCATCGGTCTCGACGGCGACCGTCTCATCGAACTCGATGCCCTCGGCACGCAACGAAGTCCTGACTCCGTCGATCAGTTCGGACGTCAGTTCCGCATCCCTGAAGACGTCGATCACCTCGTCGAGGGTGAGCCTCCCGCTGGCCCGCCCGCGCCGGAGCAGGCGGGTCACCTCGTACTCAGAAACCCCTGGCCAGTCTGATAGCGCGGAGGTCGTCTTAGGCATCCACCCTCCCCTCCGAGTAGTCCACCAACCACCGTAGTAGCGGCTCGAAGGCGGCGAGATCGGCGGGTGTCTCACGCAACAGCATGATCTGGGTACGCAGGAACGAAATCGGTGGCTGATAGGTGGCCAGGTCACCGGAGAAACGGGCCTCGGCCTCCAGGGCAACGGCGGCACGCTCCGCCGCGAGGAAGAGCAGCCGCGACACGATGCCACGCGCCTCGTCATCGGAAGCATCCTGGACAGCCAGCCGGCCCAGGAGGTCGGCGACCATGCCATCGCCCGCCGCCATTGCCGAATGGAGGTCGTCGTTGTCGCAGAGCGCATCGAGGGTCGCCCGGTTCAGCGGGTCGTCGAACAGCGCCGCCACCAGGTGTCCGCTGATCTCCTCCGGCCGGTGGACGAGCAGGCGCAGCGCCTGGTGCTCAGGGGTGAGATGACCCGGACCGGCCACATGGGTGGTGGTGTCCACACCGACCCTGCGCCCCCGCTCCCCCGACCCGGACGGCGACCGCTCGCCACGACGCCGGACCTCATCGGCACTCACCATGCAGCGATCCGCTATCCGCATCACGTACTGGTCGCGCACGAGAGAGTCCGGGTGTTCTGTCACGAGGTGCATGGCTGCTGTGGCGGCAAGGGCACGACCCTCCGCCGATCCCAGGTCGCCGCGACCCAGCTCGCGATCCACCCGGAACTCCAGGAAGGGGCGTGCGTTCTCGATCGCCGCCCGTAGCGCATCAGGGTCGCTACCAGCCAGGTCGCCGGGGTCGCTGCCCTCGGGCAGGTCCGCCACGGCGAACCTCAGGCCGAACTCCTCTTCCCATTCGTAGACCCGTTCCGCGGCCGCCTGCCCGGCCCCATCGGCATCGAACGCAAGGACGACCCGCTTGGAGAAACGGGCCATGGCCCGGGCGTGCTGAGGGGTGAGGGCTGTGCCGCATGTGGCAACCGTCCGCTCTACGCCAGCCAGGTGGCAGCCGATCACGTCCGTGTAGCCCTCGCAGACCACCAGCTCGTCGATGCGGCTGGCCTCCGCCTTCGCCCAGTTCAGCCCGTAGAGCACCTGGCTCTTGGAGTAGAACTCTGCGGCGTCCGAGGTGTTCTTGTACTTGGGTCCCTCGCCGTCCGGGAGCTTCCTCCCCCCGAAGCCAATGGCGTTGTCCTGGGCATCGAAGATCGGGAAGAGGATCCGGGCCCTGAAGAAGTCGTACTGACCGCCCCTCTTGTTGATTCCGCCAAGGCCGGTGGCCGTCCAGTCCTCGTCGGTCAGGCGCAGGTGGCGTGAAAGCTCCGACCACTCGTCCGGAGCCCACCCGATGTTGAACCTCCGGGCGACATCACCGCCGTAGCCGCGTGATCGGAGGTAGTCGCGTGCCGGACGGGCCGCCGGATCCTCCAGGAGCCTCTGGTGGTAGAACTCCACCGCCCTGCCGACATGCCCCGCATGCTCCCTGCGACGGTTTCGGCTCCGACCCTCATTGCGATCCGTGTAGCGCAGGTTGATGCCCGCCTTGGAGGCGAGGAACTCGACAGAGCCGGCGAAGTCCAGGCCGAGCGCCTCGCGCACGAAGTCGATGGCGTCACCCTTCGTCTGGCAACCGAAGCAGTAGTAGACGCCCTTCTCGGCATTGACGGAAAACGACGGGGACTTCTCACCGTGGAACGGGCAGAGCCCCATCCACTGGGAACCCTGCTTCTTGAGCTGGGTGTGCTCCGTGATGATCCGGATGATGTCGGTCTCATCGCGGACACGCCTCACGTCGTCGTCCACGATGCCCATGGGCTGAACGTACCACCGGCCTCTGGCCGGCTCTCCGGCGAACCATTCCATTTCCGGAAACTGATCCCGGCAACCGGGATGCTCAGGCGTCGAGAGCGATGAGTGCCTGGGCCACGGCCAGCCGGGCTACCGGCACCCGGAACGGCGAACACGATACGTAGTCGACTCCGGCCGCCACGAGCAGGCTGATGGATGCCGGATCCCCGCCGTGCTCGCCACACACGCCGACCTCGAGGCCCGGGTGGGCCAACCGTCCGGCCCTCGTAGCTGCCGCCACCAACGGAGCCACCGCACCCGGATCCAACTCCTGGAACGGATTGGCAGGAAGCAGGCCCCGGGAGAGGTACTCACCCATGATCCGCTGCTCGACGTCATCACGGCTGAACCCGAACACCATCTGCGTCAGGTCGTTGGTGCCGAACGAGAAGAAGTCCGCGTGGCGGGCCATCTCGCCGGCCAGCAGGGCGGCCCTCGGCGTCTCGATCATCGTGCCGACCATCGGGGGATCGACAGGATCAACAGCGGTGATCTCGTCAAGCACCCAGCCCCGGACCAGCTCCAACTCGGCCACCGTGGCCACCAGCGGGAGCATCACCGCCGCATGCGGATGGGCCCCGGCCTCCCGCAAGTCAGCCATGGCGGCCAGCAGCGCACGTGTCTGCATCCGGTACAGGCCCTCGCGCATCACCGCCAGACGGATGCCACGCTCGCCCAGCATCGGATTGTGTTCGGCGCCCAGCGGCGAATCCCCACCGAGGAACTCGTGCAGGGGTGCATCAAGGAGTCGGACGGTGACCGGCAGGGGCGCCATTGCCTCCAGCACCGCAGCGAGGTCGATGCGCTGCACGGCACCCAGTTCCTCCAGCGCCGCCGCCTCCTCGTCCGTGTCCGTCGCCAACAGGAACCTTCTGATCACCGGCAGGCGGTCGCCCAGGAACATGTGCTCGGTGCGACACAGGCCGATTCCCTCGGCGCCGAAGGCCCTGGCCCTGATGGCGTCGTCAGCACGATCCGCGTTGCCCCTCACGCCGACCCGGTCGCCGCGCACCTCGTCTGCCCATCCCAGCAGCACGTCCAGTTCGGGAACCTCGGCAGCAGCAGCCACCCCGGCCGCCCCGGCGAACACCTCGCCGGTCGTGCCATCCAACGAGATGGGTGAACCCTCCTCGATGAGGCGACCCCCCACGGTGACGTGGTCACCGGACACGATGAGGTCGGTCAGGCCCACCACTGCTGGCACACCCCAGCCACGTGCGACGACGGCGGCATGGCTTGCCATGCCGCCGCGGGCCGTCACGATGCCCTCGGCCAACTGCATTCCGATCTCGTCGGCCGGTGTCGTCTCGTCGCGTACGAGTACAGCAGGCTCGCCACGGTCCTCCGCGTCCAGGACCGCCTCGGCTGTCAGGCAGAGAATCCCGCTGGCGGCACCCGGGCTGGCCGCCACACCGGTTCCCAGCAGCTCAAGGTCGTTTCCGCCCTGCATTCCCGCATGCAGGAGGGCTTCGACCAACGACGGGGGTACGGCAGCAACGGCAGACCAGCGCGCTTCAGCGCTGTCGGCCGTCACGGCATCAGCAACCAGCCGTCGAAGGTCGTCCGGGTGCTCCACGGCCTCAGTCTGGCCCGCCACCTGGGACACAACCGTGCCGGGAGGCCGGTTGCGGTGGCCCGACAGGACCGTCAGGCCGGCAACCGCCCGGCCAGGTAGTCGACCAGGCCGTCGATCGGCACCCTCTCCTGGGCCATCGAGTCCCGGTCCCGGACCGTCACCGCCCGGTCATCGAGGGTGTCGAAGTCGATGGTCACGCAGTACGGCGTACCGATCTCGTCCTGTCGCCGATAGCGCCTGCCGATTGCCTGGGTCTGGTCGTAGTCGCACATCCAGTGCGGCTGCAGAAGCCCGAGGACCTCGTTGGAGGGGTCGATGAGCTCCGGCTTCTTGGAAAGCGGAAGGACGGCCACCTTGTAGGGCGCCAGGCGGTGGTCCAGGCGCAGCACGGTCCGGACGTCGTCATTGACCTCCTCCTCGTCATACGCGGCCATCAGGAACGCCATGGCTGTGCGGGTCGCCCCGGCCGCCGGCTCTATCACGTGGGGCACGTAGCGCTCGCCCGATGCCGGGTCGTGGTACTCCAACTTCGTACCGGAACTCTCGGCGTGGCGCTTCAGGTCGAAGTCGGTGCGGTTGGCAATGCCCTCCAGCTCGTCCCAGCCCCACGAGAACTCGAACTCCACGTCTGAGGTGCCGGTCGAGTAGTGGCTCAACTCGTCTGCGTCGTGCTCCCTGAGGCGCAACCGATCCACGGGCATGCCCAGGTCCAGGTACCAGTCCATGCGGGCCCCACACCAGTAGCGGTACCACTCGTCGGAGTCGGCGGGCGGCACGAAGAACTCCATCTCCATCTGCTCGAACTCGCGGGTCCGGAACACGAAGTTGCCGGGCGTGATCTCGTTCCGGAAGGACTTGCCGATCTGGGCGATACCGAACGGCGGCTTCTTGCGCGAGGTGTTGAGGACGTTGGCGAAGTTGACGAACATGCCCTGGGCCGTCTCGGGCCGGAGGTACACCTCGGCTGCGGTCTCGACCATGGGGCCGGCGTGGGTCTTGAACATGAGGTTGAACTCACGTGCCTCTGTGAGCGATCCGGACTTCCCGCACGACGGGCAGGTATCAGGGTCATCCAACTTGTCCTGGCGGTGTCTGGCACCGCACTCACGGCAGTCGACCATCGGGTCGGAGAAGTTGGCCAGGTGGCCTGAGGCCTGCCATACAGCCGGCGGCGACAGGATCGAAGCGTCCAGGCCGACCACGTCATGACGCAACTGCACCATCGTCCGCCACCACTGCTCCTTGACATTGCGTAGGAGGAGGACGCCGAGCGGTCCGTAGTCGTAGGTGGAGCGGAAGCCGCCGTAGATCTCGGCTGACTGGAAGACGAACCCCCTTCGCTTGGAGAGGTTGACCACCTTGTCGAAGAGCGTGTCGTCATTGGGAAGCATGGTCGTGCAGGGTACCGGGGCACCCCGTGGCGAACGCCGACGAACCGGCGTGATCCGGGCCAGAATGGGTCGGTGAACCTCATGGAGCGACTCAGGGGCGGTGGCGCAACCACCAACGACCCGACGGCCGTCGCCGCACGTCGCTTCGTGGCCTGGATCCTCGACAACCTATTCCTGGCGATCATCGTCCTGATGATCCACCGCAGCGACGCGGCGTTCCTGAACGAGGCCGGAAACCTGACCATCAACCCGTCAGTGATCTGGACCGCGACCCTCCTCACGGTCATCAACCAGGTCGGCCTCACGATGGCAACCGGATTCAGCCTCGGCAAGGCCGTCACCGGCTTACGGGTCGTGAACCGTTACGACGGTGGCCTTCCGGGGTTCCGTGGCGCCGCCGGTCGGACCCTTCCGTGGGTGATACCCATACCGTTCATCCCGATTATCGAGGCTGGCCTGGTCCTGGCCAGCAGGGGCCATCGCCGGATCGGCGACCGGATCGGAGCGACGCTGGTCGTCGACCGTGGCTGGGCCGGCCAGCCGTTCTTCGTCCCCGGATTGGACGACATCCCCAGCGGCGACCAGATCCCGGGCGACGACCTGATCTGAGCCGGCACGAAGGCCGACCGGGGAGTTCAGGCGTGGTCCATGACCCGTCGGGACCGGAGGCGCCTCTCGAGGTGGTATTCGGCTACCGCCGTGGCCAGGGCGTCGACCTCCCTGCAGACGCCGGGATCCGTCACCTCCAGCGCATCGGTCAACCCGCCTCCCAGGATTGCCCGCAGCACGGCCAGGGCCGGTTCGCTGACCGGTCGCCCCCGCCGGCAGTTGACGCACAGGACCCCGCCCTCGGCAATGTCGAGGGCCACCAGGGATTCTTCGGCTCCACAGCGCAGGCAACCGTCCAGGAGCGGCGCCAACCCCTCGTTGGCGAGCAGCTTCAGGTAGAACGCCGGCACTAGCAGCAACGATGGTCGCTCATCGAGGATCCGCAGTGCACCCAGCAGCATCCGATAGCGACGCTCGTCGGGTTCCCGGTCGAGGCTCACCACGTCGACCACCTCGAGTAGCGCCGAAGCATCCGCGAAGCGATCGGGGTCCAGGCGCAGAGCCTCGAAACGGTCAATGGTCTCGGTCTGGGTGACTATGTCGAGCTCTCCCCTTCCGGCGAAGAGTTGGGCGGCGACATGGCTCGTCGGCTCCAGCCGGCCGCCGAATTTGCTCCGGGTCCTACGCACCCCCTTGGCGACAGCGCGGACCTTGCCGTGCCCGGCCGTGAACAACACGACGATCCGGTCGGCCTCGCCCAACCGCCAGGTACGAAGCACGATCCCGTCATCGCGGTACAGGCTCACCCGAGGATTCCCGGGTCTCCGTCGGCCTCGCCCACGCCGCCGTAGCGCCGGTCGCGATCCTGGTACTGCTTGATCGCCGCATACAGGTGCTCCTTCCGGAAATCGGGCCAGAGCGTCTCGCTGAAGACCAGCTCGCTGTAGGCCATCTCCCAGAGCAGGAAGTTGGACACCCGGTACTCGCCGGAGGTCCGGATCACCAGGTCCGGGTCGGGCATCTCGGGGTCGTAGAGGTGCCGGGCAATGGTCTTCTCCGACACCCTCCTCACCCCCGAATCGACGATCCGCTGTACAGCATCGACGAGCTCGGACCGGCCGCCGTAGTTGAACGCGATCGTGAACGTCAGGCCGGTGTTCTCCTTCGTCAACTCAGCGGCCTCCCTCATTCGCCTGACCAACCGACGCGGAACCCTCCGGTCCTGTCGACCGATGAACCGGATGCGGATGTTGCGCTCGTGTAGTTCCTCCTGACGGTTCAGGAGGATTTCCTCGTTGAAGCGCAGGAGGAACTGGACCTCGTCGACCGGCCTACGCCAGTTCTCCGTCGAGAAGGCGTAGACGGTGAACCACCGGACGCCCAGCTGGTCGGCGCCGTCCAGCACCTCGAACAGAGCCTGTTCGCCGGCCGTGTGGCCCTCGGTACGCGGCAGGCCACGCTGCTGCGCCCACCGTCCGTTGCCGTCCATCACGCATGCGATGTGGCCGGGGATGCGGTCCCGATCGAGGTCCGAGGAAATCACGGCACGAAACTACCCGGCACCACCGATCCCCCGGTGCCGGGCCGGCGACCGTCGGCCCGTGGGCGTAGGGCCGGCCCTATCCTGCGGCTCGTGGCATGGCTTATGAGTAGGGCTGATGAGCAGGGCTGACGAGGCGGCGATCGCCCTGGAGGAGGTCTGCGGAGCCCTCCCGGGTGGCGGCGAACACCGCCCGGGGCAGGAGGCGATGTCCCGCCGGATCGCCGAGGCGATCGAGGAGGGATCCCACCTGGTCATACGGGCAGGTACGGGAACCGGGAAGTCACTGGCCTACCTGGTGCCGGCCATCCTCTCCGGACAGAGAACCATCGTCGCCACCGCCACGAAGGCCCTCCAGGACCAGTTGGCCGGCAAGGACCTGCCGTTCCTGGTCGAACACCTCGACCACCAGTTCAACTTCGCCGTCCTGAAGGGTCGCTCCAACTACGTCTGTCGCCAGCGTCTCGACGAGGTGGCCGCCTCCGAAGCCCAGCAGGCCCTCGATGGGCTGGCCGAGACGGCCAACGCCGACGAGTTACAGGCCATTGCCGCCTGGGCTGACACCACCGAAACCGGCGACCGGGCCGACCTTCCCATCCAGCCCACCCCCGCCACCTGGGCAGCCGTCAGCGTGGGCTCCCACGAGTGTCCCGGCGCCGTCAAGTGCCCGAGGGGTGGGGACTGCTTCTCGGAGAAGGCCCGCTCTGCGGCAGCCGGGGCCGACGTGGTCGTCACCAACCTGCACCTGTACGGGATCGACGTCGCCACCGACGGCATGATCCTTCCGGAGCACGATCTGGCGATCCTCGACGAAGCCCACCAGACCGAGGACGTCCTGGCCCAGGCCTGCGGATTCGAACTGAGGGGTGGTCGCTTCACCGCCCTGGTACGCAACGCACGCTCGATCCTGACCGGATCCCGGGCTATCGAGGACGTCAACAACCTGGTCGGCCATCTGGTCGACGCCCTGGCCGGCCACGTGGGCCGAAGGCTCGTACCGGCCGACGACGGCGATCTCCGTAGCGCACTCGAACTCGCCCGGTCCCGGCTGGCTGGTCTCCGGTCCGAGCTGATGAACGTTCCGACCACTGGCCCAGGCGACGTGGCGGCGCGTCGGGCACGTGCCCTCCAGACGCTCGGCACGCTCTCAGGCGACGTCGACGCTGCGCTGAACCTGGACGGTGGCCCCATGCCCGGGGCAAAGGTGGCGTGGGTCGAGGGCCGAGCCGATCGACCGGTGCTCCACGTTGCTCCGGTGGAGGTCGGCGAGGTGCTCAACCAGAAGCTCTGGGGTGACCGCACTGTGATCCTCACCAGCGCCACGGTGCCGGCCAACCTCGCCGACCGCCTCGGCATGACCGACCACCCTCACAGGTTCGAGGACGTCGGCAGCCCGTTCGACTTCGATCGCCAGGCGCTCCTCTACTGCGCCACCTCGCTCCCCGACCCACGCGAAGCCGACTACAGGGCCGCCTGCCACGACGAGATCGAACGGCTCGCCGTCGCAGCAGGCGGGCGGATGCTCGCCCTCTTCACCAGTCGACGGGCCCTGGATGAGGCCGTCGAGGCGCTCCGGGACCGGCTCCCGTGGACGGTCCTGCACCAGGACGACCTTCCCAAGCCGCTCCTCATGGCACGCTTCGCCGAGGACGAAACGAGTTGCCTCTTCGGCACGAAAGGGCTGTGGCACGGCATCGACGTTCCCGGCCCGAGCCTCTCGCTGGTGGTCATCGACAGGATCCCGTTTCCGCGTCCCGACGATCCATTGCTGAGCGCCCGGCGAGACCTGGTGGGTAACGGGGCGTTCCGGGAGATCGACCTGCCGCGGGCCGCCACCGAGCTGGCCCAGGGTGCTGGGCGCCTCATCCGTACCGGAGACGACATCGGCGTCGTCGCTGTCCTGGACAGGAGACTCGCCACGAACAGGTCCTACCGCTGGGACCTGTTGGAGGCCATGCCACCCATGGCACGTACGTCGGATCCCCGGGAGGTCGTGTCGTTTCTGGAGGGCCTACGGAGATCCGCCGAATAGGCGCTGACCTCGGTCAGTAGCCGAGCCGATCCAGCGCCCGGGGGCGACGCTGCCAGTCCTTGTCCACCCTGACGACGAGCTCCAGGAACGCCCCCTCAGGCAGCTGCTCCCTGGCTGCGATCCCGACCTGCTTCAGGACGGCGCCCTTCTTCCCGATGACCATCCCCTTCTGGGAGTCACGCTCCACGAGGATCTCGCAGCGGATCCGGGGCCACTCCCACTCGGTCACGCGTGTCGCAATGGAGTGCGGGAGCTCTTCGCGCACGATTGCCAGGAGCTGCTCGCGTACCAGCTCGGCCACCCAGAAGGCTTCGGGCACGTCTGTGACCATGTCATCCGGGTAGAACTGTGGCCCCTCGGGGAGTCGACCCACGACGTGCTCCAGCAGCGCATCCACACCCTCGCCGGTCCTGGCCGAGATCGGGAAGTACTCGTCGAAGCCGAACTCGCTGGCCTTCAGCAGCTGTTCAGCCACACGGTCGCGATCCACCCGGTCCGCCTTGTTCACCACCATGACGGTGCGTTCCACCGGCAGGCCGGCAGCGACGAACCCGTCACCCCTACCTATTCCGCCGTCACCATCCACGAGGAACAGCACCACGTCCATGTCGCCGAGGGTGGCCCGGGCCGTCCTGTTCAGCCTCTCGCCCAGCAGCGTCCGGGGCTTGTGAATGCCCGGGGTGTCGCAGAACACCGCCTGTACCCCGGGGCGGGTGAGCACCCCGCGGATCTCGTTGCGGGTGGTCTGCGGCTTGTCGGAGACAATCGTGACCTTCTGCCCCAGGAACCGGTTCAACAAGGTGGACTTGCCGACATTGGGTCGACCCACAAGCGTCACGAAGCCCGACCGGTACCCGTCCGGCACCTCACCGATAATCGAACTCATGTCGACTCCCCCGGTCCGTCGATCCTGACACTGGTGATCCTCCGGCCCTCGACCTGCTCCACGCCGAATCGACGACCGGCCACCTCGATACCTTCGCCGACGACGGGTACGTGGCCGAGGGCGTCGAAGATGAGGCCTCCGACCGTGTCCCAGTCGCCGGCAGGCAGGGTCTCGCCCAGAAGGTCGTTCAACTCGTCGATCGGCATCCGACCGTGGACCCGCAGTCCCCCACCGGTAAGCGGCTGGGCAATGGGTTCGGCCTGGTCGAACTCATCCTCAATCTCCCCGACGACCTCTTCGAGGAGGTCCTCCATGGTCACCAGCCCGGCGGTCCCGCCGTGCTCGTCGACCACGATGGCCAGGTGGTACCGGTCCGCCTGCATCTCGCGGAGGAGGTCGTCGGCCTGCTTGGTCTCGGGAACGAATCGCGGTGGTCGGGCCAACCCGTTCACCGGAACGTCGTCCCTACCCTCCAGGTGGGCTCGCATCAGGTCCTTTGCATGGAGGACACCGATGATGTCGTCCAAGCCGTCACCGTTCACAGGCACGCGGCTGTGGCCGTTGCGGGCGGCAACCGCCATTGCCTCAGCGACCGTCAGATCCGCTGCCACGCATTCCATGTCCGGTCGCGGCACCATCACCTCGCGAACAAGCGTGTCGCCGAAGGCGATGACCGACTCGATCAGGTCGTGTTCGTCGGCATCTATGGACCTCGACGCCAGGGCCCGGTCGGCGACGGCCAGCAGTTCCTCCTCGGAAACCACCGGTGCAGCTGTCCGGAGCGGGCGCGGCAGCAGGCGTTCGGCCAGACCCACCAGACCCAGCGCCGGCCACCGGATAGGCAGGATCCGACCGATGGCGAGGGCAAAGGGAGCCAGTCGTAGGACCAGCCGGTCGGTGGATCGCAACGCAATCGTCCTGGGCAGCACATCAGCCAGAGTGAAACCGACAACCAGCAACACCATCAGGGCCACACCAGCCCACCCGGCACCGTGATCACCGGCCACCAGCACGGCCAACAGACCGGCGGCGGCGAGGCGAAATGCCATCAACAGGAACAGCACCGGTCCAAGGCCGCGCACACGGTCGTCCAACAGGCGGAGCAGGTCCGCGCTCCGGTCGTCGGTCTGCTGGCTGTCGCCGTTGGTTCCGGTCAGGACCTCGGCCCTTGCACGGCGCATGTGCAGGATGCTGGTCTCGGTGGCCACAAGTACGGCGCTGGCTGCCATGAGCAGCCCGACGACAAGGAGGCCGACCCCGAGGCTCACGGTCGGACCATCCCGTGGCGCTCCAGGTGTTCCCTCTCGCGGGCCTGCATCGCCTCGGTCTCGACAGGCCCGGCGTGGTCGTGGCCCAGGAGGTGCAGGACGCCGTGGACCAGGAGCAGTGAGAGTTCGGTGTCAAGGTCGCCGGCGTGGGTCGGTGCCTGGCGGGCCGCCACCGACGGGCAGACAACCACGTCGCCCAAGAGCACGGGGATCCCGTCTGGAACCAGCGCCGGGTCGTCGACCGGGAATGCCAGCACGTCGGTCGGGCCCGAGCCACCCATGTGCTGGCGGTTCAGGTCTTCAATCGCCGACTCGTCCACGAAGTGGATGTGCACCTCCAGTGGTCGACCGGAGAGCCCTTCGTCGGCGAGGACGTCGGTCACCAGGCCGGCGCATCGGTCCAGGTCCACGGGGTGGTCCGGGCCGCCGGATTCCCTCTCGTCGTCCACGATCACCGTCGGGCGCTCTGAGACGGGCCCGTCACCATGCCCGGGGGTCATCGTCTGGACCCCTTACCGCCCGACCTACGCGTTCCGGCCCGCTCGTAGGCCTCCACGATGTCCTGGACTATCCGGTGGCGGACCACGTCGATGGCTCCGAGCCTCACGAAGGAGAGCCCGTCGATCCCGGCCAGCATCGGCTCCAGTCCTTCCAGGCCACTCCGCCCGTCGGGAACGTCCACCTGGCTGATGTCACCGGTGACCACCACGCGCGACCCGAAGCCGACCCGGGTGAGGAACATCTTCATCTGCTCCGGAGTGGTGTTCTGGGCCTCGTCAAGGATGATGAAGCTGTTGTTGAGGGTGCGCCCCCGCATGAACGCCAGAGGTGCCACCTCGACCAGCCCACGGTCCAGAAGGCGCTGAGCGGACTCGGAGTCGACCATGTCGAAGAGGGCGTCGTACAGCGGCCTGAGATACGGGTCGACCTTGGCCATCAGGTCGCCGGGCAGGAACCCCACCCGCTCACCGGCCTCCACGAGCGGTCGGGTCAGGACAATGCGGTCGACCTGACCGGCCTGCAGGGCCCTGACCGCCATTGCCACGGCCAACCAGCTCTTGCCCGTTCCCGCCGGGCCGATGGCGAAGGTGATGATCCCTCCGGTCACGGCCTCCACGTAGCGCTTCTGACCGGCCGACCGAGCCCTTACAGGCTTGCCGCGCGCTGATCGCAGGATCTCGGTGGTGAGCACCTCGGATGGACGTTCATTCACCCGGACCATGTCGATCGTGCGGTCCAGGGTCATCTCATCAACCAGAAGGCCGCTCTGCAGGAGGGCTACCACCTCGTCGAACACCCGACGGACGGTCTCGGCGTGCAGCCCGTCGATGGTGATCCTGTTGCCACGGACGTGAATCTCGGATCCGGGGAATGCCCCCTCGATGCGCCGGAGCAGTACGTCGCTCTCGCCGACAAGATCCGACATGAGGTCGTTTCCGGGAACGGTGACGGTTACGGCGGTCGACTCCATGTGCGGTCATCAGGGTACTGGCACCGCCAGACAGGCGTCGCCGACACCGGCCACCGGGCGTTGCGGCCCAGACCAGGCCCACTACGGCTACGACTACCCTCCCGTCATGGTCGTGCCGTCGTCACCTCCGCCCGAAGGCCCGGCATCCGTGCCGGACAGGATCGACTCCGACGACGACCTCCGCCTGTTCGCCGCCCGTGCAGATGCGGAGGAGGCCGTGCGCCGCATAGGCCAGGAGGCCTGGCTCCGCCTGCGCACCGAGGAGTCGGGACATCTGGGGGGCCTGCTAGTGGACCTGGCCGAGCGTTCCGACGAGGTGACCCTCTCGTTGACCACGGGGATGCGTCGATCGGGCCGCATCGAGGCTCTGGGCAGTGACCTCGTGGCGCTACGCCTGACCGGTGGTGAACTCTGCCTCCTCAGTCGAGGCGCCATCACCGCCATCCGGCTTCCTCCCGGCGGCGCGGCCCTCGTCGGCGACCGCCCGGTGGGCGATGCCGTGGACCGGCTGGACCTCCGCTCGGCGCTGGACCGACTCGTGGCCGAACAGCCCGCCGTCCGGGTGACGGTGGATGGTTCCCCCGACCCCGTGCCCGGCACCCTCACCCGTCTGGGCGTCGACCTGCTCATGGTGTCGTGTCCCGACGGCTCCACGGTGCACATACCGCTCATCGCCGTCGTCGAGGTACACCTCACCGACAACTGAGAACCTGCGACCTACGGCGGCGCCCTTGGCCTCCAACCCGTTGACCTACCGGCGGAGACGGTCCCGGCCTCCAGCCGCCAGTCATCTGCCCTACCTGCGGCGTCGGCCCTTTCCCCGACCGCCCTTCTTCTTCCGGCGGAAGCGGCCCTTCCCGGCACGCTCGGCCTCGAGGTCGGCCATGACCTGCGGCCCAGCGGCGTTGACGATGTCCTCGGCAGCGTCCAGGAGGGCGGCGATGCTGCTGTCCTCACCCAGACCGGCGGGCTCGTCAGGGGTCTCCGGGGTGATGAGGGTCCCGTGGCTCCAGTTCACGTCAACTAAACGCCTGGCGAAGGACCCGCAGTTCTCAGGGCAGCGCCATGGCGCTTCCGGGGCCAGATCCAGGTTGCACTTCCGGACGGTGTCCCCGTTGGGGTAACTCCGGCTCTCGAAGTTCTTGCAGTCCTGGCGCATCGGCATGGGCCAAGTGTGCCCCGTATGGATCGTCGAGCGAGTGACCGTCCCCCCGGCCGGATGAGTCCGGACGGGCCAGGTCAGCCGATCGAACCCTCCATCTGGAGTTCGATGAGACGACTCCACTCCACGGCGTACTCCATCGGCAATGTCCGCGTGATCGGTTCAATGAAGCCGTTCACGACCATGGACATGGCCTGCTCCTCGGTCAGCCCGCGGCTCATCAGGTAAAAGAGCTGGTCGTCGGCGACCTTCGACACGGTGGCCTCATGGCCAATCACCGCATCGGCCGAACCGACCTCCATGTAGGGGTAGGTGTCCGAGATGCTGTCGCCATCCAGGATCAGCGCATCGCACTGGACGTGGCTCTTGCAGCCGTAGGCATGGTCCTCGACCCTCACCAGACCGCGGTAACTGGTCCTGCCACCGTCCTTGGAGATCGACTTGGAGACGATCTTGGAGGTCGTCTCAGGTGCAGCGTGGGTCATCTTGGCGCCGGCGTCCTGGTGCTGTCCCTTGCCCGCGTAGGCAACCGAGAGCACCTCGCCGGAGGCCTTCGGGCCGGCCAGGATGACCGCCGGGTACTTCATGGTCAGCCGCGAGCCGATGTTGCCGTCGATCCACTCCATGTGGCCCTCGGCCTCGACCAGGGCACGCTTGGTGACCAGGTTGTAGACGTTCGACGACCAGTTCTGGATGGTGGTGTAGGTGACCCTCGCCGACTCCTTGACCACGATCTCGACCACAGCCGAGTGGAGGGAATCGGTGCTGTAGACGGGCGCCGAGCATCCTTCGATGTAGTGCACCTCAGAGCCCTTGTCGGCAATGATCAGGGTCCGCTCGAACTGGCCCATGTTCTCGGCGTTGATCCGGAAGTACGCCTGCAGGGGCATCTCCACCTTCACGTCGGGTGGCACGTAGATGAACGACCCGCCGCTCCACACCGCCGAGTTCAGCGCTGAGAACTTGTTGTCACCCGGGGGGATCAACCGACCGAAGTAGGCCCTGACCAGTTCCGGGTACTCCCGCAGAGCCGTGTCCATGTCGCAGAATATGACGCCCTGTTTCGCAAGGTCCTCACGGTTGCGGTGGTAGACGACCTCGGATTCGTACTGGGCGGTGACGCCGGCCAGGTACTTGCGTTCCGCCTCGGGAATGCCGAGCTTCTCGTATGTGTTCTTGATCGACTCGGGCACCTGGTCCCAGTCGTCGGCGATCGACTCCGTCGGCTTGATGTAATAGAAGATGTTGTCGAAGTCGATACCCGACATGTCCCCGCCCCACCACGGCATGGGCTTGCGGCCGAACCTCTCGTAGGACTTCAAACGGAAATCCCGCATCCAGTCCGGCTCGCCCTTCATCCACGACATCTCGCGGATGACGTCCTCGTTCAGGCCCTTCTTGGGCTTGAAGACGTAGTTCTCCTCGTCGCTCCAGCCGAGCTTGTAGCGAGTCAGGTCTAGGCTGAGATCGGCTGCCGACATTGGATTCCTATCCCTCTGGACTGGTCATCCAGTGGTCTCCGACGGGCTGGCGCCCACCGGCGCTTCAGGGATTTCTCCTACGCAAATGGTAACAATCCCCGGGCCCGAATATCCGATACCCGCCAGCCGGGCCGACGATCACCCCTCCGACTCAGGCGTACCGGCGCCGCTGGCGGTCCAGCCAGCCCAGGAGGGTGGCGATGGCGCGGGGGTCGTGGCGCAGGTGGTGGCCGGCGCCGGCGATCATCCGCAGGTCGGCAGAACCGTGCCGGCCCGCGATTACGCGGGCATCCAGCGGCGGCACCAGCTCGTCATCGGTGCCGTGCACCAGAAGCAGGTCGCTCTGGGCCATAGACGCCACCGCCCGCTCAGCGGAGATCTCGCTCAGAGCCGACGACCAGCGCCCGAAGTCCGGCGAAGCCCGCTCCATGGTCAACATCCCGGCATCGCGTGCGTGCAGTAGCAGGCGACGCGGGTTGGCCGCCCAGTCCGACCAGTCGGCGGGGGCGCCAAGCGCTCCCACCCCCATGATCTCGACATCCATCGCTGCGGCACATATCGCCAGCGAGGCTCCGCTGCCGAAGCCGACCGCCCACACCATGTCCACGTCCGGCTGGGACCTCAGGTCGGCTACGGCCGCCACCACGTCGTCGCGCCACCCATCCAGGCTGAAATCGCCTTCGGAGCCGTCCATGCCCCGGAGGTACGGCACCATTGCGACCCAGCCCATCTCGGTGGCGATTCGCAACGCCAACTCCGGGAAGGTGACCACCGAGTTGGCACCGCCATCCGGCCCGCTCGGAAAGCCGTGGCAGATGACGACACCGGGCAGGCCCGTACCGCCCCCGGGTGGACGCTCCAGGTACGCGGCCAGCGTCAGGTCGCCGGAGGCGAACCGGTGGTTTTCGATGGCCTCACCAGTTCCGGCGGCGACCACCCGTGCGGTGGCCACCCGCTCAGTCGATCCTTCGTAGCGTCTCGCGGAACTGGCGGGCCCGCTCGACGTAGACCACGGCGTTGATCATGTTGGTGTCTTCAGCGACCACGCCTTCACGGATCACCGCCGGCACACCCAGGGCCATGGACAGCGGCGGCACCACCTGCCCATTGCGCACTACCGCATTGGCTCCGACTATGGACCCACGGCCCACCACCGCCTCGTGCAGGACAACCGCGCCCACGCCCACCAGTGCACGGTCCTCGATGGTGCAGCCCTCCAGGTGGCACAGATGCCCCAGGGTGACGTCGGCACCGACGATGGTCGGCAGGTGGCTCGTGCAGTGGAGCACGGCGTTGTCCTGCACCGACGTACGGGCTCCGATGCTGATGCGATTGTCGTCGGCCCGGATCACCGCATTGGGCCAGACACTGGACTCCGGTCCGAGTACGACGTCGCCGATCACCACGGCAAGCGGGTGGACGTATGCGGTCGGGTCGATCTGGGGAACCCGGTCGCCCAGGGCGTAGACGGCCATCAGGCCATCGACCGGTACTGGCCGTACCGACCCCCGAGGAACACCAGGGGCGAACCCTCGTCGACGTGTGAGAGTCCCGTTATCAGCCCCATGACGAACAGGTGGTCGCCGGCCTCGACCACCTCGTGGATCGAGCAGTCGATAGAGGCGAGGCATGACGGAATCACCGGTGATCCCGAAGCCGCCGGTACCCAGCCCGTTCCCTCCCACGGGTCCCCGTCCCTCCGGAAGAACGCATTGGAGAGGTCCTCCTGGGCGTCGGAGAGCACGTTGATGCAGAACGAACCGCTGGCCCGGATCAGGGGCCAGGTGTTCGAGTTCCTGCCCGGTAGGAACCCCACCAGAGGCGGGTCCATCGAAACAGAGACGAACGAGCCGATGACCATGGCAAGCGGCTCGTCGCCGTCCATGCCGGTCACCAGCGTCACGCCCGTGGGATAACGCCCCAGAACCTTGCGGTAGAGGTCGCCGTCGATCCCGTCTTCCACTCTCAGCCTCACTCCACCATCGCCATTGCGGTCCGGCCGGACGTTAGCGGGGAGACCCGGTTCCGGTTGCGCCCGGGATGTGGATCAGGAGGTGGTGACCGACGTCGCTGTCGGGTGGAGTTGGACCGTCCGGCCCTCCATCGCAGCGGTGACCGAGCCAATGTCCAGGTCGACCGCCCGTTCGACAGCCGTAGCCAGGATCCGGTCGATGGTTCCGTCGCAGTGCGCAGGATCATGGTGGAACAACACCAGTTCGGCGACCGCCGCCTGGTGTGCCACCTCGAGGGCGTAGTCAACGGTGCAGTGGCCCCAGTTGGACCGCTCGGCGAACTCCTCGGGAGTGAACTGTGCGTCGTGGATCAGGAGGTCCACGCCGTCGGCGAGTTCCAGCGCCGCCTCGGCCACCCTCTTCGGGTCATCCACGGGCTGCTGGTGGTCGCTGATGTAGGCGACGCTCACCCCACCCCAGTCGATCCGGTAGCCGAACGTGGTCCCCACGTGGGGAACCTCGCGGACCGTCACCCGGGCCGGCCCCACGTCGAACGAACCGGGCGAGGTGTCGTGGAAGGTGATCTCACCCGGGAGGTCGTGGATGCAGATCGGAAAGAAGGGCGGGTTCATGAACGTGTCGAATGAGGCTTCGAGCGACCTGCCGGCCTCGACCGGGCCGTGGACGTCCAGTCGGGAACCCTGACAGTGCAGCGGCGGGAAGAACGGAAGACCCTGGACGTGGTCCCAGTGCAGGTGGCTGAGCAGCGCCGTACCGCGGAAGGGCTTCTCGGTGCAGGGGTTGGCCACACCGTAGAAACGCAGTCCGGTTCCGAGGTCCAGCAGGATCGGCTCCCCGCCGGGTACGTCGATGACCACGCAGGAGGTGTTGCCTCCATACCGGCGGTTGTCATCGCACGGGCAGGGGGTCGAACCGCGCACGCCATAGAAGGTGACGTCCAGAGAATCGTCCATCGAGGAAAAGGGTAGACAACCCGCCGGCCGCCTCCGCGGGGTTGTGACGCATCTCTCACCACCGCCTCCGGGCCGACACAGGCCCCACCGGCAATGAGCGCGAGACTCCGGACATGGCAGCCGACGTGGGGTCCGCGGGCATCTCCGACGGTTTCGTGGCCGTGGTGAAGGCCGAATGCCCGGCCTGCCAACTGGTGCAACCGGTGCTGTCCGACCTCGCCGACCGCCTCGGCCTGACCGTCTACACCCAGGACGACCCGACATTTCCCGAGGTGGCCGACTGGGTCGTCGACGACAGGGACCTGGCTGTCAGCTGGCACCTGGACGTCGATGCCGTTCCGACCCTCATCAGGATTCTGGATGGTGAGGAGGTCGCCAGGACCGCTGGATGGGACCGCGAGAGGTGGGAGAACCTCACAGAGCTCGACGGCCTCGGACCCGACCTACCTGTCTTCAAACCAGGCTGAGGATCCCTGACGGTCGATCCCGGGCGGATCGACGAACTGAGGGCCCGCTACTCCGGCTCCGGCCTCACATCTCGGCAGGTACAGATCGGTGCCCTCGAGGACGAGATGGAAGCCATGTACGACCGCGGCTGGTCCGATGGCCTGCCGCTGGTGGCGCCGACCCGGGAGCGGGTTCTCCGGATGCTGGAGGGCACGTCGCGCTCTGGCGATGAGATCGTGGCGCTG
>Ga0209403_10002835_pt1 | contig 20187 bp, 23 predicted proteins | sample ArcticOcean_MG_C_8_FD_187440 | JGI IMG/M metagenome (GOLD analysis project Ga0209403, IMG submission 187440) | Marine microbial communities from western Arctic Ocean - ArcticOcean_MG_CB11_86 (SPAdes) (version 2) | ecosystem: Environmental > Aquatic > Marine > Oceanic | place: Arctic Ocean... | reverse complement strand
TTTTCAGCGTTAATTACAACAACATTATCACCACAATCAGTACTCGGTGTAAAACATGGTTTATGCTTACCTCTAACATAATTAGCAAGTATAACTGATAACCTTCCTAAAACTAAATTTTCAGCATCTATTAAGAGCCATTTTCTATTTACTTCAGAAGGACGAGCAACATAGGTCTTCATAATACATAATCTTTCAAAATATAATAAATAAACAATAAAAACGGAGTATGCCTAAAAGAAGCAAACTGTCAATATATGTATAGAAAAATCATAAAATAAATTTAACTTTAAAAAAAAGTAATTAATATAATTTATAATTATGATATAGTAATTATATACTTTTAACACTTTTCTGTATTATTGGATATAAAATGTCTTCAGATATAAATGACCTTTTACTTTATGAAGAAATTAATGAAATTGCTGTTTTAACTTTAAATAGGCCTAAACAACAAAATGCTCTTTCTAGTGATTTAATTAACAAAATATTAATTAAATTGAATGACATCGAAAACAACAATAATATTAAAGCTGTGACAATATTTGCCAATGGAAATAATTTTTGTGCTGGACATGACTTAAAAGAGTTAAAAATGGATAAAAGTGAAGAAAGATTCAAACATCTTTTTAACCTTTGTAGTAAGTTAATGTTAAAGATTATAAAACTTCCAAAACCAGTAATTGCTGGGGTTCAAGGGATTGCTACTGCTGCCGGATGTCAACTAGTTGCTAGTTGTGATTTAGCATTAGCTGCAAATAATGCTAAATTTGCTACCCCCGGAGTAAATATCGGATTATTTTGCTCTACACCTATGGTAGCTGTATCAAGGAATGTAAACAGGAAACAAACTATGGAAATGCTGTTACTGGGAGAATTTGTCACACCAACTAAAGCTCAAGAAATAGGTTTAATTAATAAAGTAGTAAATAATAAAGATTTAAAACAAGAAACTATGAAAATAGCTCGAATTATAGCTTTAAAATCACCTTCTACTGTATCTATTGGAAAAAAAGCATTTTACAACCAATTAGAAATGAATATAGAAGATGCCTATAAATATACCAGTAAAGTAATGAGCACTAATATGCTAAAAAAAGATGCTCAAGAAGGAATATCTGCTTTTCTTGAAAATAGAGATCCTAAATGGTCAGACAAATAGGTATATAAATGTTAAAAAACGATGATATGATATATGAAGATAATTATATAAGAAATATATTAGAAAATACTAAAACAATTGCAATGATTGGTTTGAGTTCTTCTTGGCAAAGACCTTCTTATTTTGTAGCTAAATATTTATTAGATAGAGGATACAAAATATTCCCAGTAAACCCTAGAGAGGCTGGAAAAAAAATTTTAAAACAAAAGGTATATTCTAATTTATCTGAAATAAAAGAAAAAATAGATATGGTAGATATATTTAGGAAAACTTCTGATGTAGATTACATCATTGATGATGTAATAAAAATCAAACCTTTAACTATTTGGCTTCAAATTGGAATAATAAATTTATATGCTGAGAAACTAGCAAAGAGTAATAAAATTAATATTGTTATGGATAGATGTCCTAAAATTGAATATGGTCGCCTCTCAGGTGAGTTGGGTTGGGCTGGAATAAATTCAGGAGTTTTTTATAATAAAAGAAGAGTAATTAGCCCTATTATTAATTAATTTAAGATTGTAAATTTTAATTATGACTATTCCTAAAAATAACTATAAATTTGAGACTAGAACTATTCATGCAGGTTCAGCGCCTGACCCAACAACAGGTGCTAGAAACACACCAATTTTCCAAACAACGGCATATACTTTTGATAGCACTGAACATGCTGCATCTCTCTTTAATTTACAAAATTTTGGTTTTATATACAGTCGTCTAGGTAATCCTACAGTTTCTGTATTAGAAGAAAGAATGGCAAACCTAGAAAATGGCAGGGCAGCTGTAGCTTGTTCTACTGGCCATGCAGCACAACTTTTAGCTCTTCATCCACTAATGGAGCCAGGCGATAAAATATTAGCATCGCGAAACCTTTACGGAGGTTCTATAACACAATTTAGTCATGCTTTTAAAAAATTTGGCTGGGATGTAGATTTCGTTGATGCTACAAATATTAATGGCATAAAAAAAATATTAAGTGATAAACATAAGTGTATTTTTATTGAGAGCTTATCAAATCCAGGTGGAGTTATCCTTGATATAGAAAAAATCGCAGTAATTGCAAATAAAGCAAAAATACCTTTAATTGTAGACAATACAATGGCAAGCCCATATTTAATCCAACCCTTTGAATGGGGAGCAGATATAATAACCCATTCTTTAACAAAATTTGTAGGTGGTCATGGAAATTCTATGGGAGGAATAGTTATTGAAAGTGGTAAATTTGATTGGTTTCTATCAGGGAAATATCCCTCTATGACTAATCCCACAGAATCTTACCATGGCCTAATATTTGCTGAAACTTTTGGAGATTTTGGGTATTCGATGAAGCTAAGGGCTGACTCACTTAGAGATCTTGGCTCTACATTATCTCCTACTAATGCATTTTACTTTATTAATGGTCTTGAAACTTTACATTTAAGAATGGAAAGACATTGTGAAAATGCATTAAAAGTTGCAAAATTTCTTGAACAGCATAAAAAAATCTCATGGGTGTCCTACGCTGGCTTAAAAAATAGCAAATATCATAATCTTGCAAAAAAATATATGAGTAAGGGCGTCGGACCAGTTTTCACGTTTGGATTAAAAGATGGGCATGAAGCTGGAAAAAAAATAATTAATAAAGTTAAAATTTTTTCTCACGTTGCAAATGTAGGTGATACAAGAAGTTTAATCCTTCATCCTGCCTCTACTACTCATAATCAGCTTTCTGACAAGGATAAAGTGGCTGCTGGAGCAGGACCAGAAGTAATAAGATTATCTATTGGAATAGAACATCACAAAGATTTAATTGCAGACTTAAAATATGCTCTAGCTATTATTTAATCTATTTTTCTTATTTTGTTTTACTTTAATATTTACAATACCTATCATTCTAATTTTTCTTATTTTTTAACACTGGTCGGAACGGCCGGATTTGAACCGACGACCCCTGGTCCCCCAGACCAGTGCGCTACCAGGCTGCGCTACGTTCCGTAAAAAATATTCATTAATTATTTATAATATTATTAATATCTATTTTTATTTCATTTATTATTTGTAAGTACTCTTTTTCATTATTTAATGGTGAATTTGATCTTTTAGCTTCTTTTCCTAGGTATATTTGTACACCCTTAATTGTATAACCTTCTTCATTAATTAATTTTTTAACAGTTAATAAAAAAGATATATCTTCCTCATTATAGTAACGATGATTATTTTTTCTTTTAATTAATTTTAATCTACTAAATTTGTTTTCCCAAAAACGTAATATGTGAGAAGGAATATCCAATTCTTTAGAAACTTCTCCTATAGTTTTATAAGCACCTTTTAATTTATCCATATTTTTAATTACCTATAAATTATTTAGTATTTAATCTAGTTTTCATTTTTTCTGAAGCCGTAAATGTCACAACTGACCTAGCACTAATAATCGCTTCCTTTCCAGTTTTTGGATTACGACCCATTCTACTATTTTTATTTTTAATTTTAAAAGTGCCTAATGAAGCTATCTTTAATACTTTTTCTTTTTTAATAGATACAGACAAACTATCCAATATTATAGCTACTAACTTTAAAGACTCAGATCTAGGAAGACCTATTTCTTTTTTTATGCAATTAGATAAATACTCTCTTGTAATAGTTTTTTGCATAATAAAGCTCTGTAATTTATTTAGATATATATAGAAACATATATTTATAGATAAAAAAACTATTTTTTATAATGAATTGGTTTTAATTTTATCTAATTCATTTTTTATTAATTCATTATAATTACCAACAGACATTTCAGTAGCTAAGTCAACTGCATGAGCAAAACCTATAGAATCAGTTCCTCCATGGCTTTTAACGACTATTCCATTAAGTCCTAACAAAACTGCTCCATTATGTTTTCTAGGGTCCATTTTTTTTCTTATACTTAAAAATGATGACCTTCCAATTGCATAAGAAATTTTTCCTAAAATGCTTGATCCAAATACTTGTTTCAAATATGCAGCACAAAGTTTAGCAGTTCCTTCAGCTGTTTTTAACATAACATTCCCACTAAAACCGTCGCATACCACAACATCATAATCACCAGAAATAATTTTATCTCCTTCTACATAACCTTTATAAAAATTAGAAAAGTGGCTATTTTCCATTACACTAGCTGCTTCATGAATCATATTGCTGCCTTTAGTATCTTCTTCTCCTACATTTAGAAAAGCTAATCTTGGGTTTGGCTTACCTAATACATTTTTAGCAAAAATAATACCCATTAATGAAAAATCAATTAAGTTTTGACTACTACAATCTATATTTGCTCCTAAATCTAATGCAACTACTTCTCCTGATATTGTAGGCATGACAGCAGCTAATGCCGGCCTACTGATACCTGGTAATTTTCTTAATCCAAAAATTGACATAGCAAGTAATGCACCACTATTGCCAGCAGAGACGATTGCATCTGCCTCACCCTTTGCAACAGCAGAAATAGCAAGTCCCATACTTGTTGTCTTAGACCTTCTTAAAGACCTAGATGCTTTCTCATCTCCTCTAATCCAATCTTCCACATGAACTATCTTAGATACTGCTTTTAACTGTTCTCTATTTTTTATTAATGGTTCAATTTTATTTGCATCACCATATATAATATAATTTATACTAGGATTTCTAATAGAAGATATAGCTAGACCAGAAATTATAGATTTTGGAGCCTTATCTCCACCCATTGCATCTATAGCTATATTGTTTCTTAACATAATAGAAATATTATATTATTTAATCTTGAGCTGAAGATAACACTTCTCTACCTGCATAATGTCCACATCCTGGACATATATTATGTGAAAGTTTCATTTCTCCGCAATTAGAACATTCAGATGAATTTATTTTTTTTAAAGAATCATGAGACCTTCTTTGACCTCGCCTTGAACGCGAAATCTTACTTTTTGGAACTGCCATCTCATACTACCTTTCATGTAGATATTTATTATATTTATATTCTTATAACTATTTATTAATATTATTCAATACTTCAAATGGATTATTCTTATTTATTTCAAAATTATCTTCATTATTATATACTCTATTTAAATCAATATCACCATTATTAATTTTAGGGTATGGGTCTAAAAATGAGTCCAACATTTGTACTCCTATTTCGCTAAAATTAATATTATTATTATATATTGGTTCAATAAACTCATCATCTAAAGTAGATAAGTCTACTTTTTGTTCATCTATAAACTTGATGTTAAATAAATTTTTAATTTTAAATTTAACTGGATTTAAACTAATAACACATTTCTGTTCGCCAGTTGCAATAATTTCATACTTAGCTATAAGTTTCACTTTATCAATTTTATTATAGTTTATATCAATATTCAAAGTATCTAATTTTATTAAATCTAATCTTTTACTTATATTTTTTTTATCATTTTTATCAATTTTTATCATTATTTTACTGCTATTACCTAAATGTTCCAAAGACATTAATTCGTTAAATTTAATAATTTTACTTTTCATTTTAAATTATCTTTTCAATTACTATATTATTTTTAAAAATATCTTTAACTTTATTGTCATCAGTAGAGTTAATAAAAAGTAATAAATTTTTAATATATTTTTTTATAAATTTTATTTCTTCATCTTTAGGAACATTAGTTCCATAAAGATTTTTTTTAAGAACGTCATCTAAAGTTTTACAATTTTCTTTAATTGCTCTGTCATAGGCATTTGCTCGACCATAATAGGCTGATATCATAAATTTAATTTTTTTTCCTACTGAAAGATCACCGGTACCTAGTTCCCTTAATGATCGATCAAAGTCAGTAACCATATAATTTATTACCTTCTGAGAAAATTCTTTCTCCGTATGACCTACAGACACCAATCTGCGAATAAAAAAATGGCAATGAAGAACTATTAACTCAAACCTTCCATCTAAAGTATCGGGAACACCACCTTTAGTATAAAGAACTGGGTTTCTAGCTAAAGATACAATAGAATCATAAAAACTTTTTACTTCATTAATATTTTGTATATTTTTAAAAGGTTTAAAAAAAAATTTAAAATACATAATTTTACCTTTATAATATTTTTTAATTTCTATATTTCTAATTTATGAATATCATGATAAGTATGAAAAAATGAAACTTATATTTAAAAATATTTTTTACAAGTCCTTAATTTACTCTTTGCTTTTAATTTCTTTAAATAGTTGTTCTGGCAGAATTAGTAATCATGGTGTGTTAAATATAGAAAATAAAATTCATACCATAATTGAAAGAGAATTAGAAAAAGCTGAAGTAGAGGCTCTTTTAGGCCCTCCTTCTACTGTATCTGCATTTGAATTTAACAAATGGTATTATATAAATAGCAAAATAAAACATTTTGCTTTTTATAAACCTGAAATTATCCACCATAAAGTTTATGAAATAGTTTTTAATTCAGATAATCAAATTTTAGAAGTAAACATATATGACAAAGAAGATTTCAATAAAATAGAGTTCAACCAAGACTATACTGATACTAGAGGCAATACAAAAACATTATTAGAGAATATTTTTAGAAGTTTTGGAAGAAACTCTATTACTAACTAATATACAGAGGAGTATTATCTACTCCTCTGTATATATATATTTAATGAGCCAATATAGCCAAAAGCATTAATGCAACTATATTAGTTATTTTAATCATTGGGTTTACTGCAGGACCCGCAGTATCTTTATAAGGGTCACCAACAGTATCTCCAGTTATTGCCGCCTTATGAGCTTCAGAGCCTTTACCGCCGTGATTTCCATCTTCAATATACTTTTTAGCATTATCCCATGCACCTCCACCAGCAGTCATTGATAAAGCAACAAACAAACCTGTAACAATCACACCTAATAACATTGCACCTAATGCAGAAAATGCAGCAGATTTATCACCACCTGTTATATAAAATATAACAAAATAAAATACTATAGGTGCTAAAACAGGTAATAAAGAAGGAACAATCATTTCCTTTATAGCTGCTTTAGTAAGCAAATCAACAGCACGTTCATAATCAGGTTTACCTTTACCTGTCATAATACCTTCTATCTCTTTAAATTGCCTTCTAACCTCTATAACAACTGAACCAGCAGCTCTTCCTACTGCTGTCATTGACATTGCTCCGAATAAATAAGGTAATAAACCACCTAATAACAAACCTACAATGATATAAGGGTTTTTAAGAGAGAAATCTAAGGTAACTCCTGCAAAGTAGGGAAATAGATCAGGGTTATTACTAAAATACTCTAAATCAGAAGTATAGGCTGCAAATAAAACCAATGCTCCCAAACCTGCTGAACCAATAGCATACCCTTTTGTTACAGCCTTTGTTGTGTTTCCAACTGCATCTAAAGCATCAGTAGTTTTTCTTACAGATTCTGGCAAATTAGCCATTTCTGCAATACCACCAGCATTGTCTGTAACAGGTCCGTATGCATCTAATGCAACAACCATACCTGCTAATGCAAGCATACTTGAAACAGCTATTGCGATACCAAATAGACCAGCTAACATATTTGCAATTATAATAGCTGCGCATATTAGTAAAGCTGGAATTGCTGTTGCTTCCATTGATATAGCTAAACCTTGTATCACATTAGTGCCATGACCTGTTTCTGATGAAGCTGCAATAGATCTAACTGGTCTATAATTAGTTCCTGTATAATACTCTGTTATCCATATTAAAAGGCCTGTGAGAACTATACCTAGAATCCCACAATAAAATAATTCCATGCCTGAGAAAGAAATTTCATTTACTGTAAATATAGAACCAAAACCAACTACATAATCTATTGCGAAGTATATACCTACAAGAGACAAAATAGCAGATACTATAAAACCTTTATATAATGCTCCCATAATAGAGCCACTTTTTCCTAATTTTACAAAATATGTTCCAATGACTGATGCTATTATACATACACCACCTATAGCTAAAGGAATCATCATCATTTGTTCCATCGCTGCATTTACAAAAAATATAGATGCTAAAACCATTGTTGCAACTACTGTTACTGCATATGTTTCAAATAAATCAGCGGCCATGCCTGCACAATCTCCAACATTATCACCAACATTATCAGCAATAACTGCTGGATTGCGCGGATCATCTTCAGGAATACCTGCCTCAACTTTACCTACTAAGTCTGCTCCAACATCTGCACCTTTAGTAAAAATACCTCCACCTAATCTTGCAAAAATAGATATTAGAGAAGCTCCAAAACCAAGAGCAACTAGAGGGTCTATTAATTCTCTACCTTCTGCACCATTTAGCTTTAATAAATAATATGTTCCTGTAACAGCTAATAAAGCTAGACCTGCAACAAGCATTCCTGTTACTGCACCTGATTTGAAGGCTACACTAAGCCCCTGTGCTAAACCTTTACTTGCTGCTTGAGCAGTTCTTACATTTGCTTTAACAGAAACAACCATACCAATATATCCTGCTGCACCTGATAATATTGCACCTGCAGCAAAAGCTAACGCTACCTTAATGCCTAATAAAAAAACTAGTAATGCAAATATTACAATACCTACCATAAAAATTGTTCGGTATTGACGATTTAAATAAGCATATGCACCAGCTTGAATAGCACCTGAAATTTCTTGCATTTTTTCAGTGCCCGCATCTGAAGATATTACTGATTTAGCAGTAATTAATCCATAAACTAAAGCTATTGCTCCACAAGCAATAGCAAAATATAAAACTTCAATCATGATAATTAATCCCATTATTTTTGTAAAATTTACTAATTTATAAAAATTCTGGATAACATGCCAGAGGTAAGCATATAGTGCAACATTCAATTAAAAAAATTTAATTTAAAAATGCTTATATCCCATAAAAGTATCATTAGGATTTAATAACTGATTATCAATTGAGTATAGATTTAAACTATCTCCTTCTATAATTTTTCCAATTATATATGAGTTATTATCAAGATTTTTTATATCTTTAGGGTTAATAGTATATAATAATTCATAATCATCCCCTCCAGTAATTAAATCAATATGACTAAAAACATTAGAATCAATATAATTTTGAGCACCTTTCGAAATAGGGATATCTTTTATAAAAATTTCAGCACCTACATTACTATTTTTACAAATATGTCCTAAATCTGCTAGTAAACCATCAGAAATATCAATTAAGGATGTAGCATAATTAATAATTATTTTTCCAATATCTATTCTGGGGTTAGGTATTAGAAATTTATTAATTAATGTTTTATCTTCATTAAAACTAGCATTATTATTTTGAAGCAATTTAAGTCCAATAAATGAGTCTCCTATTGCTCCTGAAACAACAATTAAATCACCTTTTTTTGCACCTTTTCTTCCTAATGTACTTGAACCTTTATCTCCTAGAACTGTAACAGTAAAAATAGGTAACCCTTGATATGATGCTATATCTCCCCCAGCTAAAAATATATCATATTCTATTAAAGCCTTTCTATATCCATCAGCAATTTTATCAAAACTTTTACTATTAAAAGTATTAGGAATATTTATTGCTGTAAAAACACATAATGGTGTAGACCCAAAAGTTGCTAAATCGGAAAGTGCTCTTAATATAGCTCTTCTTGCTTGAACTGATAAATCTGTTCCTAACGGAACATGAACTCCTTCAATAGATGAATCTACACTAATTACTAAATTATTAATATTTGGAAACAATGCACAATCATCAGATAGTCCTCTTGCTTCCTTTCTTCCAAAAGAGAGTGGCCGAAGTTTATTTTTTATAAAACTAAACTCGTTTTCCATATAATTAACACCTTAAATTACATAAAAATTAATTTTTATTTCTATATTTATGTGAAACTTTATCTAAAACTCCATTAACAAAATTAACTTCCGGTTTATTAAAAAAACTTGAAGCAATATTAGTATATTCATTTATTACAACTTTTGAGGGTATATTTGAATAATTCTTAAATTCTATATAAGCACAGCGCAATATATTAGTAATTGTAGGATCCATTCTTTCCAAAGACCAGTCACTTTCTAAGAAGTTTGATAACGAAGCATCTATTATACTTCTATTATTAAAGACGTCATTAACTAATATTAAAAACCAATTTTTATCTATTTTTAAATTCTTAAACTCTTCCATATTGCTATTTATATTTTCAATAGTCTGATATATTTCAGAGACATCCATATCATTTATAGAATTTAATTCTTCTAATTTCATTTTTTTATTAAAATCAAACTGAAAAAGTGTTTGAACTGCTGCTAATCTAGATAATGATTTATTAGAAGATATATTCATCTATCTAAAACTTTAAGCACTTCTATCATTCTAATACATGCTAAACAAGCAGCTTTGCCTTTATTTAATCCATCGGGACTAGATCTAACTATAGCTTGATCTAAACTTTCACAAGTTAAAATACCATAACCAAGTGGTACACCTTCTAAAGATAAATTCATAAGCGCTCTGGCAGATTCACTACAAACATAGTCATAATGTGAAGTTTCTCCTCTTATTACACAACCTAAAGCTACATAACCTAAATATACATTTGACTTTGAAGCATATGATATTAGTGCAGGAACTTCAAAAGCTCCAGGTACATCAATAATATCATAACTCAACCCATGATCTTTAATAGTTTTAATACATTCTTTTTCTAGAGAAGCTGAAATATCAGAATAAAACCTAGATGTAACAATTAAAATTTTGCTATTTTTTATGTTCATTTTACTGTCAAATTTCTTTGTGTAATGACTTTAATATCAAAACCTTCAAGACCCACTAATTCTCTTTTAGATTTGCTTAATAAAACCATTTCTTTCACCGCTTGATCTCTAATTATCTGAGCACCTATTCCATTTTCTCTAATTTTATCTTCTTCATTCCAAGCATCATTTCCATCTATATATTTGGATAATGCATGAGAAGAATCATCATAATTTATAACAACAATTAATCCCGAGCCTTGTTCATTAATTTCCGCCATAGATTCATCAAGTGATATAAAACTTTTATCTCCAATAACTCCATTAAAAGCATCGCTAATAAAATTAGAAACATGAACTCTAACTAAAGCCGGAGAACCTTTAATTAAATTACCTTTAACTAAAGCTAGATGCTCTGGACCATTTTGATTAACAGTATTTTCATATGAAAATATTTTCCACTTCCCATATTTCTTTGTATTGATTATATTACTATTTTTTCTCTTAATAATTGGATCATTATTAACTCTATAACGTATTAAATCGGAAATGGATCCAATCTTTAGATTATGTTTTTTACAAAAAGGTATTAAATCTTTTAACCTTGCCATAGTTCCATCATCTTTCATTATTTCACAAATTACAGCAGCAGGATTTAAACCGGCTATTCGTGAAATATCTACAGCTGCTTCTGTATGACCAGCCCTCACTAAAACGCCACCATCACGAGCCATTAAGGGAAAGACATGACCTGGTGTTCTAATATCTAAAGAACCTGAACTCTTATCAATAGCCACTTGAATAGTCTTGGCTCTGTCTGCAGCAGAAATACCAGTAGTAACGTCCTTAGTAGATTCTATTGATACAGTAAAAGCTGTATCAAGCTTTCCAGTATTTCTCTTAGTCATTGGTGTTAATTCTAATTCTTCTATTCTATTTTTTGTCATTGACAAACAAATAAGACCTCTTCCATATGTAGCCATAAAATTTATAGCATCAGGAGTTGCCATTTGTGCAGGAATAATTAAATCTCCTTCATTTTCTCTATCTTCGTTATCAACCAGAACATACATTCTACCATTTCTAGCTTCATCTACTATTTCTTCAATGGATGATAAAAAGTTGTTTAATTTATTATTTTTGCTCATTTTATTTCTCTTTTAAATAATATTTTGCAGCATTTACAGCATAGCGCGCAATAGTATCAATTTCTATATTAACTATTTCATTTAATTTTAACTGTCCTAACGTAGTATTTTTAAAAGTATGTGATATTACATTTACAGTAAATATACTTTTATTAATTTCATTTATAGTTAATGAAACTCCATCTATTGATATAGATCCTTTTTTTGCAATATATACTTGTATATCTTTAGGGACTTTAAAATCATATTTTACTGAACCTTTAATATGTTTTTTGGTTTTTAGTTCAGCAGTACTATCTACATGACCACTTACAAGATGTCCACCTATTTGATCTCCCAACAATAATGATTTCTCTAAATTAATTTTTGTTCCTTTTTTCCAGAATTTAGCAGCCGTTACAAAGAGTGTTTCTTTAGATAGTTCAACACTGAAAATATTTTTTTCAATACTTAATACAGTGAGACATATACCTCCACAACAAATAGAATCACCTATATCAATTTTATTTAGTTTTAGATTTGTTTTTATAGTTATATTAAGATCACCATTACTAGAATTTACATCAGTAATTTCACCTATATCTCTAATAATTCCAGTAAACATAATATACTCCCAATCAACATAAAATTATATGTCAACTAACTAGACTCCATTCTTCTAATACATCACCATCTAAAATCCTAGTTTTAAGTAAATTATAACGTTTAGCTAAATCTAGATTGTGAATATTATATGAAGCAATACCTGAAAGACCATCACCACCTATAAAAATACCACTTCTATATAAAAACACTTTATCTATCAAATTATTTGCCATTAATGATGCAGATATTTCACTTCCACCTTCCACTAAAACTCTATTAAAGCCTTTATTAGACAAATCTGTTAAACCTTCTATTAAATTTAACTTATTATTATTTTTATATAATTCTACAATCTTAACACCCATATTTATTAATATTTTTTTCTTTGGAGACGTAATATTTTTTTTAGTCCAAATTATAGTTGGTATCCTATTAATATTATTTAAAACATTTGATTTAATTGGAATTGATAAAGAGCTATCTACTATTACTCTAACTGGAGAATGTTTTTCTAAACCTTTAATCCTGCAGTCAAGTCTTGGATTGTCCTTCAAAACAGTGTTTATACCTACTAATATAACGTCATGATTTGCCCTTAAACTATGTCCGTGTAATCTAGCTAACTCTCCTGTTATCCATTTACTCTTTCCCGCAAATGTTGAAATTTTACCATCTAGACTACTCGCTATTTTTAAACTTACAAATGGGCGATTATATTTTACTCTAAATAAAAAACCAGAATTTATATCTAAAGATTCTTTTTCTAACACTCCGAGAGTAACCTTTACCCCTGAATCTTCTAACAACTTTACACCTTTACCATTAGTCCTTTTATCTGGATCTAAAATAGGAATAACTACATGCTTTATTCCAGCATTAATTAATAGTTCTGCACAAGATGGAGAAGTGTTTTTATGAGCACATGGCTCTAAAGTTACTATAGCTGTTCCGCCTTTAGCGCTTGCAGTTAAAGAATTCAATGCATTCATTTCTGCATGAGGGCTACCTTTATCTGATGTTCGCCCTAAACCAATTAAATTATTTGAATTGTCAAGTATTACGCACCCAACGCTTGGATTAGGGTAACAAACTCCTAGGCCTTGTTTGGCAAGAGATAATGCACTTCTCATAGCTACTTCTAATTGCATACCTCTTCATTCCTTTATAATTATTTTTTCTTTTTTGAAGTGTCTTCGCTTAGTCCTCCAATAAATTTTTCAAAATCCCGAGCTTCTCTGAAATTTCTATACACACTTGCAAACCTTACATAGGCAACTTGATCAATTTCAGACAGAGTATCCATTACAAGTTCACCAATTTCACTACTTTCTATTTCACTATCTCCAGAGGATTCAAGTCTACGAACTAAACCTGTAATCATTTTTTCAATTCTTTCATCTTCAAATGGTCTTTTACGAAAAGAAACTATTATTGATCGAGCTAATTTATCTCTATCAAACTCTACTTTTTTACCATCCCTTTTTTTTACCATTAAATCTCGCAACTGGACTCTTTCAAAAGTAGTGAAACGAGCTGCACATTGTATACAAGACCTTCTTCTTCTAATTACTGAATTATCTTCTGTGGGACGAGAATCTTTTACTTGAGTATCTTCATCATTACAATAAGGACATCGCATATTACTTTCCTTTAATAATTTTAGATCATTCTACTTGTAACTCGTAGAAGAATAAAGAGGAAAATCTTTACACATACTAATTACTTCTTTTTTAACTTCAGCTTCAATATCACTTAAACTCTCTATATCCTTAGAAATACCATTTAAAATTCTACCAATTAATTGACCAATTTTTAACATTTCTTTCTCTTTAAAACCTCTAGATGTAACTGCAGGTGTTCCTATTCTTAAGCCAGAAGTAATGAAAGGTTTTTCTTCATCAAATGGAACAGCATTTTTATTACAAGTTATTCCAGCCCTATCTAGACTAGCTTCTGCTATATTTCCAGTAAGTTTTACGGGTCTCAAATCACATAAAATTACATGACTATCTGTACCACCAGAAACAATATTAACGCCTTGTTTTTTTAATTCAGTTGTCAAAACTTTTGCATTCAAAATAATTTGTTTAATATATCCTTTAAACTCAGGCTTTAATGCTTCTCCAAATGCAGCTGCTTTAGCGGCAATAACGTGCATTAATGGTCCTCCTTGTATACCTGGGAATATAGCTTTATCAAACAATTTTCCTAACTCCTCATCATTAGATAATATCATTCCACCCCTAGGCCCACGTAATGTTTTATGTGTGGTTGTAGTTGCAACATGGGCAAATTCAATTGGGTTGGGATATTCATCTGCGGCTATTAACCCAGCATAATGTGCAATATCTGCTAAAAAATAAGTGCCCACTTTATCTGCAATATTTCTTATTTTTTTAAAATCGATATGTCTAGAATAAGCAGAAGCACCTGCAATTATTAATTTTGGCTTATGGTGTATTGCTAAAGCTTCTAGTTCATCATAATCTATAAGGCCATCGTCTCTATTAACTCCATATTGAATAGAATTAAACCATTTACCAGACTGATTCGGCTTTGCTCCATGAGTTAAATGTCCTCCAGATGCGAGTGACATTCCTAAAATGGTGTCTCCAGGTTTAAGTAATGCCATAAACACCGCCTGGTTTGCTTGAGATCCAGAGTTTGGTTGAACATTAGCCCATTGACAAGAAAATAACTTACATGCTCTTTCTATGGCAAGTTCTTCTACCTTATCAACAAATTCACAACCTCCATAATATCTTTTTCCAGGATATCCTTCCGCATATTTATTTGTTAAGACAGAACCCTGTATATCCAATACTACCTGACTAACAAAATTTTCTGAGGCTATTAATTCTATAGAGTTTTGTTGTCTATTTAATTCATTTTGCATTGCAATTAATAGTTCTTCATCTTTACAACTCTTAATACCATTATTTAGTTCTGATGAAGTATTAATTTTATTCATCTATTATTTCCTTCATATGAATTAATTAAGCTTATCTACTCTTCTTTTATGTCTTCCACCTTCAAAACCTTCATTAGCAAAAACATCCACTATACTTATAGCGTCATTTATATTAATAAACCTTCCACCAAAAACAATAACATTAGCGTCATTATGATTTCTGGCCAATTTTGCTATTTCTATATTATGGCATAGTGCTGCTCTTACTCCAGATATTCTATTTAATGCAATACTAATTCCTATTCCACTTCCACATACCGCTATACCAAGAGTATTATTATTACTCATAATAAAATCTCCTAAAACCTTTCCATAATCGGGATAATCAACTGAATCAGTATTAAAAGGACCTAAATCTCTAACCTCAAAATTATTATTTTCTAAATAAATCTTAATTTGCTGTTTTAAATTAAAACCAGCATGATCAGATGCTAATACAAATGAATTATATTTATCTAACAATAAAAATTTCCTCTATAAATTTTACAAAATTAATATATCAAAAATATCTATACATATAGCTTAAAAATAATAATTTAGTAGCTATTTAATCAGTTCTTTTAATTTTTCCGTTAGCTAAATCAGACATATATGTATTTATTTCTTTTTTAACTACTCCTGCTAAAAAATATACTCCTACTAAATTAGCAACAGACATCAAAAATATCATAGAATCAGATAAATCTAAAACAGAACCTAAACTAATAGATGATCCAATTATACAAAAAATACAGAATATGAATTTAAAAATATTTTCAGATAAATTCGAATAACCAAATAAATAACACCAGGATTTTAAACCATAATATGACCAAGCTATCATTGTTGAAAAAGCAAACAAAATTGCAGCAAGAGCCAGAATATAAGGAAACCAAGGAATAGTTTTAGCAAAAGCCGCAGATGTCAAAGCTATGCCTGCTAAATCTCCTCTTTCATCATACATTCCAGTAACAACAATAACTAGGGCAGTAATTGTGCATATAATAATTGTATCTATGAAAGGCTCAAGTATAGATACTAAGCCTTCAGTTACTGGAATATCTGTTTTAACAGCAGCATGTGCAATTGGTGCAGAGCCCAACCCAGCCTCATTTGAAAAAGCTGCCCTTTGAAAACCAATAATTAATGCTCCCAAGGCTCCTCCAGCTGCAGCTGTAGGAGAAAATGCTTCAGAAATTATTCTTAAGATAGCTTCTGGCACTCCACTTATATTTAATAAAATAATTATTAATCCCGCAGCCAAATAAATTAATGCCATTAAAGGCACTAATCTAGAGGTAACTTTAGCTATAGACTTGATACCTCCAATTATTACAAAACCAAGTATTACAGCTATAATTAATCCAAACAACCACCCTTTATCAGCAAAGAAAGATGCTTCTCCACCTGTTACAGAAACAAATTGTTGAAAAGATTGATTAGCTTGAAACATATTTCCGCCTCCAAGTGCTCCGCCTATACAGCAAATTGAAAAAAATATGGCGAGAAATTTACCAAGACCCGCTTTTCCTTTTTCTGCTAACCCTCTAGATAAGTAATGCATAGGACCGCCAGAAACAGTTCCATCTGAGTTAATAATTCTATATTTAACACCAAGTGTGCATTCACAAAACTTAAGAGACATTCCAAGAAATCCAGCCAGAATCATCCAAAAGGTTGCGCCTGGCCCTCCAACAGAAACTGCAACAGCTACGCCAGCTATATTACCTAATCCTACAGTACCTGACAAGGCCGTTGATAGTGCCTGAAAGTGAGAAACTTCTCCTTTAGCTTTCGGTTTGTCATATCTTCCACGAACCAAATCTAAAGCATGAGAAAACATTCTTAGGTTAATAAAGTTAAAGTAGAATGTACAAAATATAGCTCCAGCAATTAACCATAAAACAATTATTTTTATATCTGCGCCTGCTACACTAAAAGAATAGAATACAGTTCCAGCTATTTTATTAGATATAGGAGATAACCATCCATTTATTATGGCATCAATGCCATTAGCGAATGCAGTTTTTGATGAAAAACATAAGCCCACCAAAAATAAAAATTTATAAAATACTCTCATTATCATTACCTCCTAAATTAATATACTTAAAACATATGAAATTATTATTACTTAAGTAAAGTTAAAAAATTAACTAATTATAGAGATATTTAACTCTTTCCATACTTTCTTTAATGAATCCACCAAGTAGTCTATCATTTTTTCATCATGGAGTGGGCTTGGAGTAATTCTTAATCTTTCTTTACCTTTAGGAACTGTAGGATAATTTATGGGTTGAACATAAATAGAAAAATTTGAAAGAAGCATATCAGATGCTTTTTTACAAAGTTTGGGGTCCCCCACCAAGATTGGCACTATATGACTTTCTGATGGCATAACTATAATACCCGTTTGTCTTAGTTTTTCTTTAAGGCTTTTTGCTCTTTCCTGATGAATAGTTCTTTCTACACAAGATGTTTTTAAGTGTTTTACAGAGGCTAATGCTCCAGCTGCAATTGCTGGTGGTAAAGAAGTAGTAAAGATAAAACTTGAAGCAAAAGATCTAATAACATCTATAATATTTTTATTGGATGCTATATATCCTCCCATTGTTCCATAAGCTTTTGCAAGCGTTCCTTCAATTATATCTAACTCATCCATTAATCCTTCTCGTTCAGCTATACCACCTCCTCGCGCTCCATACATACCTACAGCATGCACTTCATCTAGATAGGTAAGAGCATTGTTTGCTTTAGCTACCTCACACAATTCTTTTATAGGTGCTATATCTCCATCCATAGAATAAACAGATTCAAAAGCAACTAATTTAGGACGTTCAGGATGAATAGTTTTTAAGATTTTATCTAAATGATCAGGATTATTATGTTTAAATATAAACCTTTCTGCTTTACTATTTCTTATACCTTGTATCATAGAAGCATGATTTAATTCATCTGATAACACTACACAATCAGGTAATATAGAGGCTATTGTACTAAGTGATGCTTCATTAGAAATATAGCCAGAAGTAAATAAGAGAGCTCCTTCTTTATTATGAAGGTCGGCTAATTCATTTTCTAATAAAACATGATAATGAGAAGTACCAGAAATATTTCTAGTGCCTCCTGAACCGGCTCCCGCGGAATCAATGGCTTCATGCATTGCATTTAAGACTTTTTTATTTTGGCCCATGCCAAGATAGTCATTAGAGCACCATACTGAAACCTCTTTCTCTTCAGAATCAGAATAGTGTATAGCGTTAGGAAAGTTTCCTAATGTTCTTTTTATATCATTAAAAACTCTATATCTGCCTTCATTTTTTAGAGAATTTAATGCTTCAGTAAAATATTTATTATAATTCATAATATTAATTACAACATTTTTTTGTTAAAATTACCTCAATTATGCTTATATATAATTAATTCCTAAAAAAAAGAAAGTTATTTACAATGATTCTATATGAACTTGACGCAATTAATGAACAATATTTTAGTCCTTATTGTTGGCGAATTCTAATGTCTCTAAACCATAAAGATCTATATAAAGGTGTTAAAAGAATTCAGGTAAAATTTTCAGACAAATCCTTAATCAGTCATAAAGGGTTTAATACAGTTCCGGTGTTAGAAGATGATGATAATTGGACTGGAGAATCTCTAAAAATAGCAGAATATTTAGAAAAAACTTATCCCAATCAACCTTCTTTATTTCGTGGTGCTGAAAATATGAATCTCACAAGTATCATTAATCAGATGCTAGACACAAAAATCATAGGTATTCTCGCTAGAATTATTGTTGGAGATGTTTACAAAGTTTTACAGCCTGAGGACAAAATATATTTTAGAGAGACCCGAGAAAAAATTTTAAATAAAACTATTGAAGAAGTAGACTTAGAAAGCAGCAAATATATTCCAATTCTACAAAAGGAGCTTAACCCTTTTAGAAAAGTAATAAGAAATAATAATTTTTTTACGGGACCTAAACCTATGTATTGTGATTATATCTTATTTGGTTTTTTTATGTGGGCTAGAAATACTAGTCCAAAACAATTACTAGAAAAAAATGATATTCTCTGGCATTGGAGAGAAAGAATGTTGAACCTATTTGATGGTTTTGCAAGAAAATCTAATGGATTCGAAATTAAGTAATACTATAACCCCCGTCTACTGTAATAGTAGTTCCTGTAGTATAACTTGCTCTATCACTAGCTAAATAAACTGCTGCTCCAGCTATATCTTCTGGAACTCCCCACTTTTTCATTGCTGTTCTATTTGTTATTTTTTCTCTTTCTTCTTCTTCTTCTTGTAGTGGTTTTGTAAGCTTTGTTTCTATGTACCCTGGAGCAATGGCATTCACCCTAACGTGATATTGGCTCCATCCATTTGCTAAGCTTTTTGTGAGGCCTACTAAACCTGTCTTAGAAGCAGTATAACCTGGAGACATAGGGGAACCAAAAAAAGAGAACATTGAAGCTATATTTATAATATTACCATGCGTTAAAGCCAACTTAGGAAGAGCTTCATGACTCATTCTCATAACACCCATCAAATTAGTATTAATTACATCTGCAAAATGCTCTATTCTATATTCTAGTCCTCTTTTAACTATACCTGCATTATTTACTAAAATATGTAAATCATCTATTTCATCAAAAATCTTTTCTATT
>Ga0209403_10002834_pt1 | contig 20188 bp, 28 predicted proteins | sample ArcticOcean_MG_C_8_FD_187440 | JGI IMG/M metagenome (GOLD analysis project Ga0209403, IMG submission 187440) | Marine microbial communities from western Arctic Ocean - ArcticOcean_MG_CB11_86 (SPAdes) (version 2) | ecosystem: Environmental > Aquatic > Marine > Oceanic | place: Arctic Ocean... | reverse complement strand
TCAGGTACGTTTGATAGCAGCGGTCGCACACGTTCCGATAGGCTCCGTCTACGATCCTTCGCTTTATCAGCTTGCTTCCGCATGAGCAAGATCTCTCCATCTGTTGCTTCCTCTAATAACTCGTTGATATGGGCGTAGCCATAGTAAAGTGAGAGCTTGGCTCCCTGACTTGGATAGGCGGTCAACCTGCCTGTTTCGATCTTGCTTATATCGCTGAGGTGAAGTCCAATGTCCTGGGCTACTTCCTTTAGCGTGAGACCCTTGGCAAACCTTAACGCTCTCAACTTCGTCATACCGCTACCCTCTCATACTCTCGCCACGAGCTGAAACTGATCCCACACACGTCCTTTAAAGCGATTGCCACTTTGATCGATGGAAGTTTCTCATAGTGATAGTATGCGTATAATGAACGCTCACATATCCCCATCTTCTCAGCCGACTCCAACCTTCTTGCCCTGCTTGTCTTGTTCCACCAGTCGTGATAACTCATTGTACTTTCTCCCTTTGTTATTGAATGATGATGCTTCGTTGATTGAACTGTTTAAGGTTATCTCCGGCGTCCGATTGAAATCGGCTTGTCAGCGAAATTACCTTTGAAGCTGATGGGACTCTTCGCTGTCGGCTTGATAGCGAAAGGGTCAGGGGTGTTTGCTTTCTTCTCGGCCATTTCGGCTTCCATCTTTTCGATCTTCGAGATGTAGGCTTCGTTTGAGTTCTTCATGATTGTTTCTCCCTGCTTGTCTTGTTCCACCAGTCGTGATAACTCATTGTAAATCTCCTTGTGATTGAGTGAATGCTTCGTTGATTGAACTGTTTAAGGTTATCCGATGAGGTACTTATCGCTCCACGTTCGGGGCGTATCTACACTGAATACGGGTTCAGAGGATTCAGGCAGCGGACAATCGCCAGGCAAGAAATATTCGCTGTGTGCTTGATATTTGCCCGTTATCTTACAGGTTGTGCCATCTTCGTGCTTTGCTGCTGACGGACACTGATTGCAGTGGTAAATTGTCATGCTGTATTCTCCCTTCAGGTAAATGATGACGTTCGCTGATCTGAACTACAAGGTAATACAACGAACCCGATGCGTCAAGCATAAAAAACACTAAGGTGCGATTATTTTTGCACTGTACTTTGAAATTAAACTGCCTTCAATGAAAAACCCCTTGTGCTTATTGGATAAATTGATTACCTTAATACCAGTTAAAGAAGTTCGATTTCATCTTTCAGGGAGGCAATATCATGCAACAGGTCGAGGCAGTAGACAGAGTTATTAGAGAGGTCGTCTTGTTGGATCTGGCAGGGGAAACGTTGTTCAACCATGTCGACCGCCTGGCCGACAAGCACGGGGTCCATTGTGATTATGTGCTTGAGGTGATGGTGACTTATGGGGAGATATCGAAATGATAAAAGTGCTGTTCGTTGATGATGATTTGGTCCTGAATGAAGTGACCTGGGACAACGGAGATACAACAGTCGTTGAGGTAGCATGTCCAGTGTTTGATAATTTGACGGATGCAATGGCTGAGATCCAAACAATCTTGGCAGAAAGGGAGGCATCAAAATTCAATTAGTTATCATCAAAAACGGGCCTCATATTCGGCTGAAATTGTCTGGTCGAATATGGGGTTCTAAAGCCCCGTCAATAGGGAGAAAAAACGGTGTAAAGCTCCCCCCCGTGCGTGGGCGTACGAAATATATTGAAAGATCAAAGAGTTCTTCTAGAGAGAAAATAAGCAAAGTAACGCCAAATCAGTTACGGCTTATTTGTCTGCTTTGCCCTACAAGATTAAAACATCCAATGAAAAGCATAATGGGTCCGTCCATAACTTAACTGCCACTAACCTAAACTTCTTTTCCATGGTTCACTTATTTCTTTTAAAGTCTTTTATACCTTAACCGATCTTCTCCCAGTCTTTTACTAGTCTTTACCATCTTTCATCCGTAGTTAGAACAACTAGAGGGAATTCAATAATGCCATCGATGCCTAATGCCTTCTTTGCAGAGACCGGAAACAAATACTACCACGGGAGAATGGCCGAAGAGGGCATCGGAATGATGTTTTCCCGATGGTTCTGTTCTTTCCATATGTGGGCTTTTGATAACGGGGCTTACACCGCATGGACACACGGGGAGTCTTTTCCGGAAAAACAGTTTATCCGCAGAGTAGAAAAGGCTTGGAGTTTGTTCGGGGCAGAGACGGTTCCTGGTCCATATTTTGCCATCACTCCCGATATATTCATGGGCGGAAAGGAAAGCTTGGCATTTTCCCTGCAATGGCGAAAAAGACTTCTGGGGATTCACTGGCCTTGGTATCTGGCGGTGCAGGATGGGATGGAAACAAAAGAGGTCGAGTCCGTCCTTCATTTATTTGATGGGATTTTTGTAGGTGGAAGTGACGATTATAAAAAATCAATACCAGAGTGGATGGAGTACGGGCTCCCCGTGCACTACGGCAAATGCGGAACCCGTAAGAAAATACGACAGGCCATAAGGTATGGAGTGGACTCCCTCGACTCTTCAACTCCGATACGGCACGGACGTGAGCATTTCGAGGGAATTATAAAAACGCTACAGGGCGAAGACGCACAATTTGAAATGCAACTCTAAAGGGAAGCACCATGATCATCACTGAAAATTGCGGTACGTGCGACCACTCGACAGGGAAAACCAGGGTTCTGGCTTACTGCAAAAAGCTGAAGGTGGACGTTGTAAAGGACACGTTAGAACAGGGATGCCCATTACCTGCAATCAACGGCAGGATCATCGAAGGTTACTTTGAGAGGAGAGGGAAATGAATAGTATACTTCCGTTGGTATATCGAGAATTGGACGTGCATTTTGCAGGTATGGTACAGGCAGAGACGATGGATGTATATTGCAAATGGGAAATTGGAAAGGTGCTGCTGAAATGGTTTCCAGAGAAAATGACGGCAGCAGATGTAAAAAAAATAGCGAATCACTACGGGAGGCGAGACCAGAAGGAATTATATACGTGGAGGACATTCTATCAGAAGTTTCATGAACGTGACCTGTTGGACCGTGCGATACATGATAGATTGAACGGGAAGGCATCATGGAGGGGCGTTAAAGCCATTTTATTGCCAAAGACGGTTCCGAGTGCCTCTGAGCAGATATTGTCCCGTTACGAGGCTTCTACGGTCGCTCTCGGTGAATTGGTAGAGAAAGTCAAACCGAACGAGGTTGACCAGGTCGTTGCATCGATCACCACGGGAATCTCCGAATCCTTCTCAGCACTGAAAACATTGGATGCAGACGCCTCTATTGTGGTGGACCGACCCACTGAATTTAGTGATCTGGATGAGTTCGCCTCATTTGATGCACCGTTTACGGATGGAGTACGGAGAGCATCCGAGCAGATGCAACGGGTTAATGGTTGGTGTTTCGCTTGCGGTCAGGATGTAGTACATGATGAGGTGCACGTGGCCCACTGGCCCATGGTAAGGGCTAAGTCTGATAGGACGATCTTATTGTGCCACAAACACCACGTTGGATTTGAAGGTTCACAGCACCAGACGGCTGATCAGCAAAGATGGAAAAATGACAACATCGATATGATATTGGAATCCCTACAACTGATGAGCCTACGCCTCGCACGTGAAACAATGCGTGCTCTGGGCTTTGGTCGATAGACGCAGAAAAGCCCCCCAGGATGGTCTCTGAGGGGCTTCTGTTTGGTTCCTGGTGGTGGCTACAATTTGTCCTCAAATACGGTGACTACAAAATCTAAAACCAAAGCTTGGGAGCTATCGAGGTCGTGCCATTTGGAAAAATAGGAATCCCCTGCGTGGCCGTCTGCGTCCCGTTTTACATCCCAATCGTGATTGCCCAACTTCTCTTTCACTAAAAAGTCCTTGATGGTCTGTATCTCTCCCTTATCCAGTCCTGAATCGTCATCATTGCAGAGATACGAAGCGTATTGCCCTGGGATGGTGTACTCTAACTGCGTAGTCATAATTATTCCCCCTGAAAAGTATATATGAGTGGTTGTTATTCTACTGCGAATACTCTGCCCATTGAACCAGATGCGGTGCTAATTGCGATTATGCCAGTCGATTGAGAAAAGGCGAAGTCGTTGCGAAGATCAAACAGTGCATCGTAGAGCGTGTCTTCCATTTCGTGGTATTCGTTCCAGTCTTCGACTTCGTTCACCGTTCCCCGTCCTTCGCTCAGGGTTCTTAACGTGTTAGTGATCGGTGCCAACTGGTGGATGATATCTTTTTCAGCGGATAAAAATTGTGTCTTCGTCATGAGCTTAGATCCTTTTAGATGGAATAAATGTTTCGTAAAGAGCGATGAGCACGAAGCAAAGAAGTATCACGTCCATTATATGGCCCCTATTCCGGTAGTTCACCAAGAGCAGTCAATTCTTCCAGAATATCCCTGGCCGAATCGTTAATGTCTGTTTGTGTCATTCCATCCCATGTATAATCGGATAAAAAAACGAGATCGGGTAAATCGTCAAAGCTTACTCCGTACTGATCGATGCACGCCGTGTTCAACTGCTTGAGTAACCGCTTTACGTTATTTGTCATTATGATATATCCCCTTGTGCTGAAGTAAATCAGTCAACTACGTTAGTTTGAAGGATAACCTCTAAAATCCTGCTATCGGGCTGATCATCTTGTTCTGTTCCGCATTTATCGCAAACAGGAAAGGATGTTCTATAATGGATGTAGTTGTCATCGCATTCGCAATCCCAAAATCTATTATCTAACGGACCAACTACGGCGTCATTTCGATGATACCCAGGTAAGACGGTTGTTGACCAATTTACTATTGGTAGCATGTCCTTATTCACTTTTTGCGAGATCAACTTTTTATCACTCTTGTTCCAAACCTGGCCAACATATAACCCACTCATTGGTTCGTGATTGAGTTCAAACGTCAGCTTGTCAACGGTGTATTGTGCAATGGTTCGCATGATGTTTCCCCTTGTTCCTGTCGATCTATGATGGAATGATGGAATGGCTAATATATTGGTCGATTTCAATGTCTACAATGGGTAGATCTCCGTTCCCTGGCTTGTCATTTTCGTGCTCCGTATCCCTGGCCAGTTTTACAGCTTGTCTGTATGTCAATCCGGTTCCCAATTCAATGCCCATGAGTTCAGTTATATCGTACGCTGTGACGGTGTATAGTATTTCGTAGTGCATGATGTTTCCCCTTGTGTTGACCACCACCACCACCAACAACAACAAGGTGGTGGTGGTGGTGGTGGTGGTGTATTAGTGACCAATAAAAGCTATGTCCGTCTTCGTATTCATACATAGACCACAGTCAGCACATGAATTGCTTTTCCCCGTTTGTTGTGGACATACAACGCCGGAACCCTCATAGTTGGCTGAAGGTCGTTTTGTGCCCCTGGCAACCCAATAAGGGGAAAAGCGTAATTGTTTTCTCATTGCATCATCAGAGTTACGGATAACAAAACGACCAAAGAAGTCGTGATACAGTTTCTCAATTGCATCACCGATCGGGCCCGTCTTGTGGGTATATCCGAATATGTGTAAGGCATCATGCTTAATCAACATACGTTCCCAAAATGCGACATATTCAAGAGAGTAAAAGTCACCTAATTCATGTAGACGAACAGAGAACCCGTTAACGTTGCGTTTTGCCAGTAGATCTATGTCATGTTCCAACACGTCAAGGAATCCCTCGCTTGTGTGATCGAATCGTACCGCAAAAGGCATATTGTTTCCGTAACAATGGGCAAAACAAGGTAACCGTTCACCCTTTGGACCATGACACGTTTCCCGTTCTTCTAACGTCATGACAAACATAGGTAAACCCTTAAGCGGACCTTTGCGAATATAACGGTTCGTCTGTGTTTTTTCCTTCAACCCTCTAACGGGTTCGGTGGCCGTCAATTTTGGGATGTTCGTTGAGTCGCCTATGATGTATAAACCATTACTACGTTTGCGTGGTGCCTTGACGTTTTTGGGAAACTTGGTTCCGTTGTACACTTTGGTAGTAGTTGACATTGTATAACTCCTTAAAGTAAATTGATTGATTGATTGATTGATTGATTACCAGTTATTAAAAAGGAACCTTGCAACGTCTATATATAAAGTAAGAATGTGATAACCGAAAAAACCAACACCTATAACACATAAGATTTTAAAACCTATGTCATTCATTGTGTGGCCCCCGTTTGAGTGTTTGTTGTTATCGTCTGAACAGGGATATGATACCACAGTACAAAACAGATAGCAAGATAAAAAACGCATTATAATACAAATAAATTATGTTAACCGCCTATAACCCCGTAATCATTGAGGTAAATAACATGCATGACATGACCACGAAACGTAATGTATTAGTCGAAATAGTAAAAACACGTATAAACGGACACGCACCGGTATGTGCAATTGCTAAACAATTTGACGTTCCACATGCTACAGTATCACAATGGCATTTAAGACTTAACCAGGGAAAGGAAACAGAGCTATTAAGCGATGAAGAAATATCCGAGATAGAGATAATGGCTAAAAGCGACTGGACTGAAGCTGTACAGAAAACCCGATCGCTTGCTTTAGATAACATGGTCCAAGTTCACGAAAAGATGAGCGATACGCTAAAAGACGACGGAAACGGCTCATTTTCGGCACGTGATGCTCAATCTGTGTCCATGGCTGTAAAGGAGATTACGAAGTCAGCATTCGACGTTTACGGGGCACCTATAGGCACAAAGCACGTTGAGATGAGTGTAAATGGCAAAGTCGCAATAGAAAATACGGTTCGGATTGTTGAGTTACCGGCTAAGCGTGAGGTTGAAATACCTTCAACGGCGGAGATAATCGAATAGGGAATAACCAGGTGGTCGTCAAATTATGAACGTCTATGATAAAGATCATTCCATAACACGCACACGTACATAGCGTATGATCCTATACACGCACACGAGGGACACGCCTATATCGGCATATATCCCGTACGGCTTAACGGGTTAAGCAGCACATGGATTTACGGGTTAAGCAGCACATGGATTTACGGGACATTTTGACGGGACGTCTTGACGGGTAAAGCAGCACATGGATTTATGTGTCTTGGGCGATAGGGACATGTAGACTAAGTCGAGTATTCACAATGAGCTATGAAATCGGACATTTTGACGGATCAGAAAACCAGGTGGTCACACCTTGATCGAGAGGGAATCTTTTTATCACTATCACCTCCTACTAACCATAATTTTTATATCACTCAATACTATCCAAAATTTTTTATATCATTCTATACTGCACTCTACAGAAATTTTTATATCTTCTTGACACGTTTCATCACTCTCTCTACCTTGGCCTTATCAATACCGGTTTTCGGTAACTGTAATTTTTACGTAGTAGTCTTTATGAAAATGAATGAAGTATTTTTTCTCGTTGGCAACCAATGACTTACAGGAGTTTATGAATAAAGAGGATTACAATACGCCAGTAATGAAAAAGGTGATGGAGTCAATGGCTAAGGATGAAGAGATACATAAGGTGTTAGTCTCTACTCCTATATTTGCCTACCTTTCAGGATCGGAGTTCCACCCTGCGGAGAAGCCCGTGAAGGAGAAGCCCGTAATTGATTGGGATAAAATAAGGGCTATGCAAGAGGGTTCCGAGAAAGACAATGCTATAAGCATAAAGGGTGAGCCAGTGGACCAGGAAGTAAAAAGACGGCAAAGGCAGTTTGGCATCTTGGGTGAAGATGAGGAGTAGCCAGGGATGCCCGATAAGGGATTATGATATTGAAGGAGATTTTGGATGGGACAACATGATTTAATATGGGATTTTAACAATGAAGAGGGTAGGCAGTCTTCAGGTTGGGGATACAGCAGGGAAGACAACTCCGATGACCTCACTCAGGTAGAGGAGAGCAATAGGAAGAGATCGTCTGAGGTAGTGAAGTATTACATTGGATGTTCTGCTGATGAGGAAGACCCAAGGGTTTCTTCATATTATGTGAATTGGCTCAAGTCATATACAAAGGAGAAGGGATGATAACACCGAGGGAAGCACTTGAGACAGCGTTGGAAGCATATATTGACAGCCGACATATCTTTGTTGGAGATTACTACGAGGATGACAAGACTATAGAAGAGAAGGCCATTATGCGGATATTGGAAAAGATGATATCGGACAGGCCGGTCAAAGAAAGTAGTTGACATTGGAGATCGGCATAAAGTAGTTGACAGGGGACTGGACATATATATATTGCCCAATAAGGAGTCGCTACCTTAGCACCGTATGGTTAGAGAGTAACCATTCGCAGCCCTAACAATTCAAAGGAGAGAGTGGATGTTAAAAATGGAGATCATTCATGCTTAAAAAGAAGAGTTCGCTAAGTAAATCTATAAAAAAGGCTGCGACACATAGTGCCAACATTGCCAAGGATAGGTCTTTGGCGAAACGACGTCAGGCGACAAAAAACAAAAATCCTTTCCGTAGCAAGGAGGACTTAGCTAAAGATCGTCGGGAACTTAAACAGCTTAACATCGATACAAAAAAACGCCAATTGGAAAAAACTGTGGAGAAAAACAATGCCCTAATCGGCAAGCTAAAATCCGATCTTATTAAAGCGAAAAAGGCGAAAAAGTAATTGGCAGATCCGATAGCATTCAAGGGATGCAGCAGACCACAAAACGATTTCCTTAGCTCAGGAGCCTACGAGGCAGGGTATGGAGGTTCAGCGTTCTGCGGTAAGACATACATCCTTTTACTTGATGCTACGAGACAGATAGGACATCCATTATACTATGCGTTGATATTCAGACGTATAGAAGATGAACTTCATGAGATGATCCGATATGCCAGAGACATCTTCCCCCACTTGGGAGGCGTAGAGAAAGAATCTGGTAAGCTCTGGACATTCCCGTCAGGAGCTATCATTGAGTTTGGCTCGATGCACTTGTCAGCAGATTGGACGAAGTTCCACGGTAGGAACATAACCTACTTGGGATTCGATGAACTGGTAACCTTTACCAAGGAACAGTATCTATCTTTGATGGTTTGGAATCGAGTAACGACAACGGAACTCACTCCATACTTGAGGTGGACATCTAACCCTTGGCCTGACGAGCGAGGTGATGGGATCGAGTGGATAATGGAGCGGTTCTCAATACCCTTCGGAATCCCACCAAAAGAACCAATCGTTACTTTTACCACAGATGACTACAGGGAGTTCATCCCTGCTACCCACGAAGACAATACCGAAGTTCCCCAGGATGCGAAGGATAAATGGATAGCTAAAAACAGGGAAGCTCTGGAGCCGGAGAAGTTCAAAGCATATATGGAAGGTGTCTGGGGCGTATCTCCAGGACTGTTCTTCTCCTCCTTCTCCAGACAGATGAACGTGAAGACTCCCGATTGGATAAGAGAGAGATTGTCGAAAGGGGTGTACAGGGCAGCAGCAGGATTCGATTACGGCTCCACTTCCCCTACTTGTGTTCTAAAGGGTGAGCAGGACATGGAGAGGAAAGTTTACATCACCGATGAATACTACGTTCCTAACAAACCAATAAAACACCATGGACCATTAATAAAAAAGATGGTCGGTGAGGGATGCCCGATATACGCTGATCCTGCCATCTTCTATCCAGATAGTAAAAAAACGGAATACGCTACTACGACTATAGAGAAGGATTTCAAACCGTGGTTACGACTGATAGCAGGGAAGAACAGGAAGTTGGATGGCTACGCAGCTATAAAAGAACCTCTCGCTGTAGCAGAGGATGACTTTGAGCCTTCACTGATAGTATCCTCCACCTGCGTGAATCTTATTAGGGAACTTTCGGGAGGGATGCAGAATCCCAAGAGTCCAGACCTCATGGCAGATGATGGATCGTTTCATGCGATAGCAGCGTTAAGATACCTTATGATGTATATCCGTGTTCCACATATGGGCAGGGAAGAAAAAGACAGCTACGGCTCCTTCGGATACTACCGGAAGAGATTGAAAAAGACAAACAACGTAGGTTACGCAAGAGGCTAAATGGCTACCAAAGAGCAGATACAGACTCGGATACAGCTTACCGATGTCCAATATGAATCCAGACAGAAAGATGTTCAGGAGACGTTGCGGTTCCTTCGCAATGACTTCAGGGATGTCACCGAGGCTGACGAGACACAGGTCAACACGCTTGCTCCCAACTTCATGATGGCTACAAAACGTCAGGTGTTGGCACAGTTGTACCCTGGTGATCCGAAGTTCTACTGTCGCCCACGCAAGCGAGGGTTTGAGGACAGAGGTCGAGCCGTTTCAGCACTACTGGAATACTATTGGAAAGAGATTGATGCTGAGACCGTGATGAGAGGGGCTATCGATGATGGGCTTACCTATGGCTTTGGATGCGTGAAGGTTGGATTCGGAAGACTCCAGTCCCATGTTGACTTGACAGAGGAAGAGCCTGAAGCAATAGAAAGGGTTCAGAGGGATCTATTCGATTTCATGGAAAGGAACCCTGTTCCCATCGAAGAGAATCAGAGGCATGAAGTTGATATAGAATTCAAAACGCAGTTCATTCAGCAACCGGAACTGGCACAGCACCCTGAAGCTGAACTCATTATACCGGACATCCTGTCGAACATCGAAGAACATCAGAGGATGATAGATGGCAAAAAGGATTATCCCGTAAACGCTCAGGGCGATCCTTCACCGGACTGGCCCTTCATGGAGAGGGTTACTCCTGACATATTCTGGGACCCTATGGTGGACGATCCGAAGAAGTCAGCCTATGTCATCCACCGTATTCAGCGGAGACTGTTGGACGTTAAGTCTGATAACCTTTATAAAAACACGAAAGACCTGGAGCCGGATGCGTATAATGAATACTCCGAAGCATTAAGAGAAAATGATGAGTCCGAGATACCTGAAGAATTGGCCCTCGTGACGATATATGAAATATGGGATGCGAGAGACAGAACGGTAGGGACGTATTCCAGGGGACAGGACAAACCATTGCGAGCAGCTACCACAGAAGCATGGCCTGAGTTCATAGCAGGGTTCCCATTCCATTGGTTCGCCATCACGGAGATATCGGGTGAGTATCCTGCTCCTGGGGTCATGGAGTATTTAAAGTTCGCTCAACGGGCTTTGATGCGTCTTTATTCAGAGCTGATGACGCACTCGGATAGATCGGCAACGAAGTACACAGGTAATAAGGATGCTATTGCAGATGATGAGACGAAGGAAGAGATAGAGAGTAAGTTGGCAGGAGCCACTGACGGCATCGTGCTTTGGAGTCAAAGTGGACAACCTGTAATAACGCCAGTACAGTCAGCACAAGTTGATCCTTCTAAGATAGCAGTCATTGGAATGATTAAAGGAACTATATCGGAAAACGCAGGTGTATCGTTATCTGAGATAGCCGGAACTTCAACAGCTACCGCAGCTTCCATCGCTACTTCAGGTATTAACACGTTAGTCGCTGATGCTCTCTCCAAGGTCGAGAAGATGCAGTCCTCATGTGCGAAAGACGTTGTGGGAATGGTCAGGCAGTTCGGTCCCAAGGAACAACTATTTCGAGTTGTCGGACCCTATGGTGATGGATGGGAAGAGTACACTATTAATGATGTTCAGGCAGGATGGCAGATAGATGTTGAGATGCCTACTCCAGAACAGGGAGAACGTGAGAAGCAGAATTGGATGTCTTTATTCAATCTCCTTGTCTCCGAGATGGACCCTGTAGGAAAACGAGAGTTTATACTGGACGGCCTTCGTATTTTTGGTGTTAAGAATGTATCCAGATTCATTGAAGATCCACCGATAGAAGTTGTCGCTCATGTTGAGTTAGAGCATGCCATGATGTCGATGGGCAACCCAGTTGATCCGAGAGAAGGGGAAGATCATGATGAGCATCTGAAACTTCATATGCCTCGCCTTCAGGAACTTGGACAGCAACAGCAGATGGCACAGCAGCAGGAACAGGCACAGGCACAAACAGGTGAGCCACAACAGCAACAGCAACAGCCTGAGAATCCAGAGATACAGTTGTTGCAGACTCACATACAGCAGACAGAAGAACTGAGGACAGCTCAGGGGCAACCGCAGGGGCGTAGGACGAAAGTAGCAGCCCCGACAGGTAATCCTGGGAGAACAGAATCCATACTTTCCAACCAGTCACAAGGGACGTAGCATGGCAGTAAACGATTACAGATGTGGGAATGATCATGAGATGAGAGACAGGATCAGACACCCTGGACTATGTAGCGAGTGCGGACTTGAGATGAAGGTCTCCTACCTACGATGGTCCACGGTTCGTATTCCCTCATCTGCTATAACGAATGAGATATTCAACAACGGACAGGGGGAATATGACGAGGGATTAGGGAAAGTCATCTTCAGCCGTAAACATCGAAGGGAGGTCATGGCAGAGAAAGGATTGGTAGAAGTAGGCAAGCACGACAGAGATGACTTGAATAAGGATTTCGAGTTAAAAGAGGAAGATGGATATGTTATCGCTGACCGCCTTGAGAAGGCAGAGGCCATGGTGAGATCTGGAGAAGCAGCCGGTCTGACAGGGCCATTGGGGTAGAGAATGGATGTTAATGAGAGAATGAAGAAAATGAGAGATGCGAAGGAAGCAAAAAAGGCAAAGGAGGTTGTTCCTGAGGCTCCGGTGAAGGAGTCGAAGATAATGAAGAACTCTCCCTATCCATGTCCTAACTGTATGAAAGAGAAAGTGGTGATGATGGAATATCATTTTCTGAATACCCTCCATGAGCATAGTTATTGCTATGTAAGCATCGAATACAAATGCCCTCGGTGCGAGAAAATATGGATACAGGAGATGCCACAGCTTCGGCAGTGGAGTGAAGATGCGAGAGGGGAACGATCCAAGGGACATTCCTATGAGTGAGAGAGACGTCCCTGAAAACCAACTCGATGCAGACCGCAACGGGGCTATACTGTCCAAGTTCCAAGAGGACTCTCAGACAGCCCATGATGAAGCGGTAGACTTCCTGGTGGAGAGAGATGGGATAAGCAAAGAAGATGCCGAAAGCCACCCTCAGATGGAAGCGTTGTTTGAGGAGATATTGGGAGACAAGAGACCTGCGAGGAGTGATATGACGGAAGTAAATTCTCAAGACATAAACACAAAAGAAAAAGACATGCCGATGCCGAAAGCTAACATACAACGGCAACCGAGAGCAAGGATAAGCCCAGTTCCAAACCAAGAGTACGCAGAGCAGTATGGACAGCCGACTTACGCCCAGTCACAACGGCCTTACCGGCAGATAAGCGGTCAGGATCTGGACTTTCTGTCGAGCCTGTTAGCTCAACACGGATTCACGGTAAACGGAAGTGGAATCGATAATAGCCAAAACACAATCACACTTGTATTAGGAGTTTAAATATGTCAGAAGAATACAACGAATCTGAATATGACGAATCGGAGATTCCAGGCATGGACCCTTCTGAAGAATCATATCAGTCTGAGAATGAGTATGACGACTCACCTTCAGAGCAGACAGTCACCTCAGCAGAAGACCTTCAGTCTCGTGTGGATCAGCTTGTCAATAACAAGATAGGCAACCTGCAACAGCAACAGTCGCAGATGCACGAACGAGAGATTGAGAATCTACGAGCCGAGTTAGCAGGATTGAAGCAAGCAGAGGAGCCAAGCGAAAGTGTGTATGATAATTTTACACCGGAGCAACGCACGATGGCTCAGAACATAGTAACGCAGAACCCTGAAGTGATGGCGTTAAAAGCTGAGATAGCCTCCATGCAACAGGGGCAGCAGCAGTCACAGGAAGGGGCTATGAACAATGTGCAAACTCAATTAACGCAGGTACTCGACCAGGCCAGGACTCAGTATGGTAACGAACGAATACAACCATATGCCGAAGAGCTTAACGAACAACTGGCTCTGGTAGGCCACAACGTGAACCATCCTTCCTTTCAACGGGTGCTTCAAAGAGTGGATGGGGAACTGCGAAACTCAAACAGCAACAATAGAAATGTACGTGCAGCAGCAGGTAGTGAACGAGGTTCTAACAGGTCAGGTACAGCCCAAGCAACTCCGTATATAAAGGATCATAACGGTAAAAGGGTGTACTCGGTTGAGAAACAGATGGACATCGCCATGAAAGAGGCTGCACGACATCGGAGCTAAACAATGCCTAATTCAGCTTTAGGTTTGACTTATAACAGCTATAAGTCGGACCCTACATTAACGGCCAATATGCAAATATGGCTCAAAGATCGTGCCGTAGATCAGGTTTTCAACGGTGTGGCTTTGTTTCGGTATTTGACTGGTCGAGATCAGAAAGAAATGTCCCTGGATCAAATCAAGGCTTCAGGAGCATTGGACTTGCGTGATGGTGGACAATCGATTGACGTTCCCCTGTTAACAGCAGCGAACTCAACGGTACAGTCCTACCATAATTACCAGACAGTGGCAACCACGCCACAAGCCGGAATCGGCCCTGCCTTCGTCAACTGGAGGGAGTACGCAGCTACGGTAACGATATCGAAGTATGAAGAGCTTACGAACATGGACACAAAAAGCCGTGTTATTAAGCTCCTCCAGACCAAGCAGATGCAGACTGAAAAATCTCTCATAGATCGATTCAACAAGGATTTGTGGAAAGGTGATCAGAGTCAGGCATCTCTTGCCAAGTCGTTCTCTACAGATGTGGACGGCATACCTTACTGGATCGAAGAAGATCCAACAACCTCAACCAACGTAGGTGCTATCGATAGATCTGCTGAGTCTTTCTGGCGTAATCAGTTCAACGGAGGATCTCAGGTTGTAACGAATACCAATCCTTCCTTTGCATCAGAAGGTAAAAACGATATTCAGTTGTATGTCATGGAATCCTCTGGCGGTATAGGCTTCGATGAAATTGACTGTCTTTTTACTACGAAGACGATCTACAATTACTTGTGGGATAGTCTGGAGGATATGAGGCGTTACACTTCAAGCGAGTCAGGGGACGCAGGTTTTAGACGATTGGCTTTCCAGGGTATTCCAGTAAAATGGGACGATGCCCTGTCCGCACGTCAGAATGTCTACGGTCTGAACTCCAAGTACCTGAACATGGTTGTTCATCGTGATGCGTTCATGTCCACCGAAGGGTTCCAGAAACCAACCAATCAAACGGCTAAAACGTCAATCATCATGATGATGTGGAATCTGGTATGTACCAATCCTCGCCGTCAGTTTGTCCTTTCTAACTGGGCTGCTTAGGAGGTATTATGGCTTTTGTATACACAGCAGACAGAGGCAAGGCAGGGCATATCGGTGGTGATATGCGTCAGGTAGGTGGTTCCTTCGCCCAGGATGCAGGTGACACTGGTGGAGCCATTACGACTGGGTTAAAGCAGGTAATATCGGTGATGATTAATCCAACCAATCACATCAATTCCGCTTTCCCAAAATATACAATTTCAGGTGGATCTGTCACGATCATCACTGGCGATGGTACAGACGGTGACATCACATTTATTGGCCGTGGTGGTGGCTGATTTCAACTGTCCACCCCTGTGAGTGCTTGGCGAAACAAAGACCAGGACGGTAGCAGGGGAGAGGCAAGGAGTTTTACCGATGGATATTCAACAAGTGAATTTAACGGACCCTGAAAAGATATTCATGGCTCGTTATAACAATACGGCAACCGCCCTGTTAAGTGGGCAGGTAATTGAGTTTGTGGCTTCAGATGATGCAGAAAAACAGGGCTACGAAGTTCGTGGCGTGAATGCTCTCATCAATGCAACCACTGGGATTGCTGCTGAGTTGGCCGGTGTTACTACGGCTGCTGTGGCAGCTACGACTCGATTTACCGCACAGGTTTACGGACCTGTTACGATCAAAACTTCAACAACTTACGCTGCCGGTCGATTGGCAATCGCTTCTTCGGTAAGTGCTACCGTCAAAGCAAGTGTTGATGTTCAAACCACGACAACCACGGCTGCTTACGCTCAGGCTGCCCTCGGAATCGTTCTTGATGAACCGAGTGCTGCAGAGTGTGTTATTCAGTTGCGGACATTGTAAATGATAGAAGGGGGGGAGGTGGATACTCCCCCCCTACTAAAGGAGATGAGATGAGAGAGCCGTTCGTTTTAGTTGCGACACCTAATTACACTAACACTATGAGTTCAGAGGCACATGTTTCACATATTGAGGCGATGTGCCATTGGACAAAGATCGGGCTGAAGTTTTCTGCAAACCTTGTAGGACGGACATTTGTTCACTTCGCCAGAACACAATTCTGTCAACTTGCATTGGATGGTGGATTTACCCATATCTTCTGGTTAGATGATGATGCAGCGATAGAGCCTGACTTACTACCAAAGCTATTAGCCCATGATAAGGATTTGATTATGACTCCTTATCCAATGCGGAAACCTCCACATGAAATTGGCATCCTTTCTTCCGAGACAGGGGACTTCAAGGATCATAGTTCATATCGTAATATGACTACCAAAGATCTGAACCAGGGGATCGTTCAGGTAGACGGCGGTGGAACTCACGCCATGCTGATGAAAACAGAAGTTCTTGAGAAGTCCGGTCTGGCAGATGTCTCTTTAGATATAGACGGATTTTATTCTTTGAAGGAAGAAAATGAGATGGGTGCACCATACGTGATGATGCCCAAGAGTGGCACTGAGGATATGTATCTGTGCTACCGGCTTAAACTTAAAAACGTGGAGATTTGGTGTGATACAGACCTTTTTGCTAACCATATTGGCTTTGCTCCAATCATTACTCTTGCCCATACAGAAACGATGGAAAACCTGGCCCTGCAATCCGCAGAGACAAGAAACAATATCCCGGTGTTGCAGGTGCGGAACAACAGTGACGATGTTCTCAGCAGACCTGGTCAAGTGTCGGCGTTGCGAGGGCCGTCAGTGGACACAGAGCGGAAGGCTTCGTTGGCATGAGCAGATACGAATGTTATGGGAATCGGGAACACCACCGCCAAATCTGAAGTTAACCAGGATTGAAAAACTAAAGTACCATTGGCAACACGCCATCTTTTGGGAGAGTTGATGATAGTAAACCACGGAGAGAAAATCAATCAGAGGGTTTTAGTTAGTAGCGACCCCCAAGGTCAGGGGAGGCAATGGACAATGGATGCTTGCTTCCCTGACAGAATGGATAGTGAAGTAGATCTTTGGGGAATAGATGAAGGAGCAGCGAACTTCCTGACGGGCATTGTGAAAGCTATACGCCCAGTGATCTGTTTTGAAACGGGAACGCACAAGGGGCGATCTACACGGGCGATAGCAGAGGGACTGGTAGAGAACAGCATGGGGCATTTATGGACAATCGACATGCATGATTACAGCCTCATGATCTCTGGAGCCTTACGGGAATCCGAAAAAGAACGAGTGACCCAGATAGTCGGCCAAACGCCAGAGATATTCACCTCGCCTGACTTGGAGCATTGTAAGGATATCGAGTTTGCCTTCTTAGATGGTGCTCATGATCAAGCAGGGCTTGTTGCGGATCTCGACTTCGTAATAAAGAATAAGGCTGAGAAATGTACGGTGATAGTTGATAACGCTGACGATGCAGGTTGGCCTGAGATAAGAGAATTTTTCAAGACGTATACAGATTTTCAACACATGCGTATACCAACAATGTGCGGTATGCAGCTTATCCAAATGGGGTGATCTTATCACTTTGGGCGAAATTATTGATGACATGGTTAATCGGGCAGGTGACACAGGACCAACGAGTCGCAGTCGGGCTAAGGAGTTTGTTAATGACATCCTGTTCCGCATCAGTGACGATTGCAAGTATCCAGGACAAAGGCGTGAAGGGGTCATACGGACAGTTACAGGGCAGTTCTCCTATCCGCTTAGCCCTGATGTGGCTGACGTTATTGAACCGATGACAGTGGTTGAGAACAATCGCAATATCTTTTCTAAGGCTTTGTCGGAGTTTAACACAAGGATTCAGAACCCTACGACCACGGGAGATCCTAACCATTTTATATACTACGGCAATTTCGGGGTTGAGAAGCAACCGGAAACCAAGCTCAGATTTGTCTCTTCTTCTGCATCGGATACGCAAACCGCTACGGTATACGGCTTATCTGAGTTCAGGGCCATTAGCGAGTCAGTCACGCTCACGGGAGCATCTGGAGTTCTCACGACCAATGCGTACTCCGAGGTGGACAGGATAGTCCTATCCTCTGTAGCAGTGGGAACGATAACAGCAACTGGGAACTCAACGAGCGGGAATAAGAACTTGCCCGTTGTTGGGACAGGTGGTGATCTTATTGTTGGAACGATTGCAGCAGCAGCAACCGAGTTCACGGTCCACGATCCTGCATCCTTCGTAAGATTCGTATCTACATCGGCATCAGATACGGCACACAATGCGATTATCAAGGGATATGGCATACTTACTTCAGGCACTACGCCTTTTACAATAGATGCTGACAAAGTGTACATCGAGGAAACTCTGGCATTGAACGGAGAGACTGAGGTAAGGTCAGTCAACAGGTTCACCAGAATAGACTCGATATCGATAGATGCTAACCTGAATGGGAATTTAAAGATGTACGCTGATCCTGGGGCAACCTTAACTCTGATCGGTGTGATCCCATCAAAGAAAAGATCCCTCGATATACCCATGATCGGATTGTACCCAATACCGAATACCGGAAGGATAAGATACAACTACTACCAGAAGCTCACTCCGCTCACCTCAGACGGGGATAGACCGCCAATGGATGAAAGAGTTCATCGGTACATTAAGAAGTGGTCAGAGTCTGCTTTCCTTGCTTGGTTTGGTTCCAGTATGGGGATTCAGGAGACGATTCAAAATTCGCTTCCTTCATGGCAGTCTGACATGCGAACGATCAGAAACATTCTCGGTATCACAGCCAACAAGACAACGGTCGTGGGCGGTCGAGCAGCTACAAACAGAGCAGGGTTCAGACCCTCGGCTATATTAGATCCTTCAACCTATGGAAACGAGTAGAGATGCCACAGCCAATCCCATATGTAATAGATTTTGATGGTCTCACGATGGACACTACACAGGCTAACGACAAGTTGGTCCCTCCTGCAATGCTTGAGGTTAAGAACATCGAGGTATCCCGAAGGGGCAGGGCAAGAAAAACGTATGGATATGATGATATTTCAAAAAACGTAGCACCAAATATTGGGAGTGCCGAAGCTAATTTACAGATAAATGCGATTGTTCCTACCTTTATAGGTCAGACTAATATCGCAGCAGGGGCCAACCTCATCGCTATAGCTGATGATCAATTCTATTGGCTTAATACTGAGAGTACCGCTTGGGTAGCAACAACCCAAGTGACTCCAGGCGATGTGAACCCATGGAATATAGCATGGGGAATCAATACTTCAGGTGCAGGAGGGGCAGCAGTGAACACTCCTCAAGTCTATTTCGCCAGAGATAACAAGGGTGTGTTTGGCGTAGAGGGCGTGGGCGGTAATGCTGTTAAGTATGGTTATACCAGTGATAATAACAATGAATGGGATCTTGGCGGTGCTGTAGAGTTCTTCTTGGACAAGCTCTTCGTGGGTAATATCCGATTGCAATCTTCCTCGGCACAGGTATACGATAGAATATACTGGTCTGTAACGGGTGATGACAATAACTTTTATGGGGCAGGGAGTGGCTTCCTCGATCTACGAGCCCCAGGTGGAGGACGGTCCTCCATTGGAAATATGATAACAGGAATGCGAGTATATCAAAACAGGCTCTGGATAGCAACAACAACAAGCCTATATGTACTTACTGGCAAAACGTCTGCTACATTTGGAATTGAGAGGGTATACGATACGGGGTTCGTAAACGGTTCTACGCTTTATGTTGCCGGTTCTTACCTCTGGTGGGTAGACAATTTTGGGATATGGCAGTTCAACGGGCGTGTCGCTCAGAATGTTTCTTCTAAAGGCATGTTTGAAGAATGGTCGCAGCTATCCTATACAGGTGACGTGGCCCCTGCTACTGCTACATGGAACGATTTGCACGGTATTTACAGCGTTTATTTTCCTGCAAAACAGGAACAATGGAACTATCACTATGAGACAGGGCAATGGGATATTAGAACTTTTTCTGGATCGGACGTGATACGGACAATTAGTCCTCCGATCAACACCTTGGCAGGGATATGCACCAACTATGCTTTAGGTGGACTGACAAAGGGAAGAGTCTTCAATGTCAATGACCAGGCTATCACAGATGATAC
>Ga0209403_10002832_pt1 | contig 20194 bp, 20 predicted proteins | sample ArcticOcean_MG_C_8_FD_187440 | JGI IMG/M metagenome (GOLD analysis project Ga0209403, IMG submission 187440) | Marine microbial communities from western Arctic Ocean - ArcticOcean_MG_CB11_86 (SPAdes) (version 2) | ecosystem: Environmental > Aquatic > Marine > Oceanic | place: Arctic Ocean... | reverse complement strand
TAAATCTACTTGTTGATTAGGAGTAAATTTTTCTAAATTTTTAGATCCCATTGATATTATAATAATATTTTCACCAAAGACTATTTTAAGTAGAATATATGATTTGATTATTTTTGATTTATTTGGAAAAAATAATAAAATCCCTTTTGGGTTTTGATTTAAATTAGTTATCACTTTATCTTTAAAATAATTTTTAACTATCCTAGAATCTATTTTTTGAAGACTACTTATTTTAATTGAATTATCTGTTGTAAAACAATTTATTATATCACAACTGAGTAAAATTTTAAAATCAGTAAAAATTACATTAATAATTTTATCAATCGATTTAGTATTAAGGATTTTTAAAGACGATTTAAGAATTTTTTTTTGAGATATTATATGACTTTTTCCTGCCAATAGAATTTGTGTCATTTGATTTTGTAGATCTATGTTTTCTTGAAATATTTTTTTATATCGGTAGGCATCTAAATCAACAACTTTATCTAACCCATTGTCTTTTAGTGGAAAATTTAGCTCACCTGCTAGCTCTGGATATTTAATAAAAAAATTTTTATTTTTTTTAAGAAAATCAATGACAATCTCTGTAGGAGAGTTGTTGTCATGCTCTTCATTCATGTTTATTTAGGAAGAATAGATTGACCTGTTTTAGCCCAATCATCAAGAAAAGTTTTTAATCCCTTATCTGTTAATGGGTGTTCATAAAGTTCATAAATAACTTTTGGAGGAAGAGTAGCTACATGAGCTCCAATTATTGCAGCATCAATTAAATGTTGCTTCGATCTTACTGATGCAACTAAAACCTCTGTATCAAAAGCATAATTTTCATACATAACTACAATATCATCAATTAAATCCATTCCTTTTTCGCCAATATCATCTAATCTACCAACAAAAGGAGAAATAAAAGTAGCACCTGCTTTTGCAGCTAGAAGGGCTTGCGCTGCTGTAAAACATAATGTTACATTAACCATTGTTCCTTTTTCACGTAGAGCTTTGCAAGTTTTAAGACCGCTAATTGTTAGAGGAACTTTAACAGCAACATTTTTGGCTAAAGAGGCTAGATATTCTCCTTCTTTTAACATTTTAGGAAATTCAGTTGCAGTCACTTCTGCTGATACAGGTCCTGATACTAAAGAACATATCGCTTTTATCGTTTCGGCCATATCATCACCTTGTTTGGCAATTAATGATGGATTAGTTGTAACTCCATCAACAAATCCAGTAGGAACTAGATTTTCAATTTCTTCTATATTTGCTGTATCTACAAAAAATTTCATAGATATGTATATAACATAAAAGTAATATTTAAAAAGTTAAGAAATAAAATAATTTTAATTTAAAAGTAAAAATATGTTTTGTAATGTGATTGTCACTCGTCCTTTTGATCAGGTTTTTACCTACAAGCTTCAAAAAGGATATGTTGTTGAGAAAGGCAGCATAGTAAATGTTCCTTTTGGAAAATCTAAAAAACAAATTGGTATGGTGGTAAATATATTTAATAATTTATCTTCTAATATTAATTATGAGATTAAGGAAATTCAAGATGTATTTGAATCAATTACATTAAGTAACGATATAATAAAATTCATTCAATGGATTAGTGATTATACCTTATCCCCAGTTGGTCTGGTTTTAAAATTATTTTTACTTAATGAAAAAATTATTAATTTTAAGATAGACGAAATAAAAAAAAATCATTTTTCACCTACCAAGGTTAGTTTAAATCAAGATCAAAAAAAAGCATCCACTTTAATTAAAAAATTACTATTTAAAAAATCTACCCCCATTGTTTTAGAGGGAGTTACTGGTTCAGGAAAAACAGAAGTATTTTTTGAGATAATAGAAAGTATTATTTATAAAAAACAACAAATACTTATTATGGTTCCTGAAATTTCTCTGACACCTCAACTAGAATCAAGATTCTTAAAACGTTTTGGTTTTTTGCCCGATATTTGGCATTCCAAAATATCTGAAAAAAAAAGAAAGATAGTTTGGCATCAGGCTTATACGGGGCAACCAATGATTGTAATTGGTGCACGCTCATCTTTATTTCTTCCTTTTAAAAAATTAGGTTTGATTGTAGTTGATGAAGAGCATGATGCTTCATATAAACAAGAAGATATTATTCGCTATCAAGCAAGAGATTTGGCCATAGTAAGAGCTAAAATTGATAACGCTACAATAATTCTGTCTTCCGCAACTCCTTCTTTGGAAACTCAAAATAATATTAATAAGAATAAATATAAGCACGTTTTTTTATCATCACAATATTCAGGATTAGAACTTCCCCCAATAAAACTAATTGATTTGAAAAAAAATAAATTAGATAAGAATAAATGGATATCAAATATTATCTATAAAGAATTAGAAAATTGTTTAGAAAAAAAAGAACAAGCACTATTATTCTTAAATAGACGCGGTTACTCACCTTTAAGTTTGTGTATAGAATGTGGTTATCGATATCAATGTGAGCAATGTACTTCATGGTTAGTTATGCATAATGAAAAAAAAAGACTACTTTGTCATCACTGTGGTTCTATTTATCCTATTGAACCTAAGTGTCCGAAATGTTTAACAGAAGATTCTATTAAGTTAATAGGACCTGGTGTTGAGCGTCTGCAAGAAGAGTTAAAATTATTGTTTCCAAAAAAATCTATTGGAATTATGTCTAGTGATAATGCAAACACACCTAATAAAATTAAAGCTATCATTGATGATTTTGAAAACAAGAAGATTGATATTTTGGTTGCTACTCAAATTATGGCCAAAGGATATGATTTTCCGAATCTTTCTTTTGTTGGAGTAATCGATGCTGATACAGGTTTGTTAGGAGGAGATATGCGTGCTATAGAGAGAACTTATAATCTACTCCAACAAGTTAGTGGCAGAGCTGGAAGATCTAAACAAAGAGGTAAAGTATTTATTCAAACCTATTTTCCTGAACAGCCTGTTATTAAATCTTTACAAAGAAGAGATCGCAAAACATTTGTAGAACAATCTTTAAAAGATCGAGAAGAGTTTTTAATTCCTCCTTTTGGCTTTATGACAGCTATAATAATATCTAGCTCTTCTAAAACTAAGACTGAAATGTATGGAAGAGCTCTAGTACAATCTGTGAAACCTCCAGAAAACATAAATATTTTAGGGCCAGTTGAAGCACCTATATTTCTATTAAGAGGACAATATCGATATAGGTTATTAATTAAGGGAAACAGCCGAAAATTACTTAATAATTTTACAAAATTTTTACTTAAAAAATGTCCTACTCCCACTTCTCTTAGATTAGTTGTTGATGTTGATCCATATTCTTTTATGTGATTTACCCACAGAATTAAAAAATTTTATCAAAATACCCATTTGCCGCATAAACTCAAGGTTTACCTAGATTTTTCTATGTGTTAATAGCTGTTCACAATTTCACACAGGGAAAAATTAATGGTACCACAACTAGCTTCAGGCGACTTAATTTCAGATCGATATGCAGCAGCATTATATGAATTAGCTTCTGAGAAAAAATTAGTAGACCCTGTCTTAGAAAATTTAAAAATTATTAACAATATAATTATTAATAACAAAGAGTTTTCAATGCTGATTAAAAGTCCTTTAATTTCCTCTAATGATAAATTAGAAATTATTTTAAAGCTTATGGTTGCACAAAATTTAAATGAACTTTTGGTTATATTTTTAAAAGTAATTTCGAATAATAAAAGATTCCCAAGTCTCCCTTCAATTATTTTACAGTTTATAAAAGTCAATGCATATAAGCGAGGGGATGTAATGGCAGATGTTACTTCAGCGGATGAGTTATCTGATGATCAGAAATTAAATATTAATAATCAATTAAGAAAAATATTGGGGGATCAATTATCTCTTAATTTTAATGTTAATAAAAAAATTATTGGTGGGTTAATTGTTAAGGTAGGTTCCAAAATGATTGACACATCTTTATCGAATAAAATTAATAAACTTAAGATCGCAATGAAGGGGGCTTAATGGAAATTAGAGCAGCAGAAATTTCATCTGTAATTAAAGACCAAATATCAAATTTTGAAACTAAAGCAGATGTTGCTGAGGTGGGAACTGTTCTAAGCGTTGGCGATGGTATTGCTCGTGTGTATGGATTAGATAAAGTTCAGGCAGGTGAGATGGTAGAGTTTCCAGGAGGAATTAAAGGAATGGCTCTTAATTTGGAAATGGATAATGTTGGCGTTAGTATTTTTGGTGATGATACTGGCATAAAAGAAGGAGACACAGTTAAGCGTACTGGTGAAATTGTTGATGTTCCTGTTGGTAAAGAATTATTAGGACGTGTAGTTGATGGATTAGGAAATCCAATTGATGGAAAGGGTCCAATAAAATCTCAGAATAGAAGTAGAATAGAAATTAAAGCTCCTGGAATAATTCCTCGCCAAAGCGTTACCGAGCCTATGCAGACTGGTATTAAAGCCCTTGATGCGCTCGTTCCTGTTGGCCGCGGTCAACGTGAATTAATTATTGGAGACCGTCAAACGGGGAAAACAGCAGTTGCTATTGATACAATTTTAAATCAAAAAACTATTAATCAATCAAAAAATGAAAAAGAAAAATTATATTGTATTTATGTGGCAATAGGTCAAAAAAGATCTACGGTAGCTCAGATTGTAAAAACACTCGAAGATAATGGAGCTCTAGAATATACAATTGTAGTAAGTGCAACAGCATCTGAACCAGCCCCCCTTCAATTTTTATCTGCTTATACAGGTTGTACTATGGGTGAATATTTTCGTGATAACGGAATGCATGCCCTTATAGTTTACGATGATTTATCAAAGCAAGCAGTTGCTTATAGGCAAATGTCTCTTTTACTTCGTCGCCCACCAGGACGCGAAGCATATCCAGGTGATGTATTTTATATTCATAGTCGTTTGCTTGAGAGAGCTGCAAAAATGAGTGATAAACATGGGGGCGGGAGTTTAACTGCACTGCCTATTATTGAAACACAGGCAGGAGATTTGTCAGCATATATCCCAACAAATGTAATTTCAATTACTGATGGACAGATATTTTTAGAAACAGATTTATTTTTTTCTGGTATTCGTCCTGCAATCAATGTTGGCCTTTCCGTTAGTCGCGTTGGTTCAGCAGCACAAACAAAGGCAATGAAAAAAATTGCCGGACCTGTAAAATTGGAACTCGCACAATATAGGGAAATGGCAGCATTTGCTCAGTTCTCATCAGATCTTGATGCTTCGACAAGACAGCTTTTAGATAGAGGTGTACGTTTAGTTGAATTGTTAAAGCAAGGTCAATATTCACCTCTTACTGTCTCAGAACAAGTTGTATCTATTTATGCTGGTGTAAAAGGTTATTTAGATAAAATAAATGTTAATGAAGTTGTTCAGTTTGAATCTGAAGTTCATGATGAAATTAGAGCTAATCATTCAGATCTTTTAGAGGCTATTGCTAATGAAAAAGAATTATCTTCAGACAATGAGAAAAAATTAAAATTGTTTTTAGATACATTTGTAGAAAAATTTCAAAATAATTAATTTATGCCAACTTTAAAAGATATAAAAACTCAAATTAACTCAGTTGGATCGACAAAAAAAATAACCTCTGCTATGAAAATGGTAGCAGCAAGTAAGTTGCGTAGATCCCAGGAAAAAGCTGAGGCTGCAAGACCTTACTCCTCTCGTTTGGAGGAAATGCTCTTTTCATTAGCTTCTTCAGCAACTTCTGGCGAGGGTGTTATTAAATTGTTAACAGGAACTGGAAAAGATGAACGATATCTTGTGGTCCCTGTAACAGCTGACAGAGGTTTGTGCGGTGGTTTTAACAGTAGTATTAATCGTGATGTAACTAAATTTGTCAAATCACTGGAGGCTGAGGGGAAATCTGTACAACTATTACCTGTTGGTAAAAAAAGTAGAGATTTTTTTAATAGAATAATGAAAGAAAAAATTGTTGAAAGTTTTGCTGATCTCGGTTCTTCGGGGGTAGATTATAATATAGCTTTAAACATTTCTAATAAAATTCAAGATTTGTACTTTGGTGGCAACTTTGATAAATGTATTATTGTTTATAATAAATTTAAATCAGTGATATCTCAAGAGGTTACTCACCAACAATTAATTCCTTTAAATATTGAAAAATCAGAAAAAAATATTAACGAGAATAAAAAACAAAAAGATACCTCTATCTATTCTTATGAACCAGATGAAGAAACTATATTAAAAGATTTGTTGCCAAAAAATGTATCTATACAATTATTTAAAGTTTTACTTGAAAGTAATGCTGGAGAACAAGGTGCTAGAATGGCCGCAATGGACAATGCAACAAGAAATGCTGGAGAGATGATTGATAGTTTAACTCTTGTTTACAATAGGACTAGACAAGCAGTTATAACAAAAGAATTAATTGAAATAATTTCAGGAGCCGAATCAGTTTAAAAGGGGGACATTATGGAGAATAACTTAATAGGAAAAATTTCACAAGTACTAGGTGCGGTTGTGGATGTATCATTTGAAGAAGAGCTTCCTAGAATTATGAATGCTTTGGAGGTTGACAACAATGGCACAAAACTAATTTTAGAGGTTGCGCAGCATTTAGGAGAGAATGTTGTACGTACAATTGCAATGGATTCTACTGAAGGATTGGTAAGAGGTCAAAGCGCTACAGACTCAGGGTCCCCTATTACTATGCCTGTTGGTCCTGAAACTCTTGGTCGTATTATGAATGTAATTGGGGATCCAGTTGATGAAAGAGGGCCTATTAAAACTTCAAAAAGATACCCTATTCATCGTTCTGCACCTGAGTTTGTTGACCAATCAACAGAAACAGAGGTTCTGGTAACTGGTATTAAAGTTGTTGATTTATTGGCTCCATATGTAAGGGGTGGTAAAATTGGTCTATTTGGTGGAGCAGGTGTTGGAAAAACTGTTTTAATTATGGAATTAATTAACAACATTGCAAAAGGCCACGGTGGTTATTCAGTGTTTGCGGGTGTAGGAGAGCGTACTCGTGAAGGAAATGATCTTTATCATGAAATGATTGAATCAGGTATTATTGATCTTGAAGGAGATAAATCAAAAGTTGCTCTAGTGTATGGTCAGATGAATGAGCCTCCTGGAGCAAGAGCGCGTGTTGCTTTATCTGGATTAACTCAGGCAGAATATTTTAGAGATGAGGAAGGCCAAGATGTTTTGTTTTTTGTTGATAATATTTTTCGTTTTACACAAGCAGGATCGGAAGTGTCTGCTCTTTTGGGTCGTATTCCATCAGCCGTTGGATATCAACCAACTTTAGCTACAGATATGGGTGCTCTACAAGAACGAATTACAACAACCAAAAAAGGTTCAATTACTTCAGTTCAGGCAATTTATGTTCCAGCAGATGATTTAACAGATCCTGCTCCAGCAACATCATTTGCTCACTTAGATGCTACAACCGTACTAAATAGAGCAATTTCTGAAAAAGGAATTTATCCCGCTGTGGATCCTCTCGATTCAACGTCACGAATATTAGATCCCAAAGTAGTAGGAGATGATCATTATCGTGTTGCCCGTGAAGTTCAGCGTGTTCTTCAAACTTACAAAAGCCTTCAAGATATTATTGCAATCTTAGGTATGGATGAATTATCAGAGGAAGATAAATTAACAGTTGCTCGTGCGAGAAAAATTGAAAAATTTTTAAGCCAACCTTTTTTTGTCGCAGAAATTTTTACAGGATCTCCTGGAAAATATGTTGATTTAGAGGATACTATTAAAAGTTTTGATGGTTTAGTAAAAGGTGAGTATGATCACATGCCAGAAGCTGCTTTTTATATGGTAGGTGGAATGGAAGAGGCAATTGAGAAATCAAAAAAATTAGAAGCGGAAGCTGCTTAAATGACAACTATTTCTTTTGACCTTGTTTCTCCTGAAAAATTTCTGTTTAATGATGAAGTGGGAATGATTATAGTGCCTGGTAAAGATGGAGATATTGGTGTTCTTCCTGGGCATAGTAAAGTTTTATTATCTCTTAGACCGGGAAGAATAATGGTATATGGAGAAGATAAAATTTTATTAAATTCTTTTTTTGTTGTTGGAGGTTTTGCTGAGATTAATCCAGAAAAATGTATTATTTTAGCAGAAGGAGTCGATGAAATTAAAAATCTTGATAAATCTAGTATTGAAAATATTATTCAGAAAATGGGAGATCAAGATAGTGAAGAAGAAAAGTTTAAACTTTTAATTGCCAAATCTAAGATTAAGGCTTTAAATTCTTCTTACTATGAAAAACTATAAATATTAAAATTTTTTTTGTATAATTTTGGTATTTCTTTAATAATTTTTCTACCCGCACTTGGTTTTTTTATTCTTAATGTTTTTATTCCTGGACCTAACGTTTTAAATACAATTGCGACTTCAATGGGATCTGGGCGTTCCTCAGGAATAGCATGTGCTTTAGCTACAGGATTAGGAGTTATTATAACATCATTAGCATCATTATTTGGAGCTGCAATATTATTTTATAAGGTGCCTATAATTTATACAGGAATGACTTTCGTAGGTGTTTTTTTTTTATTATATTTTGCAAAACGATATATTCAAAAGGCACTATATCATTCTGCAAAATTAGAGGTTCTTCAAAATGTAGATAAAAAAAGAGCTTTTAAGCAAGCTTTTTTTGTGTTGATTGCTAATCCTAAAATGATGACAACCTGGCTTGCTGTGATTTCTCTTTTTCCCATCGTAGCAAATAGTTTTTATAATATTGTTATATTTTCTTTAATGGCTGGAATAACTTCTTTTACAGGCCACTTTATGTTTGCAACAGTTTTTTCAACTAGAGTTGCAAGCAAAATATATATGAGACTTTATAAGCCGATTAATGGTTTAGTAGGTCTTGGTTTTATTTTTTATTCAATGAAGCTTTTATTAGGTCTTTTTTAATATATTTCTCTTAAAACATATCTTCAGTTAATTTAAAATATCTTAGTTATTTGCAAATATATTTTTAAATTCTTTTAATATTTTTAAATAAAGTTTTTTCTTAAATGGCACAATATTTTCTACAAGTGATTCATGTTTTATCCACTTCCATTTACTAAATTCTGGATTTTCTGTGTTTATGTTTATATCACTATCTTTTCCAGTGTAACGAAAAACAAACCACTTCTGAGTTTGTCCAATATATTTTTTTCCCCAAGGTAGATTTTTTAATATATTTTCTGGAATGTTATAGTTAAGCCATTCTAATGAATATTTTATAAGAGTTGCATTATTAGTTCCAATTTCCTCCATCATTTCTCTCCATACCGCTTCTTCAGGATCCTCATTTTTATCAATTCCACCTTGTGGCATTTGCCAATATCCACTAGGATTATCTAAGCGACTACCAACCAATATATTATTTTTGTTATTTAAAATCATCATTCCAACACAACGTCTATATTCTTTGCTCATTAATTTTCCTTTAAAGTATCGTCGTATATTGAAATGGCGTGAATAAGATCTAGGGCGCGCGATAATTGATAATCTGAATTAAAATCTTCTTTTTTATCTTTTTCTTTATCTTCTTCCAAAACCTCAGATTTATTTTTTTCATTATCAAGAGAATCTTTTAAATCTGCTTCTGATATACGTTTAAATTCAAGTGACTCAAATTTTCCCTGTTCAATAATTATGTCAGGACTGATTCCTTTTCCCTGAATTGATTCTCCTGATGGTGTATAATATCTTGCTGTAGTTAGTCGTATCCCAGCAGTAGTTTTATTTGTGTTTGATCTTTTGAAAGGAATTATTGTTTGTACAGACCCTTTGCCAAAAGATTTTGTTCCTACAATTATTGCGCGTTTGTGATCTTTTAATGCTCCAGCAACTATTTCAGAAGCGGAGGCAGATCCTCCATTAATAAGAACTATGAGAGATTGCCCATTTATAATATCTCCTTTTTTGGCTCGATAACGTTCTATATCTTTTTTATCTCTTCCTCTTGTAGAAACAATTTCTCCTTTTTCTAAAAATAAATCACTGACTTTAACTGATTGTAATAATAGTCCACCTGGATTAGATCGGAGATCTAAAATAAATCCAATCTGTTTATTATCCATTTCCTTTTGTATGTTTTTTATAGATTTAATTAATCCAGATTCGGTTTGTTCAGTAAAAGAAGTAATACGAAGATAGCCAATATTTCTTATTATTTTATGTTTAACTGATTGAATTTTTATAATATCCCTTATCAATTTAATTTTAAATGGTTCAGAGCCGTTCCTAGAAATAGTGATTGTAATTGGTTGGCCTTTATCGCCTCTCATTAAATCAACAGCTTCATTGAGTGTTAAGCCAAAAACAGGAGTTTCATCAATTTGAATTATAAAATCTCCCGCTAAAATTCCAGCTTTAAAGGCTGGAGTATCTTCTATTGGAGATATTACTTTTACGAAACCATCTTCCATAGTAATCTCAATACCAAGACCTCCAAATTTTCCCCTAGTGTCCGTTTGCATTTCTTCCCACACTTCTTCGTTCATATAACTAGAGTGTGGGTCAAGACCTGTTAGCATTCCATCAATTGCTTTCTCAATTAATTCTTCATCAGTAACCTCGTCCACATATTGAGAGCGAACACGCATAAAAACTTGACCGAATAAATCAAGATTTTCATAAGTTTCTTTATTTTTTGTGGCAGCTTGAAGTTGAATCGTATTTGTAGCTAAAACTAAAATTAAGATTCCATAGATTATTTTTTTCATAAATTTATTTTATTATAGGCACGTTTATATATTTAAGCACTGTGATTATCTAAACTATCAAAATTCATACCCCATAATTTTTCTAAACTATACAATTCTCTTATTTCAGATCTAAATAAGTGGATAATTATTTCCCCAACATCAACAATCACCCAATCACATAAAGGTCGTCCTGCTGGTATTGGGCACTTAATGCCAATTTTTTTTAATTTATGAATTACTTCATCGGCAGTTGAGTTGGCGTGCCTGCTGGAGCGACAGGTGGCAATTACAAAGAAATCCGCTATAGAAGTTTTGTTTTTTAAGTCAACAATACTTATATTTTCAGCTTTTGCATCATCAAGAATTATGCTAATTTTCTCAACAAGATCAGGTTCAGTTTTAATAAAATTTCCTCAATTTTTCTCTTTGTTTACGAATTTCTGTTGAAGATATTTTAATCTCCCTATTATTAATCCAAGACCAGGAAGGGAGTTTAGAAAAATTTTTTTTTTTAATCGGATTTTCATTTATGTAAAATTGTGAAAAAGTTTTATTGGCTTTGCTATTCAAGGCTTTATTATTATATCCATGTCTTTTAAAAACTACAATAGATATATCATTAAAAATTTGTCGCCAGTTTTGCCATTCATTAAAGTTAATTAAATTATCAGCGCCCATAAGCCAAAAAAATTTAATATTTTTGTAATGTTTTTGAATATAATTTATTGATTGGTATGAATATTTAGATTTAATTCTTCTCTCAATTTCGGTAATTTTAATTGGCTGACCTTTTGTAATTTGTTGGCAATTTTTAATACGCTCTTTATATGTCGCTGGTTTAGAAATTTTTAAAGGATTTTGAGGTGTTATTAACCACCATATTTCATCAAGATTTAGAATTTTTTTAGCTTCTAATGATATATATAAATGCCCTTTATGTGGGGGGTCAAAAGATCCGCCTAATAAACCTATGCTTTTCAATTAAGGTCTCACTTGGCCATTACCACGAACAACATATTTAAAGCTTATTAAATGTTCGGCACCAACAGGACCTCTTACATGGAGTTTGTCAGTAGAAATTCCAATTTCTGCTCCAAAACCAAACTCTCCTCCGTCTGCAAATTGTGTAGATGCATTTTGTAAAATTATAGCACTATCTATTTGTTTATAAAAATTTTCAAAAACCTCCTTGTTTTCAGTGACTATAGATTCTGTATGACCTGAAGAATATTTATTAATATGTTCAATTGCTTCTTTTGTTCCATTTACTAATTTAACAGAAATAATTTTGTCCAAATATTCTGTTGCCCAATCTTCTTCATTGGCTTTTTTAAAAATAGGGTTTAGCCCCGATATAAATTTATCACCTCTTATTTCACATTTTTCATCTATGAGCGGTTGAATTAAATAAATTATATGTTCGGAAAGACTTTTATCAATTAATAATGTTTCAGCAGCCCCACAAATTCCAGGCCTCCTCATTTTACTATTAAATATTATATTTTTTGCTTTTATTAGATTGGCATTTTTTTCAATAAAAAGATGGCAAATTCCATCAAGATGTTTGATTATAGGAATAGAACTTTTTTCTTTTATGTTTTTTATTAATCCTTTTCCTCCTCTAGGAATTATAACGTCGATATATTGATCTAGCTGAAGCATTTCATCTACCGCGCTTCTTTCAGGAGAGTTAATCATTTGAACAACATTTTCAGGAAGACCTACTGAAGTAAAAGACTCATCAATAATGTCTTTTAGTTTATGCGATGTGAAGTAACTGTCCTTACCCCCCCTTAATATAACTGTATTGCCAGCTTTTATTGCTATTGCCGATGCATCAACTGTAACGTTAGGTCTTGATTCATAAATAATTCCTATAACGCCAAGTGGGACAGATATTTTTTGAATATTTAGACCGTTTGGTCTATCCCATTGAGATATTATGTGTCCCACAGGGTTAGGTAATTTAATAATTTCGTCCAAACTTGCAATAATGTTTTCTATCCCTTTGGCATTAAGAGTTAGACGATCTATCATAGAAGAAGATAAATTCATTTTTTTAGCATTTTCAATATCTTTAATATTTACTTTTATTAATTCATTTTCATAATTTTTTAAATTTTTTTTGAGCTCCATTAAAGCTAAGTTTTTTTTATCACCTGAAACATTTGATAAAAGAACTGAAGCTTTTTTTGCTTTAATACCTAAATTTAAAACCGATTCTTTAATTTTCATTAATTTATTTTTACGAGATCGTCTTTGTGGACGATTTCATCCCTTCCTTCATAACCCAGTACATCTTTAATGTCTTTGCTATTTTTTCCAATTATTTTTTTTGCATCACTAGAATCGTAAGCTGATACGCCAATACCAATTTTATTATCTTTTTGATTGAGAATACTAATTACATCCCCTCTGCTAAATTTTCCTTTTATTTCGATGACTCCAGCAGGTAATAAACTTTTATTATTTTGTACAGCCTCTAATGCACCTTGATCAATAATGATTGTACCAGAGGGATGTAGGTGATTAAGTAACCACTGTTTTCTATTAGATTTAGGTGTTTTTAAAGCATGAAACCAAGTTGAGTTAATTTTATTAATATCTCTCAGGGGTCTTTTTTTATTACTATGACTTATTACAGTTGAACATCCGGAGTTCATGCATATCTTTGCTGCCCAAATTTTTGTTGTCATTCCACCACTTCCTAAAGAAGATAGTTTGGTGTTAGCCATTTTTTCTATATGCGAATCAACTTGGAACACCTCCTGAATTTTTTTAGCTTTTTTATTATTAACTGGGCTTTCAGAATAGAGTCCATCTACATCACTTAACAGAATCAATAAATCAGCATCAATCATTTGAGCGACACGAGCTGCAAGACGATCATTATCTCCAAAACGAATTTCTTCTGTGGCAACTGAATCATTTTCATTAATAATAGGAATAATATTTTTTTTAAGTAAAGCATTTATTGTTTTTCTAATATTTAAATATCGACGACGTATTTCACTATCATCTAATGTCAGTAATATTTGGGCAGTGTCAATCTTATTTTTTTTTAATGTTTGTTCCCAATGTTTTGATAGTTTAATTTGTCCAATGGCGGCTGCTGCCTGTTTGTCTTCAAGACGTCTCAAGGGTTTATTATCAATAAATTTTGACCCAAGAGCAATTGCCCCCGAGCATACTATAATAATTTTTTGATTAGGGTGAATAGAATAAATATCTTTACATAAAGTTCGAAGCCAACTACTTTTGATTTTTCTAGTTTTTTCATTAACTATAGATGAAGATCCAATTTTAACTACAATTTTTTTAAATTTATTAATCATCCAATTTTTTAATTATCCCGAACAGTTCTGATGTTAGTGTAATTAAACTATTTTTAGAAAAGCTAGAAAATGGAATTGGTTTAATTCCTGTTTTTTTTTGAATAATACCGCTTATTTTATATATTTCATCACCTGCTAATTCCATTTTACTTAAAGCAATAATCTCTTTTTTTTGATTCAGATTTTTACCATATTTTTTTAACTCATTGTGAATTGTTATATAGTTTTTAAGAATATTTTTATCTGAACAATCCAAAATATGAAGAAGTATTTTACATCTCTCTATATGGGCCAAAAATTGATCCCCAAGGCCTTTTCCTTCATGTGCACCTTCAATTAATCCAGGTATATCGGCAAGAACTAATTCTTCATCATATTGACGAATAACTCCAAGAATAGGATGAAGAGTAGTAAAAGGATAATCAGCAATTTTTGGTGTAGCTCCGGATATTTTGGATAACAATGTTGATTTTCCAGCATTTGGTTTACCTATAATTCCGATGTCAGCAAATAATTTTAAAGAAAGCCATAAATATTTTTCTTCAATTTCTCCGCCAAATGTAAATCGACGAGGCGCTTGATTTGTAGAAGATTTGAAATTTGTATTGCCCATACCCCCCTTACCACCAGTTGCAAATATCATTTTTTGATCTTTTTTTGTAAGGTCTGCAAGAAGAACGCTTTTATCATCATTATATATTTCAGTTCCAGGAGGAACTTTAATTACCAAATCTTCCCCTCCGGCCCCTGTTTGGTTTTTCCCCTTTCCATCCCCGCCCTTTTTTGCTTTAAAATGTTGTTGATAGCGAAAATCTATTAAAGTATTTAGGTTGGGATCAGTTACAATAACAATATTTCCTCCTCTGCCTCCATTTCCTCCATTAGGTCCACCATATTCAATATATTTTTCTCGTCTAAAACTAACACAACCTCTACCACCTTTGCCAGATGCAATGTAAATTTTTGCTTGATCAAGAAATTTCATGAAAAAAAGGAGTTCTTTACTCCTAAATATTTATGCGGGAACTACAGAAATAAAAGTTCTGGTTCTTGTTTTTTTAAATGCTACCTTGCCATCTTTTGTTGCAAATATTGTATGATCTTTTCCTATACCAACGTTTAAACCTGGATGAAATTTAGTACCTCTTTGACGGACAATAATATTTCCAGAGATTACTACTTGCCCACCAAATTTTTTTACTCCAAGTCTTCTACCTGCCGAGTCACGACCATTTCTAGAACTTCCACCAGCTTTTTTAGTTGCCATGCATTATCCTATTTTTTTGTTTTAGTTTTAGGCGCTATTTTTTTCTTGATAGCTGTTTTTTTAACGGCTACCTTTTTTTTAACGGCTACCTTTTTTTTAACGGCTACCTTTTTTTTTGGGGTAGCATTTTCTTTTGTTTCAATTTTTTTTACCTTATTCTCATTTTCTTTTGTATTTTTTTCGTTAATAACTGTTTTTGTAATAGCAGATGATTTTTTATCAAGATATGTAATAGATTCAATTTGAAGTACTGTAAGATATTGTCTATGTCCTTGTGTATGACGATAATTTTGTCTTTGACGTTTTTTAAAAACTATAATTTTCTTATCTCGAATTTGATCCAAAATTTTAGCTTCAATAGTGGCCCCTTCTAATACAGGAGTTCCAAATGCATGATTTGTACTATCGCTTACTGAAAGTATTTTATTAAATGAAATACTTTCACCTTTACTACCTTCAAGTTTTTCTACTTTAAGAATTTGTCCAGCTTTTACTGAGTATTGTTTACCGCCTGTTTTGAATATTGCTAACATATTTTATCCTAGAAAAGCAGGGATTTATAGCCTTAAACGATAATAGTCAAATAAAAATATAGAATATTTTCATATATTTTTAAGTTATTTGCTAGAATTTATTCTTTAAATCTCTCAAATATGAAAATATTTCAATATCTGTGAAGTTTTTCTCATTTTTAAATACATTAAATGCTTTTGATTTAGTTGATAAAAAAGGATTTAGCTTCTTTTCCTCGTCAAGTCTGAAAGGAATAGACCTTCCATTCATTGATAATTGTCTCTCAATCTTAGTTTTTTCATAAATTAAATCTAAGTTATCAGGAAACGCTGAAATTAAAAAATTTAAATTATTCAATGTATATTCATGCCCACAATAAACTATAGTTCCATCATCAAGAGAGTGTATTTTTTTTATAGATTGAAACATTTGTTCATTAGTGCCCTCAAATATTCTTCCACAACCAAAACGAAAAAGAGTATCTCCTGAAAAGAGAATTTTATTAATTTTATTATAAAAAATAATATGGTCAAGCGTATGTCCTGGAGTTGATATTACTTCAATTTCAATAAAATTCAAATCAATCAAATCTCCATCTTTTATTATTTTTGAAGTGCCATTAATTTTTTTATTTGGACTATAAACATCTACTTTTCGATAATTAAGTATTCCTTTTATTCCTGCAGTATGGTCATTGTGATGATGGGTAATCAATATTGCTTTAAGTATAAGGTTATTTTTTTTAATGTATTTTATAATTGAGGTATCTTCAGCTGGATCAACTATAATTACATTAGAATTATTTATTATCGCAAAACTATAATTGTCATTAAGCTGAGGTATGCAAACAACCGAAATTAAGTTCATTGTTTTTATGAAGCTAGAGCAGAGTTTCTTGAAAAAGATTTCTGCTTAGTTTTAATTTTAATAGGTTCAAAATTTTTATAACTTAATAAAAAAATTGCTTCGCTTGTAAATAAATTTGCATAAGAGATCCCTGGAGAAATTTCAAATTGCCTTCCTTTACCTGTAAGAGCAATACTTTTTTCTATAATTATATTTAGCTCCTTGCAAAGGTCTTGAAAATCTTTGATAGTAAAAAAATGTATATTGGGTGTTTCATACCATGAATAAGGTAAGCCTTTTGTTTTAGGCATTTTTCCTGAAAATAATAATTGAAGACGAATTTTCCAGTGACCAAAATTAGGAAAAGAAACTATAGCTTTTTGACCAATTCTTAATAATTCTGTTAACACCTCTTTTGGTTTAACCATTGCTTGCAATGTTTGACTCAAAATTACATAATCAAAACTTTGATTTGAATATTGATTAAGATCTAATTCAGCATTCCCTTCAACAACATTATAGCCACTTGCAATTGCTTTGCGAGCAAGATCTGCATTAACTTCAATTCCATTAGTTTTTGCTTTAATATTTTTTTCCAGTTGAGAAATTAAGCCACCTTCACCACATCCTATATCTAAAACACGAGAATTATCTTTGATTAAAATTTCTATTAATTTCCAATCTTTTCTTATACTCATTTTACTACCCTTAACTCTAATTTATTTTATTAAAATTGCTATTTAAAAAACCGTTAATTATTTCATCTAACTCAGGTTCGTCCAATAAAAAACTATCATGCCCTTTATCAGTTTCTATTTCAGTAAAGCTTACATTTCTATTAAAATAATTTAAAATTTTAACAATTTCTTTATTTTGTAATGTTGGAAATAACCAGTCAGAAGTAAATGATACAATTAAATAGTTAATATGTTGATTTTTCATTTTAGGAAATTCAATAGAGTTTGAAAATTTTTTTCCTACTTCAAAATAATCCATAGCACGTGTTAAATATAAGTAGCTATTTGCATCAAAGCGATCAACAAAAGACCTCCCTTGATATCTTAGATAACTTTCAATCTGAAAATCTGCATCAAAGCCAAAAGAAATAATATCTCGTGATTGTAACTTTCTCCCAAACTTTCTATGCATCGCATCATCTGATAAATAAGTAATATGTGCAATCATTCTTGCCACAGCCAAACCCTTTTCAGGAATAGTGTTTTTTTTAATATATGAACCCATGTTCCAGTTAATATCATTCATAATTGCTTGTCTGCCAACTTCATGAAAAGCAATATTTTGAGCTGAGTGTTTTAGTGCTCCTGCTATATGAATTATATTATTAATCTTTTCAGGAAAATCAATTGACCATTGAAGGGCTTGCATTGCCCCCATAGATCCCCCTACCACTGCAAATAATTTTTTTATTGAAAGCGCTTCAATTAAATAATTTTGTGCCTTAACCATGTCTTTTATAGTAATTGAAGGAAATTTTCTTCCAAATATAAGATTGGTTTCCATATTTATTTCTTTCGGGCCAGTTGTTCCCGAACATCCACCCAATACATTTGGACATATAATAAAATATTTATTTGTATCTATTGGCTTATTTGGTCCAACCATTCTTGACCACCAACCATCTTTTTTTGTTATAGGATTAATACCTGACACATATTGATCTCCAGTAAGAGCATGGCAAATTAATATAGCGTTACTTTTGTTAGCATCTAAAGTACCAAATGTTTTATATGCTATTTTAAAATTATTTATCTTGATGCTAGAATCTAGCTTAAGGGAAATATCTGAAAATTCAGCTATTAAGCATTGTAATTCAAAATTTTTAAAAATATTGATACTTTTGTTCATAATGTTTTACCAAAAAACTACTTAACGAGAGGGGTATCGGGGTATCATCGCTTTAGCTGTTTTCAGATACACACCCGCAAGCTGTTACAAATCGGTGTAATAGTTCTTTTAAATCATTCAAGTTTCTAAGTCAATAAAAGTCATTTTTTAACCAATAAATGAGAGTTTTTTTTGATTTATGATAAGATAGTTTGTAAAGATCTTTAAAATAATAATATGTCTAAAAAAGAAATAGAAATTTTACGTGATGAAATTAATAAGTTGGATAATCAACTGCTAGATATCCTTGATAAGCGCTCATATGTTGTAACAAAGATAGGTAAACTAAAAAATCCTTTAAAGAGTGTAATAGATGAAAACAGAGAAGGGTTAATTCTTAATCGTATTCTTAGTTTATATAAAGGAAAATATTCTAAAGATTCTATAATACGTATATGGAGAGAATTATTTGAAGCTTCTTCAAAATTACAAATTAATTTTTTATCGCCAATAATAACAAAAAGAAGTATTGAAAAAATTTCAATTTATAAAGGGGGTAAGTCAAAAATTAAGGGAGCTAAAAAAATAATAAAGCTTTCTTCTAATGAAAATCCATTTGGACCAAGTAATAAAATAGACTCGAATTTTGACATCAGATCTTTAAATAAATACCCTGAAATTAGCGGACATACATTAAGAAAAGAATTAGCTAAATTTCATAAGATAGAGGCTGAACAAATTGTTTTAGGTTGTGGTTCAGATGAAACATTACTCTTTGCCGCTTTATCATTTTGTCAATCTGGAGATGAAATAATTCATTCAGAAAATGGATTTGCGATGTATTCAATTATTACTAAAATTGTTGGCTCAGTTTCAAAATTAGCAAAGGAGATAAATTATAAATTAACTGTTAAATCAATTTGTGATCAGCTGACCCCTGCAACTAAATTAATTTATATTGCTAATCCAAATAATCCTACAGGATCATATTTGTCTAAAACTGAAATAAAAGCAATAATGTTAAAAATTCCAAAAAATGTAATTCTTGTTTTAGATGGAGCTTATGCTGAATATGTAGAAAAAGATGATTATGATGCAGGCTTTTCTTTGGTAAAAGAATTTGAGAACGTAATTATAACAAGAACTTTTTCTAAAGCATATGGTTTAGCTGGTATTCGTTTGGGTTGGTGCTATTCTGGTACAAAAGTTTCTTCAATTCTTAATCGTGTAAAAGGCCCATTTAATACAAATACCATAGCACAGAAAATAGCTATTATTTCACTTCAAGATAAAAATCATATTAAAATGGTTGTTAATGAAAATAGAAAAAATAAAGAATGGTTCGAAAATGAACTTAGTAATCTGAATATAAAGGTAATCCCTTCATATGCAAACTTTAGTCTTATAGAATCAAATGAAGAAATGATAATTAAAATAGCAGAAAATTTAGAAAAAGAAGGAATTATTGTTCGACAATTACATAGTTATAATTTACCCAAATGTTTAAGGATTAGCATTGGAACGATGAAAGATATGAAAAAAACAATCAAATTTTTAAAAGTTATTTGTGGTTGATATAAAATTTAAATCAATTTTAATAATTGGTGTGGGCTTAATTGGATCTTCGCTCGCGCGTGCAATAAAAGAACATGATTTATCTGAAGACATATATGGAATTGATAGTAA
>Ga0209403_10002831_pt1 | contig 20207 bp, 18 predicted proteins | sample ArcticOcean_MG_C_8_FD_187440 | JGI IMG/M metagenome (GOLD analysis project Ga0209403, IMG submission 187440) | Marine microbial communities from western Arctic Ocean - ArcticOcean_MG_CB11_86 (SPAdes) (version 2) | ecosystem: Environmental > Aquatic > Marine > Oceanic | place: Arctic Ocean... | reverse complement strand
CGCGATGTTTACTACTGCTCGACTCTGACGTGGGCAAGGATCTCTTGGGCCTGAATTTTTAGCCAATTAACTAACTGTTGTTAGGTTCCGGGTAGTGTCGGTGCATGGACGAGATGCACGACGCCGTTACCGCGGTCTTAGGCGAGATCGATTTTGACCCTCAGGAACTACATGCGAAATACCTCTCCGAGCGCGATAGGCGACTTCGCGATGACCACAACGGGCAATACGTGGAAACCAGTGGCGAGTTCGCGAAATACCTTGACGATCCCTATGAGGAAGTAACTGATAGAGCACCACTGTTCGATGAGGTCCAGATCGCCATCATTGGTGGCGGCTTCGGTGGGTTACTTATGGGCGGACGTCTACGAGAAGCCGGGTTTGAAGACATCAGGGTCATTGAACGCGGCGGAGATTTTGGCGGTACCTGGTACTGGAATCGATACCCGGGAGCGATGTGTGACGTTGAGAGTTACTGCTACCTCCCGATGCTTGAAGAACTCGACTACATACCCAAACACAAATATTCGTTCGCGCCAGAAATCATGGAGCACACCCAAAATATCGGACACCACTATGACCTCTACAAGAACGCTTGCTTCGGCACATCCGTTACGAAACTGAGTTGGGATGAGAGTATCGCTCGATGGATTATTGAAACCGACCGCGGCGATCGCATGCAGGCTCAATTCGTCGCGATGGCAAATGGCCCCCTCAACCGCCCCAAACTCCCCGGCATCGCCGGCATTGACGCGTTTGAAGGACACACGTTCCACACGAGTCGATGGGATTATGGCTACACAGGGGGCGACAACAGCGGAAACTTGAGTGGGCTAAGCGACAAGAAGGTTGCAATTATTGGTACCGGCGCTACTGCCATCCAATGCGTTCCTCACCTTGGCGAGTCTTCTGAACATTTGTACGTTTTCCAACGAACCCCATCATCAGTTGATGTGCGAAACAATCGCGAAACTGATCCCGAATGGGTCGAATCATTAGAACCGGGCTGGCAATACCGACGAATGGAGAACTTCAACACGCTCGTCAGTGGCGGCGATCAAGACGAAGATTTGGTATCTGATGGTTGGACTGACATTTTTCGCAACTTGACTGGAACATCCGCCAAGTTGGCTGGGCGAAAGCTTGGCCGCCGCATCACGGGCCGCGAGAAGGGCCATTTGATGAAGATGGCTGACTACCAGAAGATGAACACTGTTCGGCGGCGTGTAGACGAGACGGTGGAGGACGCCGCGACTGCCGAGGCTTTGAAGCCTTGGTACCGACAATTTTGTAAACGACCTTGCTTCCACGACGAGTATCTGCCGACTTTCAACCGGCCAAATGTGACTCTGGTTGATACTGATGGCAAAGGCGTTGAGCGCATCACCCCGACTGGCCTTGTAGCCAACGGGGTTGAATACGAAGTTGACTGCATTATTTTCGCCACCGGGTTTGAAGTTGGTACTGGCTATACCCGACGAGCAGGGTACGACATAGTCGGCAGAGCTGGGTTAACGCTGAGTCAGAAGTGGGAGAACGGCCCACGCACATTGCATGGAATGCAAACAACAGATTTCCCGAATTGTTTTTTTCTTGGCTTCACTCATACAGCGGTTACCGTCAACGTTCCACAAGCCCTCAACGAGCAAGCGATGCACATCTCTTACCTAATTTCTCAAGTTAGAGATCAAGGTGGCACCACTATTGAAGCCACTGCGGAAGGTGAGCAGTTCTGGGTTGACGAAATTGAAGACAAGTCCCAGCTCGGGGAACGTTTCCGTGCCGAATGCACCCCCGGTTATTACAACAACGAAGGAAAAACCGGGAATCCGGACGGCTTTTTCACAACTAGCTACGGTGCTGGCCCTCTTCGCTTCCATCGCATTCTCCATGACTGGAGAGAAGACGGTCGATTAGATGGCGCTGTCGTCGATTAAACGCTGCGGGCCAATCGTCAGAGGAGAGCAATAGGGTTCGCTGGTGATCCTGTGCCACCTTCAACTCTGAGCGGCGCCACAGTAAAAAGGAAACTCCATTTGGAATGTTTCTGGCAAGCCGAAGCAAGACGATCCAAACGTAGGTTGTCTAAAAGGTGTACTCCCATCGCAACGATGACCGTTTGGTGAATCGGCATCACCCACTCTGCTGGATGATTTCCGGGTAGCACGTCGCTCACTCCATCGCAGCCGAGAACGGAAACGTCGCGCTCTCGTAGCCACGAAATGCAATCCGGATGCAAACCAGCCATTCCCACCTGGAAAGGATGCCAGGGGCCGAGTTCAGCCCTGCGAGCGTCTCGACCGGTACCAACGAGCAAGATGTCGCCGCTTCCCACAGCGACCTTTTGAGCTTTTTCGCAAGCCTCCAACTCCTCAGAAGTGACGGCGTCTCCAGGTTCGAGCCATTCGACTCCTCGAAGCCTGGGCACATCTAAGAACACCCCGCGCCCTACCACCCCATCAGAAGCGGCCATGATGCTACAGCGAGTGGCTCCGGTGCTCTTCACAGTCTCAGCACCGAAATCGTTGTACATGCGTTTGTCGACAAAGACATGACACAAGGCGTCTATATGGGAAGTTGCCATTCCGTGGAAGGCGACACCAACGAAATCACCAGTCGATTCCATATTTATGCTTGGCGATACACAATCGTCACCGCCCCTCACCATCATGTGAAGAGCAGGGTGGCGATTCTCAGCATTGGGCTCAACCGGCAATTCTCGCGCGCAACTAACAGCTTCGCCATGAACGACCTCCGCAGCCGCGGCGGCCCGCAGTTCTGGAGTAATCAGGTTCAGAGCGCCAGCTTCATCTTCGGCCCCCCAGCGACCCCAATTCTTGACTGACTCGAAAAGCTCTCGATGTTGCTCAGAGGTCATCCATGGACCATTCGACATTGCCATTCCCTCTTGTTCAAATAGTGCGGCGGCTTGACAACACCGCCAATACTTCGTTGACGCATTCTTTCAGCGGTCGTCGCGTATCGACAACTAGTTCAGGATCTACCGGTGGCTCATAAGGGGCGGAAATCCCGGTGAATTCTTCGATTTCTCCATTTCGGGCCTTGCGGTACAAACCTTTTTCGTCGCGCCGCTCACATTCTTCAAGCGGGGTGTTTAGGTACACCTCTACGAACGTCGAAGGTGTGTGCAGGCTCCGAACCAGCTCTCGGTCACGAAGGTATGGAGATATGAAGGCAGTAAGAACGATTAATCCCGAGTCGCAGAAGAGTCGCGCTACTTCTCCAACTCTGCGAATGTTCTCAGTTCTATCCGCAGCCGAAAAGCCCAAATCACGGTTGAGGCCAAACCGAATATTGTCACCGTCTAAGACGTAACTCCCAACCTTACGAGAATGAAGTTCTGCCTCTAGAGCAAGAGCGAGCGTCGATTTTCCTGATCCCGAAAGGCCGGTAAACCAAACGGTGCAAGATCCATGTCCCGATCGGAGGTTCCTGGCTTCCGCATCAATCAACCCCTCTGATCGAGTGATATTGCCCGATTTCGGGACCTCAACCATCAACAAAGCCCTTCTCAATCAGAAGTTCGACAATGGCCTTCACGCACTGGTCCACTGTCGTCTCAGCAGTGTCTAAGCGCAAATCAGCATCTTCCGGTGCTTCGTAGGTGGCTGAGACTCCTGGAAATTCTTCGATGTCGCCCCGCTCAGCCGCCTCATACAGGCCAGTTGTGTCCCGATTTCGGCAAACTGCAAGTGGCGTGTCGAGAAACACTTCAATCCATTGGTCGGCTCCGACTAGCTGTTGAGCCCGTGCACGTGCGTTGGCCTGCGGCGCGACTAAAGCTGCGATTGCGATCAACCCTTGACTGTTCATTAGGCGGGCGATTTCTGCGACACGGCGAAGATTTTCGGAACGATCCACAGCTGTAAAGCCAAGATCTTTGCTAATTCCAAGGCGCACGTTTTCGCCATCCAACCGCACGATCGAGTTCCCGCGGTCGAACAAACGGCGCTCGAGAGCGGTAGCAAGTGTGCTTTTTCCAGCCCCGGTGAGTCCGGTTAATAAGATGGTGCAAGGACGTTGCCGATAGCGAATCTGCCGTTCTACCACTGCAATTGTTGAAGCCTGCACTTCGAGCGAGTCCTTGGGCGTTTGATCCCACGGAGATACCGGACCCGAAATCATCCCGGCTGCAACGGTGGAATTACGAATCCGGTCAATCAGGATAAAAGAACCTCCGGCACGGTTACTCTCATAAGACTCGAAGAGCATTTTGCGATCAGCACTTATCGCACAGTGGGCGATGTCATTAAGTTGAAGCACCGCTGTTTTCGCTTTTTTTCCAGTGTTCACGTCCAATAGGTACCGAATCGCGTCAACCGTCACGTTTGCGGTCCCGTGATGTGATTGCAGAATTAGCTGCTCCCCGAGATCCAGTGGTTTCTCAGCCATCCAAATGATCGTGGCTTCAACAGAGGCATCGAAATCGACTTTCCCGTGCTCTTTAACGAGGAGATCTCCTCGACTCATGTCAATTTCATCGCCAAGAGTCAAAGTGACAGCATCACCCGCCGACGCCACCTCGAGATCCCCGTTAAACGTCACTATGCGTTCCACGGTGGATGAAATACCAGAGGGGAGCGCAGTGACTCGATCACCGGGTCGGACCTGTCCCGAGGTGATACTCCCCGCGTATCCTCTGAAATCTGCGTGTGGACGAAGAACCAGTTGAATGGGAAGGCGAAACTCAACGGCTTTGCCGGGTTCAGTGATATCTACGACATTGAGATAATCGATCAGCGGCAGGCCAGAGAACCACGGCATTGTCGCACTCACTTCCACAACATTGTCACCATGCAGCGCCGAAATGGGAATGTACTCAAGCGATCCAATGCCGAGGTTTGCGGAGTGTTTGTTGTAATCGGCAATGATTTCCAAAAAACGGTCCTCGGAATAATCGACAAGATCCATTTTGTTCACCGCGATGACTAAATGTTTCACACCCAAAAGCACCGCAATATAGGAATGTCGGCGCGTCTGTTGTACCACTCCTTTTCGAGCGTCTACCAAAATCACAGCCAGGTCGGCCGTCGATGCTCCAGTCGCCATATTTCGGGTGTATTGCTCATGACCTGGCGTATCAGCGATGATGAAATTTCGATGTCGCGTCGCGAAATATCGGTAGGCGACGTCGATGGTGATTCCTTGCTCCCTTTCCGCTTTCAATCCGTCAGTGACGAGCGAGAAATCGATGTCGCCGTTACCCGTTCCGAGATGAGAGTCAGCTTTTAATGTCTCGAGATGGTCATCTGCGATGAGTTGTGAGTCGTGTAGCAAACGGCCGATGAGCGTGGACTTTCCATCATCAACGCTTCCGCAAGTAATAAACCGCACCAGATCTTTTTGAATTCGCTGATCGAGATACGCGGCGATGTCAGACTCGATGAGCGGATCGCGCTCAAACATCAAAAATACCCTTCACGTTTCTTTTCTTCCATTGACGCAAGTTGGTCATGATCGATAATTCTGCCTTGACGCTCAGAGTGCCGATCCAAAAGCATCTCCTGAATAACTTCCGGGACAGTGGTAGCCATGGATTCGATGGCTCCTGATAGCGGGTAACACCCCAAGGTTCGAAAACGCACCCAACGCGTGCGCGGCTGCTCTCTTGGTCTTAACGGGAATCGAGCGTCGTCGACCATGATTAAGTTCTTATCGCGCTCCACGATCGGCCGGGGTGCTGCGAGGTAGAGCGGAACTACCTCAATGTTCTCCAGATGGATGTAGTGCCAAACGTCGAGTTCAGTCCAATTACTAATGGGAAAGACACGAATACTTTCCCCATCTGAGACCTTTCCGTTGTACAGATTCCATAGCTCGGGTCTCTGTCTCTTGGGGTCCCAGTGGTGATTGGTGTCTCGGAAGCTAAAGATTCTTTCTTTGGCCCTTGAACGTTCTTCGTCTCGGCGCGCACCACCGAAGGCTGCGTCGTGGTTTCCCTGAGTCAACGCCTGTTTCAGAGCATCGGTTTTCATAATGTCGGTATATGTTTGAGATCCGTGGTCGAACGGGTTGATTTGAGCAGCTAAACCTTCAGGATTGCTGTGTACCAGTAATTCCAAACCAAGTTCAGTGCAGATTCGATCACGAAATTCGATCATCTCTTTGAACTTCCAAGTCGTGTCGATATGCAGTAGCGGGAAAGGAATCGGACCAGGGTGGAAGGCTTTTCGCGCTAAATGCAAAAGCACAGATGAGTCCTTGCCAATCGAATACAACATGACGGGTCTTCGAAATTGGCTAACGACTTCTCGGAACACATGAATAGCTTCCGATTCAAGTGAGTCCAGATAGCTACGGCGCTGTGGGGAAAGCGATGTGTTCTGCACGGTGCCGCTACCTACCTTTCGGCCTCGTTGCGCTCTGCGATGTTAGATGTCCTTCGCCGGTAAGGCCACAAGCATGGCTTCAATTGGAGTCACTTTCTAGCGGCTCATAACTCAGCGAAGCCCCAATTACCGGGGAAGACAGGTAGACAAAGACCGCGCCTTCGCGTTCAAACGTTTGAGGAGCGCCATCTGGTATTTCACCCAGGAGATACCTTTGACCGCCATTTACGAACTGCCACATTCCACGGCCATCGCTGTCGATCTCGTCAAGTCCCTCCATCGTGGACCTTTACCAATTGAGTCGGATGTCGAACCGTGAACGAATTCTTTGGTCAAGACTGTCTTCAAAGAAACAACCTGGGTGTTCCTTCAGAATCCGTTCCACTTCGCTCCGAGCCGTGTCGAGTTGCGTAGGACGTCCTGTTTGCTCCCAGAGCTTGAAGTCTGTTCGATCAGCCACGCTTGGATAGACGAAGTCCGTGGTCATCCTCTTGAGTGTGTCGGATTCACCTAAGAAATGTCCGACCTCCACAACTACCTCCTGAGTCATTACCGGATCGATTTCTTGAGTCTCTACCGGCCGCAAGGAGCTCATGATGGCACCGAGCATGTCGTTGTCAACGACGTAGCTTTCGAATGACGCAGCCATGAGTGCGGCCTGCATCCCGCAAGCTTGTGTGACCAGATTGCTACCCGCCTGAGCTGCCAATGTTACGGTTAAAGCCTTTTCTGCTCCGCTTTGGACATCGGAAGTTTTGGCGTCGCTGGCCCCGGCAATCGACCGATTGGGCAGACCCAGTGATCGAGCAACTTGTGTCGCAGCGGCCATCGCCAATGCTTGTTCGCCCCCGCCGCCGCTCATACCTCCGGTACGTAGGTCGACGATCATCGGCTCAGGTCCGCAAATTACCTTGGCTGAAGGATTTACAAGCCAACTGAAGACCATTCCCGCCAATGCTTCTGCCATGGTCTGGCTGATCGCAGCACCAAGCCCAGCTGGAGACGAAGCGCCGACTTGGCCAAACACATTTGCATGTGCGGGGATTCCGAGTTGCGCTGCGACGCGAAGCACCTCCATTGCATGTTCACTCATCCGCAAGGGCGGCGTGACGTGGTTGACGTTAAATGAGAGAAACGGACGTTGAATAAACAACTCTTGAGATCCCGCTATCTCGAAACACAGTTCCGCGACCTCCGTAGCTGTCGCGCCGTTCGTGGCGCTAGTGGCGACATGTTTCCTAGTTGCGGCCAGGCATGCGTAGGCAGTGTTTATGTCGAGTGTTTCCTCATCGGGCATGTCTCCTGCGACAAGGGGCCGGCTCAGAAAGTGGATGTGTTGCAAACCTTCAACGAGCCGAGCTACGTCGTAGAGATCTCGAAGGGTGGAGGGGCGGTACTGGCCGTTGTTGATGTCGATAATCATCGGTGCCGCGCCTCCGGTTCCTAGGTGAACACGGTGTGCGGAGAGATCTAAGTCGTACTTGCTGTCTCTACCGCAAAGGACGAAACTTGACGGCGCCTGCTCGACCAAAGATTGGACAAGTTCGCGCGGGTACAGCAGCCTTCCGTTGACCACCTTTCCGCCAGCCTCGACGACGAGGTCAATTACAAAGTCGGGTGCTTCGCTCACACCCACCGTTTCCAACAGGGTGTACATTCCGTCGACTATTTCGTTGATTTGTGGAATGGTAAGCGGCTGATAGCGGCCTCCTGTGAGGCCTGGAGGGACCGGGTTCGGCGACGTTTCGCGCCTTGTTTCTGCTGCTGTGCGTCCCCGCCGTCTGCGGTCGGGTCGAGTCATCACGTTCCCCGATGCCGTCGGACTACCAGTGTGGAGAAACCGATTCTATGTTGAGTTGCCCGGCAAGTCCCGCACTTCGGTGCACCGCTGCGTCTCTCCATTCCTGAGATGAGCTCATGGCGAGCAGTGCCGCCCGATTGGGATATTTTGCTATCGCGACCTCGTCCCATAGTTCTTCCACTTGCCCAAGAGCCAGGAAGGTGACATCGGCATGGAAGACTACTTCCCCTCCATATTCGCCGATCAACTTTGAGACCGCTTGTCCGTACAGTTGATAGGCCTCCCGTCCGGTGAGTTCGCTTGGCCGGTCATCTTCGTATTGCGCAAGGTCCTTGAATTTCAACAAATTCACCATGTAGATCGGTCCGTCAGGACCGGGTTGCATCATCTCCTTTATGCGTTCTGTACTAGTTGGCAGTACTTCATTAGTGACTTCCATCGTCACACCTCATTTTTGTATCTAGTCATCGGTCCGCGTCAGAACAACGCTGTTCCCTCTTCAAACCCAGTAGCACAGGTTTTGGCTCGTTCATTGACGAGACATTTCGGCCTTGGCGGCTGTCTGCGTCTCGGCGGGTGTTCTTTTACCTAGTTCGATAACGAGTTCATGCAGCTCGCCAGTGAATTCATATGGCGCTGTGTATCTGGCTGAGACCGCTGAACCATGGTCTCGCCCGACGCTCGCTCCAATCGAGCTAATCATTCTCATCATGAACGGCAATTCGATCGTCCCGCAGACCGTTTCGCCCACGGCAAGGTCGATTCGTCCGGTCGTGGAGCTCGTACGCGCAACCTTGACGGACAACACACTTTCACCTGGCGGTACCTTGATTTCCGATTCAATAATGGAGTGCTCGTTGAAGGCGTTGTAGTCAACTACCAAACGGGAGTTTTGAATAAACACCGTTAATCCCGAGTTTTCGTTACCTGTCGCGTAGAGCACTCCTTCGTCGTTTTCTCCACAGCTGATCCGTGCAGTCATGTCCCATAGTCGACCCGAAGGCGATGGTGCGGCCTGGGCTGGTATCGGAGACATCGGCGGTTGATAACGGTATCGCCGATGAGTGGGGTGCGGTGAGTGATCGTCAAGGCGTGAACCAAAGAGTTCGATCGTGCGGTCGTCTAGTGGAAGAACGCCGTGAGTTTCTGCTTCTTCCCACCACCGGTCGATTAATAGTTCGAGCTGGTCTGGTTCTGCGTCTGCAAGGTCATTACATTCAGATTGGTCTTCAGACAGGTTGTATAGCTCCCAACGGTCTTCCTCGAATGGTTGTCCTTTGATGTGTCGCGTTACTGCCTTCCACCATGTCCCGTTGTCTTCTGCGATGAGGGCCCGCGAACCGAATTGTTCGAAGTACTGAAGGGTGTTGGTTGCTGGGGCATCAGGAGCGTTGAGGATTGAAGCGAACGATGACCCAGTGACGGGCAGTTGTTCGAGCCCGTTGTAGGTGTCGGGTGCGGCGATCCCTAGAAGTTCGTAAATAGTTGGCGTTATATCTGAGACGTTGACGAATTGCCTACGCAATGTCCCGTCCTGTTCATGATCGATGCCTGCAGGCCAATGAAAGATCAGCGGGACGTGTACGCCACCTTCGTGAGTGTTTTGCTTGTACCACTTGAATGGGGCATTGCCGCACTGGGCCCAACCCCATGGGTAGTTGGTATGGCTGTGGGGTCCACCGATTTCTTCAATCTGGTCGATGAGGTCTTCAGGAGAGTCGAAAACACCGTTGAAGAATTTCATTTCGTGCATTACGCCGAACGGGCCGCCTTCTTGTGAAGCTCCGTTGTCGGCGAGGAAGACAAAGATGGTGTTTTCTAATTGACCCATTGAGCGGAGTCCATCAACAAAGACACCTATTTGGTCGTCAGTGTGGTCGAGAAAAGCGGCAAAAGCTTCTTGGAGTCGGCAGGCAAATTCCCGATGAGTGGACGGTACCTCTTCCCAAGGTTCGACCCCGGGGTTCCTGGGTGCAAGTTGCGTGCTTGGCGAGGTGACCCCAAGTTCAACCTGTCGTTCGTACCAACGTTGCCGAACGACATCCCATCCTTCGTCGTATCGGCCTCGATACTTCCTGAGGTAATACTCGGGCGCTTGGTGGGGGGCGTGTGTGGCTCCGAACGGTAGATAGGCGAAGAAGGGGCGATCCGGACGCACCCCTTTGCTGTCATTGATCATTCGCAGCAACTGGTGGACGAGGTCTTCGCTGAGGTGATATCCGTCCGCTGGAGTAGCTGGTGGTTCGATGTGGTGGTTGTCGACCACTAACTCGGGATAGAACTGGTCGGTCTCTCCTTCAAGAAACCCGTAGAACCGGTCGAATCCTCTTGCAAGGGGCCATTGATCGAAAGGGCCGGCTGACGAGATGTCGTTGGTTGGGGCGAGGTGCCACTTTCCGGCACAGAAAGTCGCGTATCCCTGAGCTTTGAGTACTTCTGCCATCGTCGAGGCGTGGTTGGAAATGTGTCCAAGTTGATGCGGAAAGCCGGTTTCGTGATTGGACACGGACCGCATACCAACTCGGTGTTGGGATCTACCGGTGAGGAGAGAGGCCCTCGTCGGTGAACACAATGGTGTGACGTGAAAATTGGTGAATTGCAGCCCGTTGTTGGCAAGAGCGTCGATATTGGGTGTGTCGATGTCGGATCCGTAACAGCCGAGTTGCGAGAATCCTGTGTCGTCCATCAAAACCAGGACCACATTGGGTGCATCATCACCTGGGTGTGGGCGAACCGGGAAGTGCGGTTCGGATTCGTCAAGAGTTCGACCTATCCGACCTTTGAACGTTGGGAGGGGATCGGGCGTCACGGTTCTTCCTTTAGATCGAAAAGGCGGTTAAGTCGTCGCCGAGAATGATGTCGCCGTCGAAATGCTTACGGGCTAGCGCTACCCATTCGGGGTACTGCTCTTTTGATGGGGCCGGCACCATGTGAGTTAACACAAGTTTTTTGACACCTGCGCGGGCCGCGGTTTGTGCCGCCTGTTCAACGTCGGAGTGGTAGTCAAGTATGTCCTGGGCCATCGGGTTGGGACTGAGTTCGACAAGGTCTCTGCGGATAACAGTTTGGACGTATGCGTCTGCTGATGCCGCTAGATCGTCCACTCCTTCGCAGGGAATGGTGTCGCCAACCAGCGCAACAGACGCGGACTCATGTTCGATTCGGTAACCGAGAGTCGGTCGCACGGGAGCATGCACTGTTGCGGCTGTGCTGACGAAGACATCGTCGAGTTCGAAACTTTCACCTGGCGCAAGCTCAATGACGTCTACCTTTGGGCCGTGCGTGAGCGCGTCGTGATGTTCAATTCGGTAACCGATATCTGCTTCCAGCGCGTGTAGCTGTCGAGCTACAAATTCCTTTATCCCAGGCGGACCGTAGATAGCGAGCGGCGCATTTCCTTGACTCATGATCCAGTGAGTTGTGATCACGTCGTTGAGGTCGCAAATATGGTCACTGTGTAGGTGAGTGATAAGTACCGCTCGCAGGAACAATGGGAGCGTGTCGGCTCCCGCCATCCTCATCACCACTCCCCTTCCGGCATCAACCAGTATGTGGATGTCATTGGCTTTCACAAGCGTCGAGGGGCCTGCACGATTTGCGTCCGGTAAGGGTGATCCGGTGCCGGTAAGGATGACTTCCATATATCAAAGGTACTTTCCGTGCCGGTGTTTCGAAGCACATGTTGGCCGCTGACTCAGGTGTTGACGCTACAGCCAAGTCTTCAGGTCAAAGTTTGTTGTTGGCGCCAAAGTTTGTTGTTGGCGCCTCTGTAACACCGCGGCCGCGTGCTGACGCAAATAGTCCCTTGAGGGCGAAGTTTGCCATGAACTGCGTCCCGTCTTGTCCCGAACAATAGAAGCACTTCATCGTGCCTGAATACCGGATCATCGGCTATGCAGATGTTGGTGTGGTTGTGAGCGTCCTAGCAGCACGACCTTCGATCCGAGCTCCCTGTTCTGCTAAGTGCCCGTTCATGTCAAGCCATAGGGCTCGAAGCCGGTAGTGGGGCACCACAGGGAACAGGTGGTGCAACAAGTGGTGATCGTGCCCGCGAATCAGGAATGTCGAACCGATGAACGTAAAAATCCGGGTGTCGCGATATCGACCCGTCTCACTGTGTGGATGATGCGGGAGCCACCCAAAGACAAGCGACAGCCAGAAGCGGCCAATCCACGCCGGAAGGTACCAAAGCAACCAAACCGTTTCCGCGTACCCCATTGCAGAACCAACGATCAAGACCGCAAGGTGGCTGAGTACCACTGGTTTGGCGGCCGTTCCCGCTTCAGGACCGCGTAGTTGGGCCATTTGCGCGAGTCTCGAGGCTAAGCCCCTGGGTAGTAGTCGACGCAACAGGGGTACCGCAGCGAATAGTGGACCAAGCGGATACAAGATCATTCCTATGATCACTCGAAAGATTAGGTCCCGAGGTGAGCCTTTCGAGTTCAGTAAATCCGGATCTGTTTCATCATTCGTGTGCGTATGGTGCTTCAGATGGGTGATTCTGTGGGCGATAAACGATTCACACAGCAGCCAACCCGCTAGAGCTCCTACCGACCGATCAACCCACCTTAAAGCCGGCCTACCTGCTGACAAGGTCTTGTGGACCGATTCGTGCATCGGCATGTAACAGGCCTGCAAGAAGAGCACGGCAAGCGGAATAGCGGCCCACAGCGGAATCACTTCTGCTGCGCGCAAAACCACGATCAAGCCCCAACCCGCCACGCACCAGGTGATATTAAAAAGGCTGCGCCAACCAATCGACCCCACGTAGGATTCGATAGCGGATCGTTCGTACAGCAGGCGGTCAGTTCCGGTGCGTGGTTCCACAGCTTCCCATCTCATCATGCAGTGTTAGACCTACGGCCAACAAGAATACAACCACCTCGGTGTTTAGGTAACCACAACCTTGACGGCGATGCATTCGAACCGTCACTCAGATCTCCTACCGGCACTGAAATTCGACTACTCGCTCATCTCTCCATGTAGTACCACTACTAACATAAAAGCTACGTACTCTAACTTGGACAAAACCGATGCTCGTACTTGAAGATGTGAGGCAGTTTCTCGCTAGCGAAACTGGATTAGCCACCATCAGCACTACCCAAAATGATGGACGGGTGCTTTCGAGTATCGCTAATTGCGGCATTGTCCAAAACCCACTCACCGGCACGGATTGCGTTGCCCTGGTTTCTGCTGGGAAAGCAGCGCGGCTTGGGCATGTTCGACGCGGCTCTGAGGTAACCATCGCGATTCGTCGAGGATGGAACTGGCTGGCTGTAACTGGTGCAGCGGACCTCATCGGACCCTCCGACCCTGCTGCCGGCATCGATGCCGAATCACTCCGATTGCTCCTTCGTGAAATTTACGCGGCCGCCGGTGGCGCACACGATGACCTCGACGAGTACGACCGAACGATGATTAAAGACCGCCGGACTGCTGTACTAGTTGATCCGATTCGCATCATTGGCAACCGACCTACTGCGTGAATCAGTCACATCAGTCGACACAGACAAGGTCAGAGTCTTCGACTGCGCAGATCGCGCTAACTATCGCGAGTTTGGATGCTCTGGCACCTATTTGAATACTTCGGTACTTTTCGTCGCGTTACCTGTTTCACAGTTGCCCGAATAGGACTTTCAACTGCCTTCAAAAGACGGTCTGATGACTAGACGTTTCTTTTGGTCAAGTGGGTGGAGCAGAAATTCTCCGAACTCTTCGTAAAACACTCCAGGCGAGCGTCCAAAAGCCAGGCGGAAAGCGTCTTCCCACCCTGCCTCTGCTACTTGCCGGAAATAGCCGGTTATGAGCTTGAGCGGATCTGGGCCGGCGAGATGCAAAAGTTGCAACACAGCGACGCGTCCTGCGGGACATTGCCATGCTCCACCCATTTCTTCTGCCCACACCTGACTGGCTGGAGTGGTGCAATTTGCCAAGACTTCTGACGGCAGCACATCAATACTTGCCCCAAATTCGGTGTGGGTTTGTGCAACCCAATCGGAATAGGTTGAAAGAAAATCAGCTTCTCCGGCGTAGTCAGCGATTAGGGCGGCTACGTAATCTGCTAGTCCCTCCCTGAGCCAAATGGGGCCGTCCAATGGCACCACTGCTGGTCCCTCGACTGACCCGTCCGTATTCGCAGTGTGCGCCAGCCCATAAATGTGAACCCATTCGTGAGCGGCGAGAAGCCAATGAGAAACGTCCGGGTCGATATGTAGGTTTTGGGTGGGCCAAACAATTTCAAACATGGCCGGGTTTCGACTCAACATCGACATGCCAATTCCTTGGCTGATCATCGGTTCTTGAAGATCTTCAATGCACCACGGTGATTCAGAAGCTCTGTAGGCGCACCGGTGTTCAGCTATCTCGTGATGTTCGGACCGGAACCTGTGCCACACCGCAACCAGAACATCTGCAGTACCGCTAAAAGCGTTATCTGGTAGCGGGAAAAGTTCTGCGGCAGCAAAAACCGAAATGACCACATCATCAAAAAGATTCGGCTCTGTGCCTGGATAGGCGACGAAATAGAACGTCGCCTTCCCCGAGCTAGTACGACAGCGACGTGTAACGGAACCCGCTGGCGGATCCGTATCAGACCAAGTCGGCTCGTCGATAGAAGCACACAGCGCAAATTGTTTCTCGACGTTCGCTGCGGTTGTTTGAGTTGGGTTAGAAGAGCTGCTAGCTGCAACCGAGAGTGTTGTTGTGGGCGCCTCCGGTGGTTCAACTTTCAGAGGCTTAGTTGAAAGCGAACCCACCTCAGACTTCCCAGTTTCCAACGCGTTGCTTGTGTGAGAGTCAAGCCCCGCAGAAGTTGTTGATGCGACGCTCCGTCCTGAATCAGAACAGGAGAGCAATAATGCACCCACTGCGACGAATTTCAGAACGACCCGCACAAGAGTTCCTCCAAGTTTTACGTTACTCGTGGTAGTCCGCACACTATTTTCAGGTATCTCTCTAACTACAGAAAACGGTGTCGTTTAATGAGTAAACGCTATTTCGTGCAGATATCAACTGATCCTGATGTCGACCCGCGCAAGTGCGCGGTCGGCATGGCATGCGCTGCTCAGGCCGTGACGGATGGGCATTTCGTAAACGTTTTCTTTGCTTCCCACGCGGTGAAGCTCCTACAAGCCGCGTACATCGACGCCCTAGACGAAAGGGTCTCCCAGGGATCTGGGCAATGTTTGAATATGTTGCAGACGCTGATTGATGGAACGGAAGGAATTTATTGTTCCACCGGGTCACAGGCAGTAGTTGGCGTGAATCAGGACAACGCTCATGAAGTTCTTGTCGGTGGATACGATCTCAACTGGAGTGGCCCTCCAGGAGTGGTGTCTCTTAGCAGTGAAGCCGATGTGGTTCTCACGTATTAAAGCTGGGAAGGTTCCGGCCCGTATCTTTTCAGGGGTCCGTTAGATGAGAAATGTGAGGTTACGTTGCCCTATCTCTGCTGTTACTAACTCGACCCATTTTGCGGACATCTGCAGAACACCATCGACACGGCGGAGGCGATACTGGGCGTGGCCTGGCCAGACCCGCAACTCTCCACTTGACTGGGCAGCAACCTCGTAGATGACGAAATTGGCGGTCGCCGTAATTTCGTCATCACCAAGGTCGGAAACTTCAACGTTTGAAATTACTCGGCGCATCGGCGAGATCGGTAGTTGGGACAGCCGTTTCCCTGTTTTGAGTTGACGTATGCGAGTCGCTACTCGAGCTCGATTGTCGTTCAGGTAAGACAACTGCTCCGAAGGCTCCCCCACAATTCGTCCTGCCGGAACCCAATAATGGAAGTCATCGGTGAGTAGAGCTTCCCACTCATCAAGTTGAAACTCATCAGCCAACCGCGCTTCGCGATACAAAAACGCCTCAACCTCTGCATGCAGTTCGACCGTACTCACACCGACACACGCCTGGTCATGAGCTCTAGGTAGCGACGCCAGAAGCCACGATTAGTGGTCTCATCCGAGGCGTCGCTTGACCGAGTACCCGTTTCGTCGACTTCCTCTCGGTGAAGACCCCGGCTGAGGTCAATCCACCCACGATTTTCTCCAGCCCAAGATCGACGCGTCCCCGATACCCCTGCTTGGATACGTTCCGCTGTGATCGCATCGTCGCTAGTGATAAACGATGCCGGCCCAACCGCGGCCTCAGTCTGACGCAAAAGTCGTTGATTGAAACCTTCTTCTACGCCTTCGAATTGAACTGAGGTGTGCCGGTGAATCATCTCACCCGGTCCCAGAGGTTCCACAATGGCTACAACTAACTCACCTAAGAAAAGGTTCGGAAACAAGAACGCGTGTGGGGGCCCATCCCAAAGCATTTGCTCGGCTGATTCAACTCCAACTCGAGTAACCAGCGCTTCGTAGTATCCCTTGACCTTGTCTCGGGTAATCCCCAGCCACGACAGCTCTCTTTTGTAGCTTGGGCGAAAGTCAAGTTCAACGTGGCCGTTGCCGTGATCGACCGCCCGTGAACTACTGACAGCATCGCCGCCCACTGCCACCTCGTCGTAATAGGTGTCCGTAGCAGCGGACATTGAGGCGTGAACGAAACCAACGTGATACCCGTCGCTGTCGCTTTCGGGCCACAACTTCCAATTCGATTGAACCCGATGAGCGATCCAGCCTTTCGACAAATCGATTCTGCCAGTCGGACTCAAATCGCAGAGTCGGTCTATCAAGTCATATCCCGCGGCCCCCAAGTGCTCGTCCAGAGGGCCCGCTGATCCGTCAAGATTGACGAACACGAAGCCACGGTAACTATCTATTTGCCCGGCCCGGTCCAACCCCCGTTGTTCCTTTGGATTGGTGTAGCCATCAGGAAATGGGATCGCCCGTACAGCACCATCGAGACCGAAACGCCAGTTGTGATAGGTGCACTGAAAGAAAGAACTATTTCCCTGATGTTCCCAGCACAGCGCAGTTCCGCGATGGGCGCACCTGTTAGCTAAGACATTGACCGAATCATCGTGTTCGCGAACCATGATCACGGACTCGTTTCCCAGTTGACGCGTTACCCAATCGCCTTGATCTTTTATTTCTGACTCATGACCAACAAAAACCCATCCTCGGATAAAGATCCGATCCATTTCTTCTGCAAACGCGTCGGGGTCGTGCAACAGGCTGGCGTGGATACGATCGCCCTGGACAAGTTGCTGGTAATCAATCGCCATAAACGTGAACATTATTCGCTGTTCGGAGAACAAGCCCCATGTTTCCAAGGCTTTACGGATTATGAACGTGAAAGACGAAGAGCAGAAGCAACGAGCGGCGATCTACTTTAGGACAGCGAGTTACGATCGTGGCTATGCCGCCGTTGCGAGTAGTCGCATTACATGAAGCAGGTCACGCCGTTGTCGGTGAGGTTGGCGAAGTTCAATGCAGCAGCTTGACGATTGTCCCTGACAGGCAAGAGGGAACAGAGAGTTGCGTTGAGTGGTCTGGCCTTCCTGACGTAGTTGATATGCAGATGTTTGAATCAACCTTCGTGCCAGGCGATTCCGAGTGGGATGAACTGAAGAGTTTCGTCGACGCGAGAATCAAGTCGTCGTTGGCTGGCGCTTTGACTGAACAACGAATCACTGGCCACTTCAACTAGCAAGGTTCACGACATGACTTCAACCAGATTGGCCAACTCATTGGTTGCGTCTATGCCTACGAAGGACCTGACTACGACGAGGCTCTGTGCCCCGTGACGCTTCGTGATCCGCAGATGGGCGTCGAGCTTGAATATTGGTCACAGGTTGCACTTCGTGCCCGCGAGTTATGGGACGACGAAGTCGAAGCCATTTTGGATGAGCACTGGGATTGGGTCGAAGCGGTCGCCTATCTAGCCATGTGGAAGAAGACAATCACCGGTGATCAGGTTCGCGCGGCGCGACCCTCCACAAAAACAACGATGACTCTTACAGAAGTCCGCGAAGCGCAATAACCGGACACCAAGACCAGGCGGCGTTATCAAGTTGCCGGAGAGACGCAGATGGGGACATTCAAAGTCGACGGTGGGCAACTCGAACTGCGGGTACGGGGAAACGGCTCGCCACTTGTTCTGGTACACGGATCCGTCATCGCTGATCCGTGGGAACCGATGCTGCGTTACGGGAACCTCCTAAATAGTCACCAGGTCGTGACTTTCCGGCGTCGTGGATACGGGGGAAGCTCACCGGCGAAACCGGGACAGACCCTGAGTGACGAAGCGGCCGATGTTGTCGCCCTACTAGACCACCTTCAAATCGATCGGTCCCATGTGGTGGGTCACTCCTTGGCAGCCGACATTGTGCTTCAGGCTGTCATAGAGGCGCCCGATCGATTCTTGCAGATATGTTTAGCAGCGCTGCCCGAGGGTGCGCGTGGCACTTGGAGGACACCGTCGTGAAATCATCGCCGCTCGCTGGCATCCGTGTCGTGGATCTGACCGTGGACCGCGGGGAATTGTGCGGGCGTCTGCTCGCCGATCTCGGCGCGGACGTCATCAAGGTCGAGCCGCCCGGCGGATCGCCCGCGCGCGAGCTCGCACCCCATGCCAAGGGCGTCGGCCTGTTCTTCGCCTACCGCAATGCTGGCAAGCGATCGGTGATCATCGACGTCGCGTCGAACGAAGCGCCGCTCCACGAGCTGCTCGCTCACAGCGACGTCGCAATCTTGTCGTGCGATCCCGGCAACGATCTCGACCCCCACGGCCTTGCGGCGCAGCACCCCCATCTCGGGGTCACGGCGATCAGTGCGTACGGGTTGACGGGTCCCTACACGGGACGCGTGGCGACCGACAGCGTGCTCGCTGCGACGTCGAGCATCGCGTACAAGGCTGGCATTCCCGAAAAGGCGCCACTGTGTCCGCCGAATTCGTTCGTCGACGACGGAGCGAGCTTCGCCTTTGCGTTCGGGACCCTGTGCGCGATCTGGCAGCGCGGTGAATCCGGATCGGGACAGGTCCTCGACTGCTCGGTCAACGAGGCCATCGCGAATCAAGGCGACTGGGCGATGGTCAACAACTACGCGCGCGTGCTCGCCGGCGAACCGGTCAACGAGGTGCGCAACGGGGCGGGACCCCTCTGGCCGTCGTTCCGCTGCGTCGACGGCTTCGTGCGCGTGGTGATGCTCGCACCCAGGCAATGGCGGGCGATGCGCGCGTGGCTGGGCGAGCCCGATTTCCTCCAAGACCCCGAGCTCGACGGCTTGGTGGCGCGGTTGGGACTCTCGGAAGTGGTCATCAATCCACTCATCGAGGAACTCTTTCGAGACAAGACCATGGAGGAGATCTCCGCCGAGGCTCAGCGCCGGGGCATCGTGTGCACGCCTTTGGCGACACCCGCCGACGTACTCACCAACGAACATTTTCTAGCGCGCGGGAGCCTGGTCGAGATCGAGCTCGCACCGGGTGTGCGCGGTCCGATTCCGTCGGGTTTCCTCGAGTTCGGTGGCGATCGCGCGGGGCCGCGCAGTGGCCCCCCGGCTGTGGGAGAGCACACGGATGCGGTCTTCGCGAACCTCGGACCGCGGCGCGCGGCGCCGGTCGTCGAAGGCGCAAACGAAACGGAGTACGGGCTACCGCTTGAGGGTCTGCGGGTCGCCGATTTTGGCCACGGAGGTGTGGGGGTCGAGATCGGGCGGATGTTCGCCGAGTACGGGGCCGACGTCATCAAGATCGAGAGCCGCAGCTATCCGGACTTCATCCGCATTTCAACGGGGATGGAGATGTGCCCTTCTTTCGCATCGTCGAGCCGTTCGAAGCGCGCCTTCGCGGCCAACGCGAAGACGCCCGAGGGTCGCGAGGTCCTGAAGAAGCTGGCAATGGCGAGCGACGTCGTGATCGAGAACAATTCCACCGGCGTCATGGACGAGCTCGGTCTCGGCTACGAGGTGCTCTCTGCCCTTCACCCAGGAATCGTCATGCTCTCGAGTCAGCTCATGGGTTCGCGCGGGCCTTGGGCGCAGTTTCGCGGCTACGGTCCGAGTACGCGGGCTGCCGGCGGGATCGAGCGACTCTGGAACTACGATGACCAGGACGAGCCGGCAGGCGGCAGTTCGATTTTCCCCGATCACCTGACCGGACGC
>Ga0209403_10002826_pt1 | contig 20227 bp, 21 predicted proteins | sample ArcticOcean_MG_C_8_FD_187440 | JGI IMG/M metagenome (GOLD analysis project Ga0209403, IMG submission 187440) | Marine microbial communities from western Arctic Ocean - ArcticOcean_MG_CB11_86 (SPAdes) (version 2) | ecosystem: Environmental > Aquatic > Marine > Oceanic | place: Arctic Ocean... | reverse complement strand
GAGGGAGCCCGTATTTCCTCCGATGCGGTTCAACGGGTGCGCGATTATCACCAACGGACCAAGCACATGCCAGGCCGATACGCTCCGGCGCCATGGGAATTGGATTGGGCGAATCAACCTGATCCATTTCGCCGCTTCGCCGGCACAAGCGTGCTGAATTTACCTCTGATCACTGACGACGCCACGCCTCCCTACGACCAGCTTTTCCATTCTGGAGAAGCGGGCCGAACCTTGACGCCTGAAAGCCTTGGGCTTTTCCTCGAACTTTCTCTCGGTCTCACCGCATGGAAAGAAATCCAGGGGACCCGCTGGGCCTTGCGCAGCAACCCGTCGAGCGGGAATCTGCATCCCACCGAAGGGTACGTGGTAGTGCCGTCGCTTCGCCGCCCGTTCAACAACCCCGGTGTGTATCATTACGCGCCGAGGGAGCATGGGCTGGAACAACGCTGCGTTCTCAGCGAAGCGGCCTGGAACGCCCTCGCCGAAGGGTGGTCTGAGGGTACGTTTCTTGCTGGCTTCACGTCGGTGCATTGGCGCGAAGCCTGGAAGTACGGCGAACGCTCCTACCGCTACTGTCAGCATGACGTGGGCCACGCGCTTGGGGCTTTGTTTTTTGCGGCGGCCGCCCTCGGTTGGCGCGTGGTAATCCTATCGAATCTCTCCGACGCCCAGGTTGCCGGATTGCTCGGCCTCGACCGGGCTACCGACTTCAACGGGGCCGAAGCCGAAAACCCCGAAGTAATTGCGGCAGTGGTCACAGAACCGGCGGCCGCACTTCCGCACACAATTGGGAAAGACGCACTGGCTGGTGTCCGGTCCGGCGTTTGGGCGGGCACTGCGAACCAACTCAGCCCGGCAAGCGTAAAATGGGATGCGATTGCTACCGTCGTGGAAGCCACCGTCAAACCGTCAACTGCGTCGGTGCCGCTGACCGCCTTGGCAAAAACCGGTCCGATCCCGCCGCGCGAATTTATTGGTGGCCCAAGTGCGGCGGCAATCATCCGGCAGCGGCGGAGCGCGGTCGCAATGGATGGGCGAACGGGGCTACAGAGCCAGGCCTTTTTCCGTATGCTCCAGCGTACGCTGCCCTATCAACCGCACCCACCGTGGACGGCGATCGATTTCCCTGCTCGAATTCTATTGAGCCTCTTTGTTCATCGGATCGAGGGGCTACCACCCGGCCATTACGTTCTCGTCCGGGACGAAACCCGGCTCGAAACTTTCCGCTCCGCCTGTAACGATCAATTTGCATGGGTGCACGTAATAGAGAGCGGCCTTCCGCTTTACGCATTGGCTCTCGGCGACTGCCGCGAGGCAGCCACAAATGCGAGCTGCTTCCAAGCAATAGCGGGCGACAGCGCATTCAGCCTTGGGATGGTTGCCGATTTTGGGCGGACGTTGGATGAGGACGGACCATGGGCGTACCGTCGTCTGTTTTGGGAAGCTGGGTTAATCGGCCAGGTGCTCTACCTTGAGGCCGAAGCTGCCGGTGTACGGTCAACCGGCATGGGGTGCTATTTCGACGACCAGGTACACCAGCTGCTTGGGCTTTCCGATCACTCTTGGCAGAGTCTCTACCATTTCACGGTCGGTGGCGCAGTCGATGACGTGCGGCTGGCCACACACTCAGCCTACGCCCATCTTTCCCGCAGCGAACCCAGCTAATGCGATGCTCCGCGTTCATTCTTGCCGTGGCCAGCGCTTGCCGTGCAGCTTCGGAAAACAGCGGCCAAAATTGGACGATTCTCCAAAAGAAAGAAGGGCGCGATCCCCCTGGACAACCCGTAAAGTTTTACTATTCCAGTCACGTTTCAGGGCAATCCACATTTGGATGGTCCCAAAGCTTCTTTGACGACCCACAAGGATTTTCCTTTGAACTTGGGCTCGAATTCAGTGAACAACGTTTTCGTCTCCTCAAGCCAGCATTGCTGAGCGGCTTCGACGGCCATGACGAGATTGCCTCCGTCGAGGATGGGAGGTTCGCTAAGGATAGCTTCTGCGTTTGCCAGGCCTAGGACTGCCAGGCCCACGGTCGCTACTAGCGCAAAGAGTATCTTTTTCATGACTTCGCTTCCTCTGTTCATTGGCGCTCCGCTCTAGCGGCGGTGCTGTCCCCTAGACGTTGGAAGGCGGCCAGCGGAAAAAGTGACGGACGATCATTTCAGCCCGGGTTTTGTGTGATCCCGTCACACACAGGACCGGTGGCCGCAACGGTCGCATTAAGTGCATCGTCACGCGGGATGACCACCGACATTGATATTTGCCGATCCGCCAAAGTCCTGATCGACCAGCACGGGGACAACGCCGCGATCCATGCAGCCATTCGAGCCGATCAGATGCTTAAACAGGGCGATCTAGATGGGAGGAATGTGTGGGTGCGGATCATCGAAGCGATCCACGAACTGCGGGACGTGAAGTCGTATGGGATGAAACACTAGAGGGCCATGATTACCATCAATCGGTCCACCACTTGGAAGATTTCGCTAGACATTATCGGACCTAGCACAAACCTACCCTTTGCGTAGCCATCCCCCCTGTGTCTCCTCCCGCCGCGATTTCATGTAAACTTCACTGCGATGGGCTAAATGGTACAGGCCGCTTCTGGTACTTTGATAATTCGACACTCACAGAAAGGATACCGCGACCCATGGACACATCTGCAGATTTTCCCGCCGTCACTGTTCGCTACATCGTCACGGACGTGGCCGAGGCCTTGCGTTTTTACACCACGCATTTTGGATTCACCGTGCATCAGGATACGTCACCGGCGTTTGCCGCTCTGGATCGCGGCCCCATGCGGTTGCTTATCAGCGCATCCACTAGCAAAGGCGCGGCCCCCATGCCCGATGGTCGTAGGCAAGAATCGGGCGGCTGGAGCCGCTTCCAGATCCACGTCACCGATTTGGTGGCCGAGGTCAAACGCCTCCGCGCTGCGGGCCTGGAGTTCCGCAGCGAAATCGCTGAGGGCAAAGGAGGTGACCAAATCTTGCTCGATGATCCATCCGGCAACGTCATCGAGTTGTTCCAACCCGTCGCCCACTAGCCGGTCACTCATATGTAACCATCCCCCTGTGTTCCCACCGCCCGTCTAGTCTCGAACCTCCATACCCGCCAGGCAGCCACACCAACGGGACCAGAACCCCTGAGGGGTCGGATGTCACCTACTTTGAAATTGTGATTCGCTATTAGGACAACTTGACACCCCTCTTGGGCGAGGAAATTGGGGGTCACGTTCTAGTGCAGGATGAAGAGACGCTTGTTTTTGATGACGTCTGGATAGTTTCGGGTGAAACAAAATCGCATTTCATCGCGGTGGAGTTTTTCCCGGAAAAAGATCGGGCTGTAGATCGTGCACTCGACAAGGTGGAAAGTGGAACGCTGGCGGAACATCCGGTAGTCGAAATACGCAATAAATCCTGACACCGTTCCACAGGAATTACACACGCTCCTGTTCAGGCAGAGTTCCGCAATTCTCTAAGTCCTTGAAATGATTGGTGCCCCTGGCCGGACTCGAACCAGCACGGGCCGAAGCCCAACAGATTTTGAATCTGTCGTGTCTACCAATTTCACCACAGGGGCACTTGGGGCATGACTTTGATCAAATAGCCTAGTTTGACCAAACGTTATTTGCGCCGTGGCGAAGCGCGTTTTCTGTTCGGAACATAGGCGAGGAAGCCCAACAATGCCAAGACGCTTATTCGGGCAATTTGACGTTTGGTTGAAATGCCCGTTGGTCGATTGCGGCGCGGCTGGTATAGCCTGGGCCTTCATGCCCACCCGGAATTCATAGAAACCCCGCCCGCCCATGCTGCGCCGCTTATTTGCCTGGACCATGGGGCTGGCCGCCCACCGCCACGCGCGCTGGGCCCTGGCCGTGGTCTCGTTTGCCGAAAGCTCATTTTTTCCCGTGCCCCCCGACGTGGTGTTGGTAACCATGGTCTTGGCCGATCGCTCCCGCGCTTGGGTTTTGGCGACAATCTGCACAGTTGCCTCGGTGCTCGGCGGATTGGCGGGCTATGCCATCGGCGTGTTGGCGTTCGAAACGCTGGGCCATCCGATTTTGGAATTCTATGGGATGGTGGAAACCTATGAGGACTTCAGCGCCACGTTCAACGCATGGGGCTGGTTCATCATTTTCGCCGCCGGGCTGACGCCGTTGCCATACAAAGTGTTCACCATCACCAGCGGCGTCACTGGGCTGGCGCTTCCCGTGTTTATTGCAGGCTCTGTCATATCTCGGGGCATTCGCTTTTTTGCCGAGGCCGCGTTGCTGCGGATTTTTGGCGAGCCCATCCGCGCATTCATCGAACGCTATATGAGTTTACTGACCATCGCCTTCGTGGTGCTGTTATTGGGCGGCTTCGCATTGGTGCGCTTCGTGTTGTAGGCTTGGATATGTCCAAGACCGCCACACATGCCCTGCCCGGCGACCTGACGCCGCGCCAAAGATTGGAGCGCGCGATCCGCGTGGACCATGCTGGCGAACTCGGCGCGGTGCGAATCTATGCCGGCCAGTTGGCCTTGATGAAAACCGGTCCGGCCAAGGACAAGGTCCGCAAGATGGCTGAACAAGAAGCCCATCATCTGGAAACCTTCGAGGCCTTGATGACCGAGCGCCGGGTGCGCCCCACGGTGTTGGCTCCGGTGTGGCATGTGGCGGGTTGGGCCTTGGGTGCCGCAACCGCGGCCATGGGGGAAAAAGCCGCGATGGCCTGCACGGTGGCGGTGGAAGACGTTATCGACGAACACTATCAGGGCCAAGCAAAACAGCTCGAAGGCACCGAGCCCGAGTTATGTGCGACCATCGAAGAATTCCGCGTCGAAGAAGTGGAACACAAACAGATGGCGCTGAACGCAGGCGCCGAAGAAGCTCCGGGGTATTTGTTGATGCGTCTCGGTATCGGTGCTGGATCGCGCATGGCAATCTGGCTTTCAGAAAGAGTCTAAAAAGACTAAGGCTCCAGCTCCGAGTCCCAGTACAAAAAGTCTCGCCAGCTTTCGTGCAGATGGTTGGGCGGGAAGCCCTGGCCGTTGCGTTGCAGCTGCCGCACTGTCGGCTCATACGGCCGGATGTGGGGGTGCATGCCGGCGTCGTTTTCCAGCCTGCCGCCTTTGCGTAGATTGCACGGGGCGCAGGCGGTGACCACGTTATCCCACAATGTGCGGCCGCCTTTGGAACGTGGCACCAGGTGATCAAAAGTCAGCTCCGATTGGCTGCCGCAATATTGGCAAACAAAAAAGTCGCGCAAGAAAACGTTGAACCGCGTAAACGCCGGGCGGCGGCTAGGCTGAATGTATTGTTTCAGCGCGACGACGCTGGGCAGGCGCATGGAAAAGCTTGGGGACCGCACCCGGCTTTCGTATTCCGAGACGATGTTGACGCGTTCCAGGAACACGGCCTTGACCGCGTCCTGCCAGCGCCACACCGACAGGGGAAAATAACTCAGTGGCTGATAGTCGGCGTTCAGAACCAACGCCGGTCGATTCTCCGGGCCCATGGCACTCCCTCCGAGCTTGGCCGCTCGTTGGTACGCATTGTGGCGGGGGTGCCGCGGTTTGACTACCCCTCGACCGCCATCGCCGAGGCGAACGTTGACCGTTCATCGCTGAACACAGTGCGTAAAAATTTTCCGCCCAGGGCCAGACCATCACCATCGATACCGTGGCCTAGACCAGCCGCCACATGCCAGCGCACCGGGCCGGTCAACCGAGCCAAGGTGTCGAACATGGCATTGATGGGGACCACTTGGTCTGCGTCACCATGACACAGCAGCACGGGTGGCGGCATGGCACTGTTGGCACGGGGTCTGGGGGGCTCCAATGTTGTGCCGGAGTACCCGACGATGCCAGCACAATCCCTCCGCAAACCCGCATCCAGAGCCATCCTAGCCCCTTGGCTGAAGCCCACAAGCGCCACCGATATTTCCGATAATGCAGCGGCCTCGCATTCGTCGATGATGAACCGATCCAGTCCATCTAGTGCCGCCAAAATGTCAGGATTGCTGTGCGGATCGCCGGTTGTCGGGATCGGATACCACTGGCGGCCCATGGGTGCCTGGGCGCACGGATTTGGCGCGTGGGGGGCCACAAACGCCGCATCGGGGAGCACATCGGCCCATTGTTGTGCCAAGCCGATCAAGTCGTTGCCGTCGGCACCATAGCCGTGGAGGAAAATCACCAGCTGCCGGGTTTTACCCGACGCCGACGCCGCCCTTGGCCCGTCCAGCCCCACTGTCACTGCCACCGCCGCAACAAATAGCTGCCCGCCGCTGCGCCTGCGAACCCGGCGATTGTACACATCATAGGAACCTGAGTGCCGTCGGCCATCAGGGGGGCGACGAACGTGGCCAACGCGGCCAATCCCATCTGTAGGAAACCGATCAACGCCGATCCGGTGCCAGCGATTTCCGGGTGCACACTGATGGCTCCGGCGAACCCGTTCGGTACCACCAAGCCCATGCCGAACATCATCAACGTCAGCGGCCCGATAATCGCCCACGCCGACATGGGTGCGCCATAGGCCAAACCCACCAGCAGGGCCCCTGCCCCCAACACCGGCACCAGGCCTATGCGAATCATGGGATCGATGCCCCATTTCAGGGTCATTTTTGATGTCACATAAGTGCCCGCCGCGAACCCGCCCACGGTCACCGCGGAAAACCACGCGTACCCTGTGGGCGTATAGCCCATAAGGTTGATGAACAAAAACGGCCCCTCGGCCAGGAACGCGAACATGGCCCCGAACACAAAACCGGTGGTCAAACCATAAGACAAAAACGCCGGAGATTTAAGCAGCACCCAATAGTTTCCGGCCAACTCGCGCACCCCAGCCCCGGTCTGCAGTTGGGTGTTGGTCTCCTCCAGATGCGCCCAGGCCATGTATGCAATGAAGATCCCGAACGCCACCAGCAGGCCAAAATTTGCGCGCCATCCCACGGTTTGATGCACAAACGCCCCCAACACAGGGGCCAGCGCCGGAGAAATCGCCAGGGCCAGCCCCACCCAGGCCATAACCAGGGCGGCGCGGCTGCGGTCAAAGCGGTCGCGGACGATAGCCCGGCCAATCACCGGCCCGGCCATGGCGCCGATGGACTGCACCAGACGAGCGGCGATCAAGGCCTCGATTGTGGGGGCCAGCATGGCAGCGGCGCTGGCGGCAATATAGATGCCCAAGCCCACCATCAACACCGGCTTGCGGCCAAAGCGGTCGCTCAGAGGCCCGACGATCAGTTGCGAGATCGCCGCTCCCAGCATGTAGACGGTGACGGTCAGCTGTACCACCGAAGGCTCCGTGGCGAACACCTCCACCAACGCAGGCATGGACGGCAGATAAATACTGATGGAGATTTGCGCCACGGCCACCAACACGGTGACGAACGCGACGATCTGTCTATCGGAAAGCTTCATTGGAATTTTTCGGGTCGGTGTGGAGCCGGGTGCGTTTACGTGTCAGCGATATAAGGCGTGCGGCTGCTAGGTGGCAAGCCACGTTAGCGTGACTAAAATTCCCTCCCTCGCTTGCGGGGGAGGGTCACAGAGCAGACCGCGGGCGATTATTTCGACCACGTGAGTCTGATAGGAAAGATTGAGTGAGGGGGTGATTATTTCCAGTTGGGCACGGTGCGCTCGTCGACTTCTAGTCCCAAACTCTTGGCGTGGGCGATGCCGCGCTCCATTCCGGCGGTAATGCCCAGATCGGTATAGACCGCCACAGAACTGGCCGACTCATACCAGGAAAAGGCCAGGTCAAAGGCTTGCTCGCGCTGGCCCACCGCCATGTCGTCCAGAACTTGGGTGAACAACACATGGGCCATGAACGGCGATTCCCCACGGCCGATGGAATCCAGCATCGCCGCCCGGGCGTAGCGCATGTTGGTGTCAATACGAATGGGGTCCGGAGTGGCAAACGGGGACTGCAAGATCACGCGAACCATAAGGAACTCTCCAAGATCAAGAGCGGGTGGTCGCGTGGCCACTTTACTCCAATCCTTACTCCGCAACATTGGCTAGATGTAAGACCAAGCACAGATGTGCGAGGCTAGGTTCTGCCCCGAATGCGAACCCTGATCCCAATTCTTATTCTCATCGCCCTAGCGGCACTGGCTTTTGCTCAGGGTCCGCCACCGCCGATTCCGCCGCCGTTGTTAGAGGGCCAAGGGGTGGTCCTGGATGGCAATACCCTGAGGTTGCTGGGTGCCGGGCCAGACGGCGGCGTCCTTACTGTGCGCCTGTTTGGCATCGACGTCCCAGCAATGGAGACCCCACACGGCCCCCTCGCCCAAGCAGACTTGGAGGACTTGATCGGTGAGGCGCACCTGGGATGCGTTGACCTATACATCGACGACGACGGTCGCATCATCGCGGTGTGCTTTGTCGGGAATGTGGGTTTGGCCAAGACGTTGCTGGCCCAGGGTTACGCCACCGTCGATCGCCCTTCCATTTTGGGAGTCTATTTAGAGGGGGACTACATCGCCGCCGAGGGCGCTGCCCGCGCTAACGGCCTCGGCATCTGGGCACAAGCCCGACCGAACTGATCCGACACCGCGGCCCCAGAGTGCGGACGGTGACCGCGTGACTCTCCTATTGAGGCATCTTCCTGAGCCTGTCGAAGGACGAGACCCAGGCCCCCACCCAAGACATGGACCCCCGGATCAAGTCCGGGGTGACGAACAATGGTAGGCGCGCGCCTATGTTTACGCGCCCACCCCCAAAACCCCCTGGGCCCTTGGCCCCCGGCGGAGTACCATCGGCGGACGTTTTTTCATCCAAATAAGTGAGTACGTCGGGACATGAAATCTGTTGTGGGTGTTCTGGTTGTTGTTGCCTTGATTGTAACGTTGCTGGTGCTGCTGTCCGGGGTGTTGGGCATGTTGAAGGGCGGCGAGTTCAACAAGAAGTACAGCAACGTTTTGATGCGGGCGCGGGTTGGGTCACAGGCCGTTACCATCCTGTTGATGGTGCTTTACTACTTCATAGATTAGAAAAGTCAGCGGAAGGGAATAACTGGTCGGAGAACAGATCGCGCCCATAAGGTTTGAACCCATCGCAGTGGTGCCGGGCGCGTGAATCTGATCGACAAATATTGAACATGGTCCATCTCAACAAGATCTACACAAAGGCTGGCGACGGTGGCGAGACATCGTTGAGCGATGGCACCCGGGTGGCCAAGCATGACCCGCGGGTGGCGTCCTATGGCGCTGTGGATGAAACCAATGCCGCCGTGGGCCTGGCCCGCCAGCACACCAGAGAATTGCCCAAATACGACGCCATGCTGGGGCGCATCCAGGACGACCTGTTTGATCTGGGGGCCGATTTGGCGCGACCAGGGACCGATTTTGAGTCCACGGAAGTCTTGCGCATGACCATGGCCCAGGTCACACGGCTGGAATCCGAGATCGATGCCATGAATGCCAATTTGGAGCCGTTAGACTCGTTCACCTTGCCCGGCGGTGAGCCCGCGTCAGCGTACCTTCACCTGGCCCGAACCGTATCGCGGCGGGCAGAGCGCGCCATTACCGAGCTGGCGGAATACGAGCCGGTGAACCCCACGGCGGTACAATACATCAACCGGGTATCGGACCATTTCTTTGTCATGAGCCGAGCCATCAATGCACCCGGCAATCGCGACGTTCTGTGGCGGCCCGGGGCGAACCGTTAGGGTTTAAATTTCTTACGGTCCATGGCGAGCACAGGTACTCTTGCACCGCATAGAAAAATGATCGCGAACCGCTAGGGTTCGCGATACGCAAACGGTAGTCCGGCTCGTCGTAGAGTAATTACGTCTCACACCAGCAGGAGCGTGCTGTATGAAAATCCTGGTACCGGTCAAGCGTGTGGCCGACCCCAACGTGCGCATCAGCGTGGCCGCAGATGGCTCCGGCGTCGATCTTACCAAGTTGCGCATGGCCATGAACCCGTTCGACGAAATCGCGGTGGAGGAAGCGGTACGCTTGCGCGAAAGCGGCACGGCGACCGAGGTTATTGCCGTCAGCATTGGCGGCCCAAAATGCGTGGACACATTGCGCAGCGCCCTGGCCACCGGCGTGGATCGGGCCCTGCACATCACCACCGACGCTGACCTGGAACCCCTGGCCGTGGCTTCTATCCTGACCACGGTGGCCGAAGATTTGTCCCCTGACCTGATCCTGATGGGCAAGCAAGCGGCAAACGGCGAAAACGGTCAAACTGGGCAAATGCTGGCGGCAAAACTTGGCTGGCCCCAGGCAACCTTTGCCTCAAAAATTGAAGCCTCTGATGGCACCCTTACCGTCACCCGGGAAGTGGATCAGGGCCTGGAGACAATCGAAGTCGACCTGCCCTGTGTTGTCACCACCGATCTGTGCCTGAACGCCCCCAGGTTTGCCGCCGTCAGCGCCATCCTGAAAGCCAAGAAGGCGCCCATCGAAGAGCGCGCCGCCGAGAATCTCGGCATGCAACTCTCCCCCAGACTGCGCACGCTTTCTGTGGGTGAGACGTCCCAGGATCGCGCCAACATCAAAGTGACAAGTGTCGGTGAACTGCTAGAGGCCTTGGCAAAAACCCACGGGCTTTTGAAATGACGGTTCTGGTCATCGCCGAGCACGACAACGGCGTCGTCGCAGACGCTACGCTCCGCGCCGTCACCGCCGCCGGACAATTGGGCGGGGATGTGACGGTGTTGGTTGCGGGCCAGGCATGCGCGCACGCCGCAACTGCCGCCGCCCGCATGTCCGGCGTGGCCCAGGTGCTGTGTGCCGATGGTCCATCCCTTGGATTGTTCTTGGCGGAACCCTTGGCAGAATTGGTGGCGACAATGGTTGCCGGGCAACTTCAATCCAGAACCGAAACCTTCGAGGCCATCGTTTGCGCCGCCAATACATTTGGCAAAAACTTGCTGCCACGAATCGCCGGGTTGATGGACTTAGGCATGGTGTCTGATGTCATCGCGATCAAATCCGCAAATACCTTCGTGCGGCCCATCTATGCTGGCAATGCCGAGGCCACGGTGGAATGCATGGAGCCAATCAAATTGATCAGCGTGCGGCCCACAGTGTTCGATCCGGCACCCGAAAGCGGTGGGTCCGCAGAAGTCGTTTCCATCGATGCACCGCCACCTTGGACTCGCACCCGATTGGTGCAGCGCGCCGAACAGAACAGCGCCCGCCCCGATTTGTCGTCGGCGAAAATCGTTCTTTCCGGCGGCCGGGGCATGCAATCCAATGAAAACTTTGTCATTCTGGACCGGATCGCCGCCCGATTGGGGGCGGCGGTGGGGGGAACCCGCGCGGCGGTGGATGCCGGGTTCCTGCCTAACGAATTGCAAGTGGGGCAAACCGGCAAAGTGGTCGCCCCAGATTTGTACATGGCGTTCGGCATATCCGGGGCCATCCAACACTTGGCAGGGATCAAGGACAGCAAAGTGATTGTCGCCATAAACACCGACGAAAACGCGCCGATCATGGCGGCGGCGGACTATTGCCTGGTGGTGGACGCAGCAGAGGTTCTGGTGGATTTAGACGCGGCGTTAGGGAAACTTGGGAGCGGCGAGGCATGAGCGACGCAATCCAATCCATCGGTGTAATCGGTGCCGGGCAAATGGGCAACGGGGTTGCCCGGGTGTGCGCGGTGGCGGGCTACGATGTGGTGGTCCAAGACATCGACCCCTACACCATGGCACAAGCCATGGGAACCATCGAAGCGGGCTTGGGTCGCCAAGCTAAATCCAGACGCATATCAGAGGCGGACGCTTCGGCAGCGTTGGCACGTATTCATGGCTCAAGTGACTTGGCTGAGATGGCCGGGTGCGACTTGATCATCGAAAGCGCCCCGGAAGACGAAGAAATCAAACGGCAAATTTTCGAAGACCTGAAATCAGTTCTGAAACCCCATGCGTTGATCGCGACCAACACGTCGTCCATTTCCATCACCCGATTAGCCACCGCAAGCGACCGCCCAGGCAAATTCATCGGCGTGCATTTTATGAACCCAGTGACGGCCATGGCATTGGTGGAGGTCATCCCTGGTGTGGCCACGGAACAGGCGACAACGGACGCCGTGGCCGAGGTGATCGAACGATTGGGCAAGACTTCCGTGATGGCCCAGGATTTCCCGGGCTTCATGGTCAACCGCATTTTAGCCCCCATGCTAAACGAAGCGATTTATGCCCTGCACGAAGGGGTAGGCACCGTGGATGCCATCGACAGCGCCCTTGTTCTGGGCGCCCACCACCCCATGGGGCCACTGGCGCTGGCCGATTTTATAGGTCTGGATATCTGCTTGGCTAACATGACGGTGTTGTACGAAGGCCTGGCCGACCAGAAATACCGGCCCTGTCCGTTATTGGTGAAGTACGTGGAATCCGGATGGCTCGGGCGCAAATCCGGCCGGGGTTTTTACGACTATTCCACCGAACCGCCGACGCCCAGCCGCTGAGAGAAGATCGTGGTGCTGAAAGCACCGCGTGAATCTGATCGACAAGAAATGAGCCGCCAAAGAGCAGGTCGTGGCGCATGCTTTTGCGCCACGTGAATCTGATCGTAAGAGAAATTGCGGTCGGCTTAGTTGGCGTCCGGCCCGAATTTGGAGCCTTCTCCCGCCACCCAGAGGGATTCATTACCTTGAGCATTGGATGGCCTCGTCCTTCGACAGGCTAAGCCTAGATTTCATCCCGCGCTGTCAGACGCTGACTCAATTCTCCTAAGGGCACCCTGTTGCTGTCCCAATGCAGATGACGCAATTCTTCCTCGTACGTGACCCAGCGATATTCCGAGTGCTCCTTTCTGATGTGCAATTCCGGGCCCTCGACGGCCACCGCAAACGCGTGTTCAGAGATTTCCAAAATGTCGGGTCCCCACAACAATCCGCATACTTTAGCGGACGGCACCATGCACTGTGCGTCGAGCTGATACATTTTTTGCGTTGAATGGAGGCCTGCTCCTTCGCCGGATTCCCGATGGGCTGCCTCTAGCGGCGATTTGTGGTCTTCGCCACCACCGGCGATACCCTGCCAATAACCTCAGATTTTTTGGTTGCGCCGAAAGATCGCGTACAAGGGCAGGCCACCATCCGAGAGGCGGCAAGGAAAGACGAGAACCTAAAAAGACGCTCTGCTTATGCGTCTAACTTACCTTTTCTGAAGCCTAACCCGCCGGGGGTGACGAGAATTATTTAGGCCCGGCCCTACTCCACGAGCTGTGTGGGAGCCGTGAAGTGTTGGAAGAAGGTGATGGCTTCGGGGGAATCCCATTCGGCGGGGCCGATCATGCGGGCGACAATGTTACCGGCGGGGTCAAGCAGCACAGTGGCGGGCAGGCCGCCCACAGCAAAGGTGCGGGACGACGCCCCGGTGTCGTCGATGTAGATTTCCAATTCGGAGAGCTCGGTTTCGACGAAAAAAGATTTCACGTCTTCCACGCCTGTGCGATCTTCCGACAACGCCAGCACGTAAAAATTTTGGCCGCCCAATTGAGCTTGAAGCCGATCCAGGGAGGGCATTTCGCGCTGACAAGGGCCGCACCATGTGGCCCAGAAATTCAGCAAAACGTATTGGCCGCGAAAGTCTTTGAGGTCCAAATCTCGGCCGGTGTCGTCTTTAAACGCGATTTCCGGCGCGGCCTGAGGGGCGTCGTACAGAATAAAGTTCTGGACCTGCCCCGTCACCAACGGGTAAGCCGCTTCTATCAGAGCGCTTGGCGTTGGTGTCCCGACTTGGCGGCCGGAAATCAGGACCGACGCCAGGCCAGCAAAAATAACGCCAGAGATGATGGCGTATGTGGCAATTCCGCGCATTGGGATTGGTGCCCTGATTGTGGATGGCTCCGTAGCCATGCAACCTCTAAAACTAACCGTACCGTCCGTCCATCAAACCTTGGCGTCCTGGGAAGCCCGGCAATGACCGAAACAAAGAACTCCAAATCAGCGACCACAAACCCATTATGGGGTGGCCGCTTTGCCTCTGGACCCGGCGCGTTGATGGAGCAAATGAACGCATCCATCGAATTCGACAAAGCCCTGTATTCCCAGGACATCGTCGGATCACGGGCCCATTGTACCATGCTAGGTAGTGTCGGAATCCTCTCAGGCGATGACTGTAACACGATCTTGAAAGGACTTGACGCCATCGAAGCGGAGATCAAATCCGGGGATTTCGTGTTTTCCCCAGCGTTGGAAGACATCCACATGCACATCGAATCTCGGCTGATCGAATTGGTCGGAGAACCAGGCGCTAGGCTGCATACAGCCCGATCGCGCAACGACCAGGTGGCCACGGATTTTCGCCTGTGGGTGCGGGATGCCATCGATCGGATCGACCCCTCTTTGCAGGATTTACAATCGGTGTTGATCGACCAAGCAGAAGCCGAAGCGGCGACGGTTCTGCCCGGCTTGACCCATCTACAACCTGCGCAACCCGTGACCTTTGGCCACCACATGCTGGCCTATGTGGAAATGCTGGGCCGTGATCGCGGGCGGTTCGCCGATTGCCGAGGGCGGCTGAACCAAAGCCCGCTGGGGGCTGCGGCCTTGGGGGGCACGTCGTTTCCCATCGACACCGCCATGACATCAAAGGCTTTGGGATTTGATGGCCCCATGTCCAATTCCATGGATGCGGTATCGGCTCGGGATTTCGCCATCGAATTTTTGGCCGCTGCGGCCATCACTGCCACGCATTTATCTCGGCTGGCGGAAGAATTAGTCATGTGGGCAAACCCGCGGTTTGGTTTTGTCACTGTGGCAGACGCCTTCTCCACCGGGTCGTCGATCATGCCGCAAAAGCGTAATCCGGACGCGGCAGAACTGGTGCGCGGCAAGGCTGGGCGGATCATCGGTGCGCTGAACGGCCTTTTGATCGTTCTGAAAGGCCTTCCGTTGGCCTATTCCAAAGATCTTCAAGAAGACAAAGAGCCGGTGTTCGCGGCAGCGCAACAGCTTGATCTGTGTATTGCCGCCATGACCGGATTGATTGGCGGCATGACGGTGAACGCCGACGCCATGCGGGCGGCCTGCGATGACGGGTTTATGACGGCCACAGATATGGCCGATTGGTTGGTGCGCACCTTGAACATGCCGTTTCGCAACGCCCACGCCGTCACTGGTCAGGTGGTGAAAATGGCCGAGGCACGCGGCTGTGGGCTTGCCGATCTTTCGTTGGCGGATTTGCAATCCATCGAGCCTGGGATCACCGACGATGTGTTCTCGGTGCTGGGGATTGAGCAGTCCGTGGTATCGCGGTCGAGCCCCGGCGGCACTGCGCCGGATCGGGTCCGTGCGGCGGCGGCGGCAGCGCGCAAAAGACTATGACCGGAGTTCGAGCGTTGATCATCGCCTTGATGACGGTCGCTATGTTGGTGTCTGGTTGCGGGCGCAAAGGGGATTTGGAGCCTCCTCTAGTGGCGCTGATCGAGGCCCGGTAGATGGATCATTTTCTGTATCGCGACGGCGCGCTATACGCCGAAGATGTCGCTGTTGCCGATATCGCTGGGGCTGTTGGCACGCCGTTTTATTGCTATTCCACCGCCACCTTGGTGCGCCATTACCTGGCGTTCGAAAGCGCCTTGGATGGGGTGCCGTCGACCATTTGCTTTGCCGTGAAAGCCAATTCAAATGGGGCGGTGTTGCGGTGCTTGAGCGATTTGGGATCCGGCGCCGACGTGGTTTCGGAAGGCGAATTGCGCCAGGCGCTGGCAGCCGGGATCGACCCCGCCAAAATCGTCTTTTCGGGGGTCGGCAAAACCCCCAACGAAATGGCCTTCGCTCTCGATGCTAAAATTGGCCAATTCAATGTGGAATCGCGCTCTGAATTGCAGGCGCTTGATGCCGTTGCCCGGGACAAGGGCGAGCGCGCACCCATCGCCATTCGCATCAACCCGGATGTGGACGCAGGCACCCATGACAAAATTTCCACCGGCCGGGCCCACGACAAATTCGGCATTGCCTGGGCCGAAGCCTGGGGCGTGTATCACGAAGCCGCCGACATGGTTGGCATTGAGGTGGTTGGTATTGCGGTGCACATCGGCTCGCAAATCATCGGGCTGGGGCCGTTCGAAGCGGCCTTCACCGCGGTGGCCGGGGCGGTCGCCGACCTGCGCGCAGATGGCCATGACATTCGCCGGATCGATCTGGGAGGTGGCTTAGGCGTGCCCTATTCCGGAGAAGCGCCACCAAGCCCGGAAGAATACGGCGATCTGGCAAAACGCATCGTCGGTGGCCTGGGGTGTGAGCTGGTCATCGAACCGGGCCGCGCCATCGCCGCCAATGCCGGCATTTTGGTCACCCAAGTGGTGCATCAGAAAACCGCTGACGGCCACCCCATTGTCGTGGTGGACGTGGGCATGAACGATTTCGCAAGGCCCGCCATGTACGATGCTCTGCATGACATTGTGCCGGTGACCGAGGCCGATGATGGAGCCGCGACTCCGGCGGACGTGGTTGGGCCGGTGTGTGAAACCTCGGATCGGTTCCGCCTGGATTACCCGCTGAAGCCCGTGAACACAGGCGATTTACTGGCGATTCGCAGCGCCGGTGCCTATGGTTCGGTGATGGCATCGAACTATAATTCGCGGTTGTTGGTGTCCGAGGTCATGGTGAAGGGCGATGCATTTGCGGTTGTCCGCCCCCGCCAAACCTATGATGATCTGTTGGCGCAAACAGTTTTGCCCCCGTGGTTGGGGGATTAGATTAGGAGCTGAGCACGACGGTGGGCCCTGAGAGCCGCAAACTCGCCCGCAAACTGCGCCTGACGGCGGCGGCGATGGTGTGGGAACGCCTGTGGCCCGCATTGTGGCCCTTGACGGCGACCCTTGCCCTGTTCCTGGTGCTTGCGGTTTTCGACGTGTTTGGCTGGCTGCCCGGTTGGATCCATGTGTTGGTTCTTGCCGGATTTTCCGGATCGGTTGCCTGGGCCGTGCGCTCGGCCATCGGCGAATTCCAGTGGCCCGAGGCCGAAGCCGCCCATCGCCGACTTGAACGCGGATCGGGCGTCGCCCACCGACCCCTGGAAACCTTGATCGACGAAATTTCCGGGTATCCAATTGCCGCCACGGAATCCATGTGGTCGGCCCACAAAAATCGCGCCTGGGGAATGATTTCGAAACTGCGCGTGACCGCCCCTGTTGACGGGTTGGCCCGGCGCGACCCGCGTGGCATTCGGGCGGCCCTGGGGTTGCTGTTGCTAATCGGGTTCGTTTCCGCAGGCCCCACCTGGCAGGCCAGATTGGCCGGAGCTTTTACACCGGATTTTTCGAGCGGAGCCGGGGACGGCATTGACTTTGTGGCATGGATCACCACTCCCGATTACACCGGGGTCGCACCCATCTTCCTGACCCAACCGGCTGGGGGAAATGGCGTCATCGTCGCAGATGCTCCGGTGATCCGCGCCCCGGCGGACAGCACGTTCCATGCCCAGGTCCGTGGCGGCAAAACCCAACCCGCCTTGGGCCAAGACGATACCCGCATGGCCTTCGAGATGATCGATACCAACAATTTCCAGATCGATCGGCTGCTGGAAACCAGCGGTGAATTTGCGGTGATCCAGGGGCGCAAAGAATTGGGCCGCTGGCAAATCCAATTGGTGCCCGACGGTGTGCCACACATCTATTTCGTGGAAGACATCGCCGTCAACGATCGCGGCGCCATGGGCATCCAATACCGTGCCACCGACGATTACGGCTTGGCCCGCACCTGGATGCGCATCCGCCGCACCGACACCGAGGGCGCGGAGCTCATTTTGGATTTACCCTTGGCCGGGGTGAGCCAGATGGCTGTGGATGGGGCGCGGGAATTCGACCTGACCCCCCACCCGTGGGCCGGCTTGCCGGTGGCGATCGCCTTGTTGGCCGCTGACGGCGCGGAGCAGATCGGCGAATCCCGAGAAATCGAGATGCTGCTGCCCCAACTGGAATTCCGCAATCCCGTTGCCCGTGCGGTCACCGAGCAACGGCGAGACTTGGCGGCGGATCCCGAAACCCGCGACCGGGTCGCGTTTGCTCTGGATGCCATCGCCGACGCCCGCGCCGAAGAAATCGAAGACTTCGGCATTTACCTGTCTTTGCGGTCGTCCATCGGCCGTCTGAAATTTGATGAGACCGAGGCCGCGGTGGCCGAAGTCATCGATCAGCTGTGGGACACCGCTTTGGCGTTGGAAGACGGACAATTGGGGTTGGCCGAGCGCGATCTACGCCAAGCTCAACAAGCGTTGCAGGACGCTTTGGAGCGCGGCGCGGACGACGAAGAGATCGAGCGCCTGATGGACGAACTGCAAGAGGCTCTGAACGAATATTTGGAGGCCATGGTCGAGCAAGGCCTCCAGAACGCCGAGGGCGAACCGGGCGCACCAAACCCGGATGGCCGCCAAGTGGATCGTCAGTCCCTGAACGAAATGCTAGCCCAGGCGCGGGAGCTTAGCCGCCTGGGATCGCGCGAGGCCGCCCAGCAATTGTTGGCGGAGTTGCAGGAGATTTTGGAAAACCTGCGGGCGGGCAATACCCCCCGGGAGGGCGACGGGGTGGCGGCTCAGGCCATGCGCGAGCTGGGGGAATTGATGCAGGACCAACAGCAATTGTTGGACCGCACCTTCCAACAAGCCCAGCGCGGCGCCTTTGGTGACCCCAACCAAGCCCCGGCACCCGGTGAACAAGGCGAAGTCACCGAGGGTTTAGGCGCGCTGATGGAAGGCCTGGAAGGAATGCTAGGAGAAGGCCAATTGCCGGGAGCATTAGGAGAAGGCCACCAAGCCATGCGCGGGGCGGGCGAGGCTTTGCGCAATGGCGACCTGGGGGCAGCCGCCGACCTTCAGACCCAGGCCTTGGATCAGCTGCGCCAGGGTGCCGCGGAGCTGCTGGAGAAATTCATCACTGCTGCTGGCCAACAACCCGGTGGCCAAAACGTCCAGCGTATTCCCCAACCCGCAATGGACCCCTTGGGCCGACCCCTGCCCGGCCCGGGCGCCGATACCAGCAACCGCATCAAGGTCCCCGACGAAGCCGACTTGCAGCGCGCCCGGGATATTCTAGAAGAGCTGTTCCGCCGGGCGGGAGAACGCACCCGGCCGCTGTTCGAACTGGACTACATCGACCGGCTTCTGCGGCGGTTCTAGCTGACCCCCTCCTTAACCCTTCTCCTTTTCATGTAGAGGGGACTTGGCCTTTGGCGACTTTTCCCCTGAGCCCTACCGCGACTCGTACCAATGCCTGAAATCGTCCTTTAGCAAAGGCTTCGAAAACAAATACCCCTGGCCAAAATTGCAATTTAGATCGCTGAGCATGTCTAATTGAACCTGGATTTCGATGCCCTCGGCCACCACGCACAATCCCAACTTGTGCCAGTTCGATCGTGTTGATCATGACGATTCTGTTGTCGCGATCAGTGTCACAATTATCCACGAACATCTTGTCGATTTTCAGCTCGCGAAACGGCATCTTGCTAAGCCGCGCCAACGATGAATGGCCAGTACCAAAATCGTCAATCGACCACCAGGGCTTTTAGCCTTTTTTATTCCCTGTCGATCATGGATACAGCCGGGCATTCCGTTTCTTGATTTTCTTGGCCGAGCGCGGTGTAGGAGCCTGGGGATTGAATTCCTGCTAATCTGCGATGAAGGTGACCAAAACGCCCCTGGCGCCTTCAGGTGGATTGGGAACCCGGGTATTGAATTCAAGCACCTCCCCCGCCGACAATTCCACCGCTGGGGGATCAAAGGTCCAGTTAAATATTTCCACCGCCTCGGCATCAAGAATTGCGCCGCGCATGCGGGGCACCGCCTGTAACTCCTCGGTGATATTGATGATTTCACCGGTGACGACGATGACGGTTACATCACCTTCTATAATCTGTGACGGCGTCACTTCGTTCAGTGCCAACGCGTCAAGACGTCCCGGTGTCAGCCCTGCAAGTTCGTACAGCTTGGTCGATGGTGGCCAAATTTCCATGACCGTGTCGCGCATGAACCAGCCGCCGCCAATGACGATCCCTAAAAACGCCACTAGGCTGGACCAGCCTATCAGGGCACCCACATTCAGGCGGCGTTTCGCCCGACCCTTTGGTGATGCCAGATTTGACGTGGCTTCGACCGTCACATCATCAATGCTTGGGACTTCGAAAGAATCGTCAACGTCATCGTCGCCCTCTAATTGGGGCTTGAGATGGGTATCGTCGCCAAAGTCTGCGGCGTCGTCCTCGTCAAGAGGCTCGGGCTCGGGCTCGGGCCAGGGCTCGGGCTCGGGCTCGGGCTCGGGCTCGGGCTCGGGTGGTGCTG
>Ga0209403_10002823_pt1 | contig 20234 bp, 14 predicted proteins | sample ArcticOcean_MG_C_8_FD_187440 | JGI IMG/M metagenome (GOLD analysis project Ga0209403, IMG submission 187440) | Marine microbial communities from western Arctic Ocean - ArcticOcean_MG_CB11_86 (SPAdes) (version 2) | ecosystem: Environmental > Aquatic > Marine > Oceanic | place: Arctic Ocean... | reverse complement strand
CCCCGAGGGCAACACGATCACGATCGACTTGGAGACCGGTAAGGGCACCATCACCTTGCCCGACGGCACAGTTCAGGAGATGGACATGGGTGGCCCGGGCATGGGCGATCCGGGGATGGGCGGCCCTGGTGGTCAGCCGATGGGCTGCCCGCCCGACGGCACCGTCGACGAGGAGGCCAACACCTGTTCGTTCACCGACCCTGGCGGCAACACCATCACCATTGACCTGGAGACCGGCCAGGGCACCATCACGCTTCCTGACGGCCGCGAACAGCCCTTCGTAATGGGCGGACCCGGCATGGGGCCGGGCACCGGTGGCGGACGCGGCGAGGTCCAGGGCTGTCCGCCGGAGGGCACGGTCGACGAGGCAACCAACACCTGTTCCTTCACCGATCCGGGTGGTAACACGATCAGCTTCGACATCGAGACTGGTCAAGGATCCATCATCATGCCCGATGGCCAGGAGGCGCCCTTCGACATGCGGGGTGGCCCCGGTGGCCCGGGCGGTAGTGGACCCGGTTGTCCGCCCGAGGGCGACATCAACGAGGAGACCAACACCTGCTCCTTCACCGACCCCAGCGGTTCGGTGATCACGATCGACCTGGACACCGGCCGGGGCACGATCATGAAGCCCGATGGTTCCATCGAGGAGATGCGGATGGACATGGGCGGCGGCCCCGGCATGGGCATGCCCCAGGGCTGTCCGCCCAACGGTCTCCACGACGAGGAATCCAACACCTGCAGTTTCAGCGACCCGCAGGGCAACCAGATCTCCTTCAACCTCGACACGATGGAAGGCACCGTCACCCTCGCCGACGGCAGCGTCGAGCCCTTCAACATGAACCAAATGGGCGGGCCGGATGGCGGATCCGGTGGCCCCGGCGGGGCACCCGGCTGCCCACCCGACGGCACCGTCGATGAGGAGACCAACACGTGCTCGTTCACCGACCCCGGTGGCAACGCGATCGTCTTCGATCTGATGACTGGTGCCGGCACGGTTACGCATTCCGACGGCCGCATCGAGGACTTCCGCATGCAGGGACCACAAGGTGGCCAGGGTGGACCGGGTGGTGGCTTCTTCCCCGGCGGGTCCCAGGAGTGCCCACCCGACGCGACGATCGAGGGCGACATCTGCACGATGTCCGACCCGGCGGGCAACCGGGTCGAGATGAACATGGAGACGGGCCACATCCGGATGTTCGACCCGGACGGCAGGGAGATCTCCATGGGCGGGGGCGGTCCTGGTGGACAGGGCGGTCCCATGGGCTGCCCGCCCGATGGCACGATCGACGAGGAGGCCGGGACCTGCTCGTTCTCCGATCCCTCCGGCAACACGATCACCGTCAACATGGAGACCGGTGAAGGCACGATCACGCTGCCGGACGGCAGCGTCGAGGAGTTCCGCATGGGCGGGGGCGGTCCAGGTGGTTCTGGCGGAGGCCAGATGGGCTGTCCGCCGGAGGGCACGATCGACGAGGAGGCCGGGACCTGCTCCTTCACCGACCCCGGTGGCAACACGATCTCGTTCGACCTCGAGACCGGTGAGGGCACCATTGCACTCCCGGACGGCTCGGTGGAGCCGTTCAGGATGGGTCCGCACCAAGGATCCGAGGGTCCGCAGGGGCCCGGGGGCTGCCCGTCTGAGGGCACCGTCGAAGACGGCATCTGCACCTTCACCGATCCGGGTGGCAATACCATTCAGGTAGATATGGCCACCGGCCAGGGAACCATCACGGATCCCAGTGGCGAGGTCCGCGACTTCGACATGCGGGGTGGACCCGGCGACCAGGGTGGGGGACCTGGTGGCCAGATGGGCTGCCCACCGAACGTGGTTCGCAACGAGGACGGCAGTTGCACCCTGACGAATCCGGACGGGACCCTGATGACCATCAATCCCGAGACCGGTGAGATGTCCCACACCGACCGTCAGGGACGGACACGGTCCTTCCGACAGGTCTACAACGAAGACGGCACCATCACGACCGTCTCGTCTGACGGCCACACGGAGACCTTTGACCCCGTCAGCGGCACCCGGACCGAGACCCAGGCCAACGGCATGACCTGCAACATGTCCGAGGACTTCGACACGAACACCTCGACCCGTCGTTGCTCCGACGGCGGTTGGAGCAAGGAGGACCGGTCCACCGGACGCCGTTGGGGCGCCGATCCCAACGGCTGTGAATGGGAGGAGGCCCGCAACGAGCAGGGCCTGGTCACCCGGACCGACTGTCAGGGCAGTTCGGGCACCTTCGATCCGGAAACGGGCGTCGGCACGTTCGTCGACCCGTCGGGCCGGGTCTCGAGGGAGGTCAGGAACGAAGATGGAACGGTCACCCACACCAGTTCCGACGGCTTCGCCAGCACCTGCAACAACGACACCGGCGAGTGCACGATCGTCGAGCCCGACGGACGGACCGGCACCGTCAAGCAGTACAGCGATGGGCGTCGCGAGACGACCTACTCCGACGGCAGCGTCGCCGTCTGGAGCCCCGACGGCAGCCGTGAGTACACGGGCGCCGACGGCTGCACGCAGATGGTCACCAAGAACGAAGACGGGTCGCTGACGCACAGCAACTGTGACGGCTCGTCACAGACCACGCAGAATCTTTTGGACGGTTCGACCAGGGTGACCTTCTCCGACGGACGCGTGGCGACCACGAACCCGGACGGCAGTCGGACCCTGATTGATGCCGAGGGCAACACGTTCGCCGAGGAACTCAACTCCGACGGCTCGATCACTCGGACCCGCCCGGACGGCGCCTCGATGACGCAGAATCCCGACGGCAGCTTCCTCCTCACGACGGCCGACGGGCAGACCCGCGAGGCGAAGCGCAACGAGGACGGCGAGCTCGAGGTCGAGTTCGATGGTGGCCAGGTCACGCTCGCCGCCGACGGATCCGGAACCGTGGTCACCGACGACGGGGTGACCGTCGAGATCCAGGTGGAGTCCGACGGGTCGACCGTGGCGACCTCCGAAGACGGCGGGCAGGTCGCCTGGGAACCCACCGGTGACACCACCCTGACGACGGCGGACGGTGATTCCTCCATCCGACTGGTCAACGCCGACGGCAGCATCCTGACCACCGACGAGGACGGCAGCGAGACAGTGTGGAGCCCGGACGAGGACCTCGACGCGGGTGGAGAGGCCACCTCCACGGCCGCAATCGTGGACAACGCGGCGGCCGAACTCCTCGAGAGCGTCGGGATCGAGGAGATCACCTCCGTGGACGGCTTCAGCGCGGCACAGGCCTCCGGCGTGAGCGCGGCGATCGCCGCCCTCACGGCCCAGTTGGCGGCCGCGCAGGCAACAGAGGACCTCCGTGGCCAGGCCACCGTAAACAGTGCCGTCTTCGAACTGGTCCTCGACCTCGAGAAGGCGGCCACCGAGGCGACGGAGAACGAGGACATGGTCGGCGCACTCGTCATCAGTTCACTGATGGAGGATGCGTTGGCGGTGTTGGACGGCTAGCAGGGGAGCGGGCAGATGCAGAACATGCGACGACGATGGGGCAGTGGCCTCCTGGCGCTGGCGGTGATCGCCGGAGCCTGCGGTGGGGGAGGTGGCGGCGAAGAGGCCGAGACCACGACGACGGCGCCGGCCGAGCAGTCGGCGTTGACGACGACTACGACGAACACTGAGGCGCCCACGACGACGGCCGAGCAGTCGACTTCGACGACTTCGACGACTTCGACGACCACCGAGGCGCCCACGACCACCGTGGTCGAGACGACGACCTCGATCAACGAAGAGGGCCAGACCGTCACCGACGGGGGAGCGGTCGCCGAGTGCGTCATTGAGCCGTTGGCCGACTGTGCCGGCGCCCAGTTGAAGTTCACGAACCTGGCCGGGGCGCAGTTGGCGGGGGCGAACTTCTACCGGGCCCGCCTGGATGCCTCGGACCTGACCGGCGCCAACCTGATGGGAGCGAGCCTCTTCTACGCCGGCATGACCGGTGCCGTCATGACGGCGGCCAACCTGCGGGGTGCCAGCCTGATCAATGCCGACCTGACGGGCGTCGACCTGTCGAGCGCCGTCCTGGTCAGCGTCGACCTGACCGAGGCCAGCCTGGTCAACGCCAACCTCACCGGTGCCGACCTCACCAACGCCATCCTCGTCAACGCCGACCTCACGGGCACCGTCCTCGTGGGTGCGGTCTTCTGCAACACGGTGATGGAGTCCGGAACGATCTCCAACGAGTCCTGCTCGACCAGCAGTTCGTCGTCGGACGAGGAGACCGAGGAGTAGAGCGCAAGGGCGTCCTCCACGGCCAGACGTTTTCTCCACCTCGGCGGTGGCGGTTGTCCCAGGTCGCCCGTACCCTCGTTGGTGCCGCTCGGAGTCGGCGGTTGACGACTCCTCCCACCCCGGCCGGACGGGGACCTCGAAACGGTTCCCAGACGGTCGATTCGTCCGGGAGGATCCGTGCTCGCAACCGTCCACGCCGCCACCCTCCTCGGTGTCCGGGGTCATCCCGTCCGGGTCGAGGTCCACGTCGACAACGGCCTGCCCGCCTTCAACGTCGTGGGCCTTCCCGACGCCTCCTGCAAGGAGGCCCGTGACCGAGTTCGGGCAGCGCTCGTCTCGAGCGGGTTCGCGTGGCCTTCTCGGCGCATCACCGTCAACCTGGCACCCACCGGCGTCCCCAAGGCGGGCGCCGTCCTCGACCTTCCGATGGCTGTCGGCCTGCTCGTGGCCTGCGGCGAGGTCGAACCGACGTCGATCGAGGGAATGGCGTTCCTGGGCGAGCTCGGCCTCGACGGCTCGGTGCGTCCGATCCCCGGGGCGCTTCCCCTGGTCGACGCGGTCGAAGTCGACGTCGTCGTCGTGGCGCCCGACAATGCGGACGAGGCCCGCCTAGTCACCCCCAAGGTGGCACATCCCATCCCGGACCTTCGCAGCCTCGTGCTCGCACTGCGCGGCGAGGAGCCCTGGCCCGAGACCGGATCGTCCACCCAGGAGGCTGCCTCCTTCGAGGAGCCCGACCTCGCCGATGTCCGGGGTCAGCGGATGGCCCGCTTCGCCATCGAGGTGGCGGCCGCCGGAGCCCATCACCTCCTCCTGATCGGCCCGCCAGGAGCCGGCAAGAGCATGCTGGCACGACGGCTTCCGGGACTGTTGCCGGACCTGACCGATGACCAGGCGCTCGAGGTGTCGCGCATCCGTTCGGCGGCCGGCGAGCCCCTACCGACTGGTGGCCTGTTTCGACGCCCACCCTGGCGGTCTCCCCACCATGGGGCATCGTCGGCGGCCCTGGTCGGTGGGGGGAGCGCAGCCATGCACCCGGGCGAGATCAGCCTTGCGCACGGTGGAGTCCTCTTCCTCGACGAACTGGGTGAGTTCGCGCCCAAGGTGCTCGATGCCCTCCGCCAGCCGCTCGAGGACGGCACCGTCCAGATCAGTCGGGTTGCAGGCAGCGCCGACTATCCGGCACGAGTACTGCTCGTCGCCGCCATGAACCCCTGTCCCTGTGGAGGGTCGGGTGCACCCGGCGGTTGCCGTTGCCCCGAACACGTCCGGCTCAAGTACTTCCGCCGGGTGTCGGGGCCCCTGCTCGACCGCTTCGACCTGCGCATCGACGTCGACCTACCCGAACCCGTCGAGCTCCTCGGTGGGAGGGACGGAGAACCCTCGTCCGCCGTCGCCGAGCGGGTCGCATCGGCCCGGGAACGGGCTCGGGCCCGGGGCGTGACCGCCAACGTCGAACTGGGCGCATCGGCACTGGCAACGGCTGCGCCGTTGTCGCACGAGGCCACGCGGCTCCTGGAGGCGACGTTGCACGCCGGACGGCTGAGCGCCCGGGGCCTGCACCGGGTCCGCACCGTGGCACTGACCATTGCGGACCTCACTGGCAGCGAGGCCCTGATCGGCCCCGACCTGATCGACGCGGCCCTGGGGCTCCGCATCGATCCGTTCCGCCCCGCAGGCCATGGCATCCACTGACGACGTGGTGGCCAACGAGGCCGAACTGCCGGAGGCCGGCTGGTTGACCGCCCTCCTCGGCCTGCCGGCGATGGGCCCCCGGCGGCTGGCTGCCCTGCTGGACGGCCGGTCGCCGGCAGAGGCCTGGGTGGTGGTGCGTTCCGGCAGGCCCCTGCCCGAGGTGGCCGCCGTGGTGGGTGGCCGGGTGGCGGCTCTGGCCACCGAGTGGGCGCAGGCGGCCCGCGCCATTCAGCCGGAGGCCGTCTGGTCGGCCACCCGGGCTGCGGGGGTCGAGGTGGTCGCCTACGGCGATGCCTCGTACCCCCGATGCCTGCTCGACGATCCCGAGCCGGCACCCGTGCTGTTCGCCGTCGGTCGGCTGGAGGCGGTCGCCGTCCCGTCCCGCGTGGCCATCGTGGGGACGCGTCGTTGTACGCGCTACGGGCGGGATGTGGCCACGGAACTCGGGGGTTCCCTGGCCGAGGCGGGCGTGGCCGTGGTCTCCGGCCTGGCGCTCGGCATCGACGGTGCGGCCCACGCAGGGGCGCTCGCCGCAGGTGGAGCATCTCCGATCGGCGTGGTGGCGACCGGACTCGACATTGCCTATCCGGTGGCCAACCGACGCCTGTGGAACCGGGTTGCCGAGGCGGGCGTGCTCCTCTCCGAGGCGCCGCTCGGCACCGGCCCCCGGGGCTGGCGGTTTCCCGCCCGGAACCGGATCATCGCCGGGCTCGCCGACGTGGTGGTCGTGGTCGAATCGCACGCCTCCGGTGGCTCGCTGTACACCGTCGAGGCGGCGTTGGAACGCGACCGCCCCGTCCTCGCTGTCCCGGGCCCGATCCACAGTCCGGCATCGCGGGGAACCAACCACCTCCTCGCTGAGGGGTGCGTTCCGCTGTGCGGGATCGACGACGTCCTCACCGCGCTCGGACTCGTGGGATCGACGCCGGCTCCGGCTGACCGGCGGCCGTCGCCCGGTGAACCGGACCTCGGGGTGCTCGAGGCTGCCGGCTGGTCGCCGACGACCCTCGGTGCCCTCTCACGGCGGGTCGACCTGCCCCCGGTCGACCTGGCCTCGTCGGTCGCCCGACTGGTCCGGATGGGCTGGTTCGACGAGGAGCGGGGGTTCTACCAACGAGTGCGCTGACCGCCCGGGCTCCAACCGTGGCCACTTCACCCCCGTGCCCCTGCTCCCCCGTCGACATCGATCCTTTGAGGGAGGACCCATGGTCCAACGACACGTCCTGTTGTCCATCGCCACCGCCTTCGCACTCGTGATGCTCGTCGGCCTCCTGACCGCTGCGCCGGTCGCCGCCCAGTCCGGCCCCGGTGGTCGGGGCACTGCCGACCGGGCCGACGAGGCGGCGGTCGCCTATCAGGCGCCAGTCGACACGCCGGTCATCGATGGGTTCCGGCCGCCGGCTCGGCCGTGGCTTCCCGGCAATCGAGGCTACGAGTACGCCACGTTCCCTGGCCAGGTGGTGCGTGCCGCAGCCGATGGAAGGGTGCTGTTCGCCGGCACGGTTGCAGGGACCCGACACGTCACGCTGCTCCATGCTGACGGATTGCGGACCAGTTATTCGTTCCTGGCCACGATTGAGGTCACGGAGGGCCGGGGGGTTCTTGCCGGCGAGACCGTGGGACGCTCAGCCACCACCTTCCACTTCGGTGTCCGCGACCCGGACGGCACCTACCTCGATCCGGAACTGCTCCTCGGGGCCGGTGGCACGCTTCGTGCCCGGCTCGCTCCACACGACGAGGAGGCCATCGTTGCCGCGGCGCGGGCGCTCATCGGCGACGAGCGGTCGACCCTGGCCGGCCTGGTGGCGGCCGCAGGCTCGGCGACCTCCTGGGTGGGCGGGCAGGTCGTCGGAGGTGCCGCCCTGGGTCGTCAGTTGGTGGCCGGCGTTGGTCAGACTGCCATCGGCGGCCTGACCTGGTTTGTCGAGCGTCCGATCTCAACGGGAGGCGCCCTCGTCGACCTCGCCACCGACCTCGTGGCGGCACTGCCGGCGCCCGAGTGCACGCCTTCGGAGGTCGGCGTCCCCTCGCCCCGGGGCGACCGCGTCGCGGTGCTGGTGTCGGGGCTCGATTCGGGACCCGATGGCGGGCCGATCACCGAACTCGACATGCAGGCGCTGGGCCTCGACCCCGATGACGTCGTCCGGTTCTCGTACGGGGGAGGGCGTGTCGCCGATGGCGGTGCCGGTCCCGGATGGGCCGTGCGGCTGGAGGCTTCACGCCAGGTCGCCAGCGATGTGCACCGTCCGGTCGAGGAGAGTGCCGACCTCCTCGCGCAGTTGCTCTCGGACATTGTGCAGGAGCGCCCCGGTGCCACCCTCGAGGTCTACGGGCATTCGCTGGGCGGCTTGGTGGCGCTCGAGGGTGTCGCCCGAGTGGCTGCTGAAACCGGTGCGCCACGTCTCCGCCTGGTGACGCTGTCGACACCGCATGGCGGCAGCCTCCTGGCGGAGGGGTTGGACGTCCTGGGGGCTTTGGTCGGTGTTGCCGAGGCCTTCCATCTCGGCGGTCGCCCGGAGGTCGGCGAACCCGTCCTCGCCGACCTGGCAGTGGGCGCCCGGAGGCCGGTGCCCGCAGGCGTCGAGGCACTCAGCCTGGTGGCCTCGGGTGACCTGTTCGTTCCGGCAGGTCGTGCCGAACTGGTTGGAGCCCGCACGGTCGTCGTCAACCTCCTCGGTACGGATGCCCATGGCGGCCTCGCCAGCCACCGCGATGCCCTCCGCGAGATCAACCTCTTCCTCGCGGATCGTCCGTCGGCCTGTCGGTCCCTGGCGGAACGGCTCGGCGGCGTAGCAGTCCCGTTCGTCGTCGAATCCGCCCACCAGCAGGTCACCTTGTCCGGGTTGCTCGGGTACCTGCGGTGACCGGGATTCCCGCCCCCGGGGCCGTGACCCGCCGTCCGGCGCCCGGGGGAGGCGTTGGCCGGTGCCGCTACACTCCCTCGCTGGCCACTGCACCCTGTAGCGGCCGCGAATCATCTACACCCCGACCCACCCACGGTCGCCTTCGGGCGCAGGGACGGGGCGAGTCGAACCGATGGGAAAGGAGGGCACGGCATGGCTGTCGTGACCATGAAGCAGTTGCTCGAGGCAGGTGTGCACTTCGGGCACCAGACCCGCCGCTGGAACCCCAAGATGCGCCGGTTCATTCACGGCGAGCGGTCCGGGATCTACATCATCGATCTCCAACAGACGCTCGACCGGATCGAGAAGGCGTACGTCTTCGTGCGGGACCTCGTCGCCGACGGTGGCCGGGTGCTCTTTGTCGGCACCAAGCGCCAGGCGCAGGATCCGATCAACTCCTACGCCGAGAAGTGTGGGATGCCGTTCATCAACCAGCGTTGGCTGGGTGGCACCCTCACCAACTTCTCGACCATCTCGAAGCGCGTCGGCAAGATGCTCGAGTACCAGCGCATGCGCGACTCGGGCGAGTTCGAGGCCATGCCCAAGAAGGAGGCACTGCTGCTGTCGCGCGAACTTGAGAAGCTCGAGCGGAACCTGGGTGGAATCCGGGACATGGAGCAGTTGCCCGACGCCGTCTTCGTGATCGACACCGCCCGCGAGCACATCGCCGTCACCGAGGCCAACAAGTTGGGGATTCCGATCGTGGCCGTGGTCGACACCGACTGCGACCCGGACGTCATCCAGTACCTGATCCCCGGCAACGACGACGCCATCCGGGCCGGTCGGCTGCTCTGTCGCATCCTGTCCGACGCCGTCGAGGAGGGGCGCTACATCGCCAACTCCCGCATCGCCGCTGCCGATGACGGCCCGTCACTCGACGCTGACGACCGTGCTGCAGAGCAGGCGGAGGCGCGAACGGAGGCCGAGGCCGACGCGGTCGAACGTGAGGCCCGTGTGTCGGCGGCCGTTGAGGCACCTGCCGACAGCGACGGGGCCGTGGAGGCGCCCGCCGAGGACGAAGAGGCGGCCGTCGAGGCACCTGCCGACAGCGACGGGGCCGTGGAGGCGCCCGCCGAGGACGAAGAGGCGGCCGTTGAGGCACCTGCCGACAGCGACGGGGCCGTTGAGGCGCCCGCCGAGGATGCCGAGCCTGATGTCGACGGGGCCGTGGAGGCGCCCGCCGAGGATGCCGAGCCTGATGTCGACGGGGCCATGGAGGCGCCCGCCGAGGATGCCGAGCCTGATGTCGACGAGTCCATGGAGGCGCCTGCCGAGGTCGATGAGCCCGGTGCCGAGGTTGACGAGGCTGCTGCGGACGAGACCAACGTGGAAGGGGCCTGAACGCCGTGGCCGAGATCACCGCCAGAGAGGTCAAGGCACTGCGCGACGCCACCGGCGCCGGGATGATGGACGCCAAGCGGGCGCTGACCGACGCTGGCGGCGATTTCGAAGCGGCCTCCCAGTTGCTGCGCGAGCGCGGTTTGGCCAAGGCGGCGACCCGAACCGACCGGGACAATGTCGAAGGCGTCGTCGCCCTCTCCAGCAACGGCTCCCGGGCGGCCCTGGTGCACGTCAAGTGCGAGACCGACTTCTCGGCCAAGTCCGACGCCTTCATCGCCCTGGTCGGTGACCTCGCCGACGCCGTCCTGTCGGATGGAGAGGGTGCGGCCGCGGGCTTCACCGGAGCGCTCGACGACCTCAAGCTCTCGACCAAGGAGAACATCGAGGTCGGTCGGGTCACCCTGATCGAGGCAGCCGACGGCAATGCACTCGACACCTACCTGCACGTCCAGGACGGGCGGGGCATCAACGGAGTGGTCGTCGAGGGGTCGGGCGTCGACGCCGAGGCCCTGCACCAGGTGGCGTTGCACGTCGCCTTCGCCAAGCCGACCGCCCTGTCCCGCGAAGAGATCCCGGCCGACATGGTGGAGCAGGAGCGGGCGTCGCTGCTCGAGATCACCCGGGCCGAGGGCAAGCCCGAGCAGGCTTGGGAGAAGATCGTCGAAGGTCGATTGTCGGGTTGGTACCGCGAGTCGGTGCTCCTTGAGCAGGGACTCCACGGTGACAAGGTCCCGGTCAAGGACACGCTCGGTGGTGGCGAGATCGTTCGCTTCGACCAGGTCTATCTGGGAGGCTGACGCTGTGACCGAACGCCTCACCCCACGTTGGGACCGTGTGGTCCTGAAGGTGTCAGGAGAGGCGTTCGCCGGCACCGACGGGTACGGCATCGACGGCGAGGTCGTCGGCCAGATCGCCCAGGAGATTGTCGAAGTCTGCAGCGAGTTCAAGGTCGACGTCGCGGTCGTCGTCGGCGGCGGCAACATCTGGCGGGGCATGTCGGGTGCCGGCGCGGGCATGGACCGTGCCCAGGCCGACTATATGGGCATGCTTGCGACCACCATCAATGCGCTGGCCCTCCAGGACACACTCGACCAGCGAGGCCAGCCGACCCGGGTGCAGACCGCCATCCGGATGGAACAGATCGCCGAGCCGTACATCAGGCGTCGGGCGACCCGCCACCTCGAGAAGGGCCGAGTCGTCATCTTCGCCGGCGGCACGGGCAACCCGTTCTTCACGACCGACACGGCTGCGGCCCTGCGCGCCGTCGAAATCGAGGCCGGGGTGGTGCTCAAGGGAACTCATTCGGGGACCGATGGCATCTACACCGCCGATCCGCGACTCGATCCCGAGGCGACCCTCCTCGAACAGGTCAGCCACCTCGACGTGATCCAGATGGGGCTCCGGGCGATGGACGCCACCGCCGTCACGCTCTGCATGGAGAATGACCTGCCGATCGTCATGTTCGACCTGATGACCCCTGGAAATGTCCGGTCCATCCTCGCTGGAGAGTCCGTCGGTACTCTGGTCGCCTGAGCAGGGAGAGTCTTTGAGCGACGACATGGTAGAGCTGGTGTTCGAAGAGACGACGGAGAAGATGGGCGACGCGGTCGTCCACACACGGCGCGAGTTCTCCACGATCCGGACCGGCCGAGCCTCATCCTCGATGGTCGAGAACCTGACCGTCTCGGCCTACGGCGTCGAGATGCGGATGCAGGAAATCGCCACCTTCAGCGTGCCCGAACCCCGCCAACTCCTGATCACGCCACATGATCCGACGAATGTCTCGGCGGTCGAGCGGGCCGTCGTCACCGCCGACCTGGGCCTCGCTCCGAGCAACGACGGTCGCACGATCCGCCTGTCGTTCCCGGAGTTGACCGAGGAACGTCGTCGGGACATGGTACGAATGATCAACCGCATGGCCGAGGATGGCAAGAACCACCTTCGGGGCATCCGCCGCCATGCGCGCAAGGATCTGGACGACATCGAGAGCGAGGGCCACGTGTCCGAGGACGACATCCGACATGCCGGGTCCCGGCTCGACAACCTGATCCACCGGAACGAAGCCGAGATCGACGAGGCTCGAACGGCCAAAGAGGACGAACTGCTCGAGGTCTGAGCAGGGCGATCGAGGGAGGATCCGTGAACCAGCGGCAGGACAGCAGAGACCAGCCCTTCGAGGAGATTCGGATCCTGGGGCTCGAACCCGCCGAGGACGTCGTCGAGCCCGGGCGCTCGGTGTTCAGCGGCGAGTCGTCGACCGAGGACCTGCCCCACTGGACCGAGCCGCCGACGGCCCCTGTGGCCGCTCCGTCATCCGGTTTCGCCGCCGAGGAACCCCGTTGGGCGAACGACGTCCCCGAGCACCACGAGTCGCAGCAGCCCGTCGGCGCATTCGACGAGCCCACGGCGGCCGCCTTCTTCGACGATCCGTCCTCGGGGTCGGGGCCCAGCGGAAGCTTCGATCCACCGTTGCTCCCCCCCGACGATCCGCAGCCGGCCGATGTCGGCTCATCTTCGGTTGCCACGGCTGCCGACTCCGGTCGTGGGCGCCGGCGCCGCTCGGACCGTGCCGGCACCGACGGCGGAGGTCGCGACATGCCGTCGGCGATCATCACCGGGCTGGGGCTCGGTGCGCTTGCGCTCGTGGCGTTCAAGGTCGGGGCGTCCGCTGCCCTGGCCCTGTCGACCGCCGTGCTGGTCCTCGCCTCCGTCGAGTTCTACGGGTCGGTTCGCCGCGTCGGCTACCAGCCGGCCGCCCTCCTGGGCATCGTGGCGGTCGGCTCGCTGAACCTCGGCGCCTACTGGCGCTTCGAGGCGGCGGTCCCGCTGGTGTTGGGCCTGACGGTGCTGTTCTGCCTGCTCTGGTACCTGACCGGCGTCGACCGGGACGCACCGATGGTGAACATCGCCGTCACCTTGTTCGGCGTGCTCTACGTGGGCATGCTCGGCTCCTTCGCAGGCCTCATGCTCACCGACGCGAACGGCATCGGAATGCTGCTCGCTGCGGTGCTGGCGACCGTCGGCTACGACGTCGGCGGCCTGTTCGTCGGCCGTCTCGTCGGCCGGACACAACTTGCCGCCGTCAGCCCGAACAAGACGATGGAGGGCCTGGTTGGCGGGATGGTCGCCTGCTTCGCCGTGTGCGTGCTGGTCGTCGGCCGCATCACGCCGTTCGGACAGGGTCCGGGCGACCTCATGTCGGTCGCGGTCCTGGGCATCGTGGCGGCGGTCGCCGCCCCGCTGGGCGACCTCTGCGAGTCGATGATCAAGCGCGACCTGGGCATCAAGGACATGGGGAGCGTCCTTCCCGGACACGGAGGCCTGCTCGACCGGTTCGATGCCCTGTTGTTCGTGCTGCCGGCGACGTACTACACCGCCCGGATGCTCGACCTCTTCGGGGCCTGAGCCCCGCCCTCCCGCCCCCGGGGCCCTCGGCATGCACCGTTAGGCTCCGCCGCATGGCGACGAAGCGTCCTTCCTCGAAGCGGCGCGTGGTGAGTCCTTGACGAGTGTGGCGGTGCTCGGATCGACCGGGTCAATCGGTACCCAGACGCTCGACATCGTGGTAGCCCGGCCGGACCGGTACGAAGTCGTAGCGATCGGTGCGGCCCGGTCCGTCGACCTCCTCGTCGAGCAGGCGGAGCGCTTTCGACCACCGGTAGTGGCGATCGCCGATGCCTCGCTCGCCTCCGAACTGGTCGACCGCGTTCCCGTCGGAACCGAGGTCCTGGCAGGAGGGTCGGCGCTTGCCGAGGCAGCCTCGACTGCCGAGGTGGTAGTCAACGGCGTGGTGGGATTCGCCGGGCTCCCGGTCACCCTTGCCGCCCTCGAATCGGGGCGACGACTGTGCCTCGCCAACAAGGAGTCCCTTATTGCCGCCGGACCGGTCGTGCGCGAGGCACGGAACACGCCCGGCGCCGAACTGCTGCCGGTCGACAGCGAGCATTGTGCGGTCCACCAGTGCCTGCGTGGTGACGAAGGTCGGGGCGCCGTCGACCGGGTGGTGCTCACGGCATCCGGTGGCCCGTTCCGCGGTTGGTCCAGCGAGGAGCTGGCCGACGTGACCATCGAGGAGGCACTGGCCCACCCAACCTGGTCGATGGGCCCCAAGGTCACCATCGACTCGTCGACGCTCATGAACAAGGGTCTTGAGGTCATCGAGGCGCACGAACTCTTCGATGTCGAATATGACCGGATCGACGTGGTCGTGCACCCGCAGTCGATCGTCCACTCGATGGTGACCTTCGTGGACGGAACGACGATGGCACAGTTGTCCCGGCCCGACATGCGTCTCTGTATCGGGTACGCGCTGGCCTATCCCGATCGACTCGACCTGCCCTTCGGCACGATCGACTGGAGTGAGGCCTCGCGCCTCGACTTCGAGCCGCCCGACCGGACTTCGTTCCCGTGCCTCGACCTGGCCTTCGCCGCAGGTCGCCTGGGGGCCACGGCACCAGCCTGGTTGAATGCCGCCAACGAGGTCGTCGTGGCGGCCTTCCTCGGGGGTGGTCTGCCCTGGGCGAGGATCCCAGAGGTGCTCGCCGATGTCCTCGAGGACTGGCCGGGCCTCGAGGCCGACAGCGTCGAGGCCGTCCTCGACGCCGATGCGAGGGCCCGTGAGGCCACTTCGGCCCGGCTGGCCGGTCGATCGTGACGCAGCAGCCGCTGACCGTCGGCGACCGGCGGGTCCGACTCCTGCTGCTGGTCGGGGGGACGCTCGCCTTTGGCCTCTTGTTCGGCCTTTCACTGCTGGCCGTCGTGCTCTCGTTCGTCGGCATGCTGGTCGTGCACGAACTGGGCCACTTCCTCGTGGCCCGGTGGACAGGCATGCAGGTCACGGAGTTCTTCATCGGGTTCGGGCCCCGGGTGTGGTCCGTCCACCGGGGTGAGACCGAGTACGGCGTGAAGGCGATCCCCGCAGGGGCCTACGTCCGGGTCACGGGGATGACCAATTTGGACGAGGTGGATCCGGCACTCGAGCACCGGACGTACCGGCACCAGTCGTACCCGAAGCGGATTGCGCTCGCAGTGGCCGGCTCGGGCATGCAGTTCCTGTTTGCAGTCGTGTTACTGGTGGCCATCTTCATCGGGATGGGCCGCCCTGATGTCGACGACTGGAGCGTCCGCTCGGTCGTTCCCGGTACTGCTGCCGAGGCGGCGGGCATCCAGGCCGACGACCGGATCCTGGCCGTCGCCGGTCGAACGGTGGCGGACTTCGAACGGTTCGGCGAGGTCGTCCGGTCGGTGCCGGGCCGGGTGGTCTCGGTCGAGCTCGAACGAAACGGCGTCCACCTGATCCGGTCGGTGGCCATCGGAGAGCGCCTGACCGGCAGCGGGGCCGCCGCATTCCCGGGGCTGTTCCCCGGCGACCGGATCATCGCCGTGGACGGAGTGGCGACCGCCTCCTGGTCCGATGTCGAGACACTCGTCGAAGTCGGAGCGACGCACCAACTGACCGTGCGTCGAAGTGATGACGCGACCATAGGACTTACGACCGTGGCGCGTCGGCTGCCCACCGAGGCGGCGGCGGTGGTCGGCTTCTTCGGCATCTCCCCCAAGAATCCGATGGTTCGTTTGGGTCCCGTCACGGCGGTCGCAGAGGCGGCGACCACGGTGGGGGACCTGCTGTGGATGTCTGCCGACGCGCTGGTCCGATTCTTCACGCCCGGCGGCCTCTCGGGGTTCGTCGGCGGAGCGGTCGAGTCCGGCAGTGGACGGGGCGAACTCGGCGTCACGACGGCCGATCCGGTCGACGACAACCGGTTGCTCTCGATCTACGGGGTCGTGCGGCTCGGCGATGCGGTGTTCGACTCGGGTGTCTACAACTTCCTGTGGTTCCTCGTGCTCGTGAACGTGTTCGTCGGCGTGTTCAACCTCGTTCCACTGCTGCCGCTCGACGGTGGCCACATCGCCATTGCCACCTATGAGCGCCTGCGGTCCCGGGGTGGGCGACGCCACATCGCCGATGCTGCCAAGTTGGCTCCACTCACCTGGGCGGTTGTCGCGTTCCTCCTCGCCCTCGCCTTGATTGCCCTCTACCGGGACATCGTCGACCCGCTCGACTTCTTCTGACGGGATCGGCGGGCTGCCACAGCAGTCGAACAGGGGTGGTTGCCAGCCACCGGTAGCCTTCGGGGCGTGGAGGTCACAGCAGCGTTCCCCCGGCGCACCACGAGGCAGGTGATGGTCGGTGATGTACCGATCGGCGGTGGTGCGCCGATCAGCGTCCAGTCGATGACCGTGACGCGCACGGCGGACCATGAGGCGACCCTCCAGCAGATCTACGAGCTGGCCATGGCCGGTGCCGACATCGTGCGGTGCACGTGCAACGAGATCGAGGCGGCCGAGGGGCTGGCCCGGATCGTCCCGCGGTCGCCGGTGCCGATCGTCGCCGACATTCACCACCAGTACCGAATGGCGTTGGCCGCCCTGGAGGCCGGGGTGCACTGCCTCCGGCTGAACCCCGGCAACATCCGCAAGCCTGAGCACATTCGCCTGGTGGCGGCCGAGGCCCGTGACCGCGGGGTGCCCATCCGCATCGGTGTCAACGGAGGTTCCCTGCATCCGGACCTTTACGAGAAGCACGGCGGTCGGGTGACGCCGGAGGCGATGGTGGAGTCGGCGCTGGCCGAGATCGGCTACTTCGCCGAGGTCGGCTTCGACCTGATCAAGATCTCCGTGAAGGCCTCGAGCGTGCCGATCATGATCGAGGCCTATCGACAGTTGGCAGAGGTCACCGACCACCCGCTCCACCTCGGCGTGACCGAGGCGGGCCCTCCGCCGGCTGGGCTGCTCAAGTCCACCGCCGGAATCGCCACCCTGCTGGCCGAGGGCATCGGTGACACGATCCGCTACTCGCTCACTGCCGATCCCGTCGAGGAGGCCCGTGCCGGCCGGCAGTTACTCGAGGCGCTGGGCCTGCGGGAGCGCAAGAACGTCGACCTCATCGCCTGCCCCAGCTGTGGCCGTGCGGAGATCGACGTGGTCGCCGTTGCCGAGGAGGCCATGGCTGTGTTCGCCGATCGCGAGATTCCGCTCCAGGTGGCGATCATGGGTTGCGTGGTGAACGGGCCGGGTGAGGCAAGGGATGCCGACCTCGGCATCGCCGCCGGGCGTCGACGCGGCCACCTCTTCGTCAAGGGACAGAACGCGGCCGTGGTCGACGAGGACAAGATGGTCGACGTCCTGGTCGAGTGGGCGGAGTTCATCCACGAACACGGTGCCGATGCAGCGCTGGCACGGGTCGACACCGACCGGGCCGCCCGGGAGGCGGAGCGGGACCGCAAGGTCCTGCTCGCCGAGCAGGGTGACGACGCCAACGATGCCGGGGTCCGGATCGAGAGGATCCGCAGCCGGATCGCCTGAGACGGCGATCCTCGAGTCGTACGAGGCCCTTGGTCGGGAGGGCAGGCAGGGGTATGCTGCCGCTGCACGTAAATCGTTCGGGGACGAGACGTGGGCTTTGCCCACGTCTCTTGTCTTTCCGGGCGAGGTATGAAGACGAGAAGTGGTCCGGCCGTCAGCGCCGGTGCCAGCAGGAACGAGCAGGAGGAGCGATGGGTGTGACCGACCGGGTCGGTTCTTTCGTCGCGCCTCTGTGCGACCGTGTCGGCGTCGAGTTGCTTGACGTCGAGTACGAGGGCGGAGTCATCCGCGTCACGGTCGACCACCCGGACGGCGTGGGCATGGACGCCATCGCTTCCCTCACCCGTGAGGTGTCCCGGGCGCTCGACCACGAGGACCCGGTGAAGGGCCGATACACGCTCGAGGTCAGCAGCCCGGGCCTCGAGCGCTCCCTCAAGCGACCCGACCACTTCGTGCGGGCGATCGGCTCGACCGTGACGGTGAAGACGCGGCCCGATGCCGACGGCGACCGTCGGGTGCAGGGGACCCTGGAGGCCGCAGACGAGGGCGGAATCACGGTACGGACAACGGAGGACGTCGTGCGCGTTCTCCGCCACGACGAGATCCAGAAGGCGCGCACGGTCGTCGAGTGGACATCAGGGTCCGAAGCGACCCGAGGCTTGAGGGACCGTCACACAATCGACGAAAGCGAGATCGGACGATGAACCCGGACATGCTGGAGGCGCTCCAGGCGCTGGCCACGGACCGAGATATTCCGCTGGACGCGCTGTTCGCAGCCCTGGCCGATGCCCTCGAGACCGCCTACAAGCGCTCACCGGGAGCCCATGAGTTCTCGTGGGTCACGATCGACCCGGACACCATGGAGATCCGGGTGTTCGCCCAGGACCTCGATGAGGAGGGCGAGCCGGTCGGCGACGAGTTCGACGTGACGCCGGACGACTTTGGCCGGATAGCGGCGCAAACCACCCGCCAGGTCATGACACAGCGGATCCGCGAGGCCGAGCGCGACCTGAAGTACGAGGAGTACGCAGGCCGGGAGGGTGACATCGTCACCGGCATGATCCAACAGACGGATGCCCGCTACACCCTGCTCGACCTGGGTCGGGTCGAGGCGCTGCTGCCCCAGGCCGAGCAGGTGCCGTACGAGCGGCCCGAGGCCAACACGCGCCTGAAGGCCTACATCGTCGAGGTCCGCAAGACCGCCAAGGGGCCGCAGATCGTCGTCAGTCGGACCCACCCCGGCCTGATCAAGCGCCTCTTCGAGCTCGAGGTCCCGGAGATCGCCGATGGCGTCGTCGAGATCAAGGCCTGTGCCCGCGAGCCTGGGCACCGCACGAAGATCTCGGTTGCCTCCAACGACCCGAACGTGGATCCCGTTGGCGCCTGCGTCGGTGCGCGTGGCGCCCGCGTGCGCATGGTCGTGAATGAGTTGCGTGGCGAGAAGATCGACATCGTCCCGTTCTCCGAGGACCCGGTCGACTTCGTGATGAAGGCTCTCTCGCCGGCCAAGGTCAAGGACGTTCTCATCGACGAGGAGTCGGGGACCGCCACCGTGATCGTTCCCGACTACCAGTTGTCCCTGGCGATCGGCAAGGAGGGCCAGAACGCCCGCCTGGCTGCCCGCATGACGGGATGGCGCGTCGACATCAAGAGCGAGACCCAGGTCGCCGAGGAGGCCGCCTACGCCGAAGTCGATTGGGCCGAGGGCGAGTGGGTGGTCGATGAGGAGACCGGTGAACAGGTCTGGCGGCCCGCCGAGGGTGGACCGGCCGTGTCGGCCGGCCAGTGGGTCGAGTCCGCCGTGGATCCCGCGGAGGAGCCCGGGGAGGCGACATCCGACACCGAGGCGCTGGAAACTACTGTTCCTGTTGAGGATGTTCCTGTTGAGGATGCTCCCGTTGAGGATGCTCCCGTTGAGGATGCTCCCGTTGAGGATGCTCCCGTTGAGGATGCTCCCGTTGAGGATGCTCCCGTTGCTGAGGACGACCCCGAGACGAGCACCTGATTCGGTCCGTGCCCGAGCGGACGTGCATCGGCTGTCGGCGTCGGTTGCCAGCCGGCGACCTGGTCCGGGTCGCCTGGTCCGCCTCTGACGGATGCATCCTCATCGGTGCCGGCCATCCCGGTCGCGGTGCCTGGTTGTGTCCCACCGCCGACTGTGCCAATGCAGCGAAACAGGGGCGTGCTTTCGGGCGGTCCCTCCGTGCGGACATTCCCCACGAAGCGATCGAGGCCCTCCTGTCCGACGGGCTCGGCGGGTCGATCCGTCCGCCGGAATCCGGTGGGAAGTCGGGGGTTGTCCCGTCGTCCTGCGGGTGAACGGGCCGCTTAAGCGATAGCGTCGGCCATCGGCCCGATGGGCCTGATTACCGGGTCGCCTCAGACCAAACGACCAGAAACAGGACGTCGACAACACCGTGCCGAAGAACATCCGCGTGTACGAGCTGGCGCGCGAACTGGGGATGGAGAACAAGGAGGTCCTGGACCTCTGCGAGATCCTCGGCATCGGGGTCAAGAGCCACTCCTCCGGAATCGTCGAGGCCCAGGGCGACCGTGTGCGCCGTCGGGCTGCGAAGGACGGGCTCATCCGCGAAGTGGTCCCCGAGCCCGAGCCGGAGCCGGAGCCCGAACCGGAGCCCGAACCGGAGCCCGAACCGGAGCCCGAACCGGAGCCCGAACCGGAG